>Ga0325405_1007288_pt1 | contig 11147 bp, 8 predicted proteins | sample PopdelMetagenome_21_FD_205663 | JGI IMG/M metagenome (GOLD analysis project Ga0325405, IMG submission 205663) | Populus deltoides microbial communities from Bellville, Georgia, United States - Xylem-Control-R2 | ecosystem: Host-associated > Plants > Phyllosphere > Stem > Wood/Secondary xylem...
ATTCTTCTAATGTATTATGTAGTTTTAAGGATGTGAATTTATTTTGTCCTTTTAATTGCTTAAACCTTCATGATGTGTGCCCGCTCAAAAAGTTAATGGGCTGAGGAAAAGAGGGTCATGAAGGAAGTAATAGAACAATATTATGCTAACAAGATAGAGTTGTGAAGGCTAAGAGATGAGAAAGACGTTCAAGATGTTGAATTAAAGCCCTTAAGGCTACTTATGCTCAACTATAAAGGGAGCCTAGAGCACAGACCTTCATTCAAGAGTCTACCTAGGAGAAACTTGGAGAGGCGTATAATCGGATAGATTCTCTAAAAAAAGAGGTGGTTGAAATCAAAGAGTCTAAGGAGACTTCAGAGGGGAGTTAAGAATGGCCAATGAGGAGGCTCAAGGTTCCTAGTTAAGGGTAGAGACTTTGAAAGAGGTTATAAAGGATAGGCTTTTCTTGTCCATGTCCAACTTGTATTTCTTTAACCTTTCAAGGGGAATACAAGTGGATTTTAGTGAGTCCTTCCCCAATGGTCAGGTTCCTGACTTTGATGACGTCTTCACCACTAGGGTCGCCTCAGTAAAGGAAAGGGTCTATCTAGCCCAGGAGCCTAGGATGGATATGTAATCTTTTTTTTTTACTTGTTTTATTTGTAATGTTTTATTTTGGCTTTCAAGCCTTGGAATTTTTTTTTTGAATTACTATATTTTCCAAGTCTTTTAAATTGTTATATTTTCTAAGTCTTTTGGTAGGCCTTTTCAAGTAAACAACGTGGGTCCAACGCCCATTCTTAGAAAACATAATTGGTATAGGTCTATCATACATACTTAGAAATTAAGTTGTGTTGAACCAAAGCCCACACTTTAAAAATATTTTGTATAGGTCCAATGCCTATACATAGAAAATATTTTGTATAGGTTTAACACCCATACTTAGAAAATAAGTTGTATGGGTCCAACTCCTATATCATGCCGATGAGGTTGGTAGTGTAGTTGTCTGACTTTGGCCATATATTGTTGTTATTTCCCCTTACTTAGGATAAAGAGGAACTTTTAGTGGCAGGTACAATCATGAGTCCTCTAGTCTGACTAGCCATGATATGGAATCGTGTCTTTAGATGGAGACAACACTTGAGGTTATGTTGACTACTGCCCATAGGGAGACCATTTAACAACCCCTTTGAAGAAATGAAAGACGATTGGCCTTAAAGAGACCACATAATAATCCTTTTGGAGATGACGATAAAAAATATATAAAAAAAGATGTGACATTCATAGATAAAAACATATATTTTTATTCACCATAATACAATTTTAAGTGGTCTAAATGCCAGGTGTGGGGGAGATTTTTCCTTTCCATATCTTGTAAATAATAAGTGTTTTGCCTTGACCACTCATATAACTCTAAAAGGATCATCTTGTTTTGGGGTCAGTTTGCCCTTATTTTATTTGTTACATGTAGCTTCTAGTTTTTTAGGATTGAATCTACAAACTTTAATCTTCTATTTTTTACTGTGACATTATTTCTAACTACAGTAGCTAGGCAAGATTCTTCTAAGAAGTCGAGATTGGTCTTAAGACCTTATTTATTGCTTTCTAAGGTATAGTGAACTATCTAGTGGCTTGAACATCAAATCTCAGTGGGGATCATGACTTTAGTCTTACATATGAGGTGAAAAGGAGTTTAACCAGAGGACATCTTCTGACTTTTTCTTTAGGCCTATAAGATTTTATTCAGCAGCTCTTGTAACAACCCCGACTTTCTACATCTTTTTTCGCGATACATTGGAAATTTTCGGGTAATTTTTATATATATATATATAGTTTCCACCAAAATTTCTACCAAAATTTCAGCAGAGCCTCTCCTATACTGGGATGTCCTAAGTTATCGACAAAATCACATTACACTTCTAATTTTTAATTAATATCCCGATCTAATTGTCTTGGATCTCAACCCAACTCATAATCATCAACACAACACATCTTATTAAATAACATCATATAATGTAATTCAAGTGAAAGATTCAATTTCAACTATAAACATGCATGCTTAAATAAGTACTTAGAGTTACAAATATTAGATTAACGTCATACATTTAATTTTACGGATTAATATTACATTTCAAGTTTTAGAAGATAAGACTTTTAATTTACAAATAATTACATGTTCAAAAGCAAAATGTAACTAAACCAATATCATTCCTGACGCGACTGTGATGGACCTGAAAATAGAAATTAACATGTACACATAAATAGAAAAAGATAGTAACAAACAATAACAATGATAGGTAATAATCTCCATAGAATTTCTTTTGAGACATAAAATTAGGTATAAACCTCTTTTACAATATGCATTTTCCATCTATTACCAATATCCATCTAATATCATATCTCATTTGTTAAGAATATTTCATCTTGAAAATCTCAACACAGCTCAACGATTTTCGAACACCATCTCCTTATAAATCAATTCTCATTTTATACCAATATATTCCTCTCTTGATATCATTAGCTTGTCTCATTCTTTTGGAATAACTAATCAACATTTTGCCTTTCATTTTCTAGAAGGTAATCGCCGACACTAATAAATCTCATTAGTATCATTAGTATTCTAATATTGGGTTAGACTAGTAAATTACATTCACGTGCTGATATCAATATAACCGATTAGTATCATTAATTATTCCTTTCCCAGAATAGTTAATAAAATCTTATTCATATCTGGTTTACCATCAAAGTTGCCAACGTCAGGGACCTTTGACATCATTAGCCTCCTTACCACATCAGAAATGGTTGCCGATACCAATGTGACCCATTGATATCATTGACTATTCTCGACCCAGAATAGTTAATCAACTTATCTTTTTCACTAAACCAGAAGTAACCATGTAATCTTTACTAACATCATTAGTCACCCAATTGCTCGGGATCGAGTAAGAAATGCTGGCATCGATAAAACCTCATCGATACCATTAGCAATCCAAACCCAGATAGCTAATCAATATCGTCTGAAATGCTGGTACCAATGAAACCTCATTGATACCATTAGTTATCCAAACCCGGATAACTAATCAATGTTACCTGAAATGTCGGTACCAATGAAACCTCATTGATACCATTAGCTATCCAAACATGGATAGCTAATCAATATCACCTGAAATGCTGGTACCAATAAAACTCGGATAGCTAATCAATATCACCTGAATTTTTCATTCATACTGATCCTTTTTTTTAAATACTATATGTATTGTAACCACGGTTTTAAATATCATTCACATACAAACTTAGTTATCAACACTAGAACCACTAAGCGTCATTCACATAACCTTGGTCACTCTCATCGTAATGCCAAGTGTCATTGTAATATATCCTTAGCCACCGACACTATGGGGACCACTTATCTATCGTTTCTCCCCTAATCTCTAAGTCATTGTGGATACCCAATCCATATTGAGGTATGTAAGATAATTACATCTATTCCAAGGTTATCATGGCTAATTCAATGTCTAATCAATGTAAGGTAATTGTATTCATCCTAATTATAACAAAATTAATTCGATACATAACAATGCACGCAAGATACTGATATTCATTCAAACATCATCCTAACTAATGAAGGTATATCGTTGCATGCATGGTACTCTTATTCATTCCAACAATATCATCACAAGTTTGATACATATTAATGTATGTAAGATACTCGTATCTATTTCAATTATATCATAACTAGTCGATACATATCAAAGCACGCAAGATACTCATATTCATTTCAATATTATCGAGGCAATAAAACAATAAATTGTAAAATTTATCAATAAGTTTACACAAATTAAAAAGATAAGGTGCAATGCACCTACCTAGAGTATGTGCATGTGCTGCCACTCTATGCAACTGTCCAGTCCTCACAACTTCCTCTATATCACTAGGGATTTAGTTTTTATTAACAATACAACCAACATCATAACTTTATTTAATTTTCATTCAACTAGTATTCTCAAACCAATAACAAGGAATTTCTTTAGGATCTCATACTCTTACCCATTTTCATGTTTATATTCATTCTTATAATTTTGTTATCAAAACCATCACTCAACAACAATTCCAAGCAAAGATTAAAAATTGTCTAATTCCGATCAATTTAGCTTAACCAACCCAGAATACTATCTAGTGTTTTAATCATAAGTAAAGCTATAAAACTTAGTTTTGGGCGTGATTTATCTCTATGAAAGGCTAAAACATAGAAATACAACTTTTATGAAGAAACCAACTCCAAATTATTTTGTTTTAAAGCTCAAAATCAACAATCACAATAGCCTCTCCTTTATAGCTAAAATTTTGGACAACGAGGATTTTTATCCATTGGAAATCCTTTTCAACTTCCAACTTATTTTCATGTATAAACAACATTATCTAAGGTCATTTGGAATCATTAAATCATAAATTTAAACCAAATCTAAAGCAAAACATTCAAACAATTTCTCTATCTCTACAATATAGCAAAACTAGGCCAAAATAAAAAAACTCATCCTTTTGGGATTTCTCCTATTATTATTATTATTTTTTTTTTACACACACTATATATGTTATTATCCTTGTTTAACATTATTAATACAACAAAATGATGAACCATTCATTTTCTTGCACTTTCTCCTCGTGTGATTAAACATATGCAACAAACCTTGACAATTAATATTCTTAGATCATTATCACAACAATAATTTCTCCCTACTAGTTGGAATCCATGACAATCTTCATTAATTAATAAATTTGCCAAAATACTTATGGCTGGCTTTAAATACATTTTATTTTCCAAATTTCTTCTATTTCAATTTCTTCATGGTTCCACTCCATTCATATCCACACAATTAACAAGTTAGCTTTTTATTCAATCAACATGTTCATATAACAATGTTCCTTCCTATTCTTACACAATAATCATTCTTCCCCTCATATAAAGAATACACAATTAATCTATAACAAGATATTTTACCATTACATCTTCCATAAACTCTACACCCACACAATTCTAATTTCATCAAAACATGTATTTAATCAAGCTTACTAAATTTTACCAAAACTAGCAATAGATTCAAAAAGCAATAACTCATTAACCTCTAATACTTGTTTTAAACCCAACGGTCAGACTATATATCATAGATTTGTGCATAATATATCTCAAAATCAGAATGATCCAATGATTGGCTCTTCCTAGATCTGAATAAAATCGAGCTGACCTAAAATTGGACGAGCTATTGTTCAACATGCACGAAACCTTGCCAGAGAGTGAATTTCCGATCTCCACAGTCAGAATGAAGGCAACATCTAGGCACACCACATATCCAAGAATGAGCATGATCCAACGGTGGAACAGAGAGAAATCGGCCGGCAACCAAAACTGCCCTACAGGTGTATTTCCTTTTGTTTTCCAGGAAAGTTTCGAAGATGATTTCTATCAACCTGATTGTGGTCCGTCAAATCCCTCAGGTCATTTAATAGAGGAGTGGGAAAAGAACCATATATCAAAAACGCAGCATGATCTAACGGTGGATTCCAGAGATATGGCTACTAAAGCATTATTGGTTTTCTTTAAATTCTGCACTTCTCTCTCTATCTGAATTTTCTCTATTGTCTCACCCTTTTTTTTTTAACTAGTGGCCTCTTTGCTTTTTATAGGCATATTTTCCCCTAATTACAATTTTGTCCCTCATTTATGCCTTTATGTATTTTATTTTATTTTTCATGTAAACTATGTAGTTTATTTCCGCTTAAATCGCTAGTCTTTACCAAAGTCCGATTGAGATGAGATCTTTAACTAAGCTAGAAAGACATGTTAATAGATTTTATGCAAAATTTCATTTTGATTTGACGATTGGATTGAGAACTCAGTTTTCTAATGTAAAATTGGTTAGTTCGTAACTTTTTCATCAACGATCCTAATTTTCTTGTTCAATCTTTACATAAAATCATATCAATTATCCTTCTAAACCTTTAAGGTCATTTTATTATTTTGGAATATATTCATTAGAATTTCCACCTTTATTTATTTATCGGGCTTATTACCGTTTGAAAGTGACATCACTGATTTTTAATTGGTATTTGCACCTTTAGTCCTACCCTTTGCATTGCATTATTCTTTAATATAATGTATTCTTTATTATCTCATTTATTTTTTTAGAAACATTTTGTCATATTTCTCATTATTTTATCCATCAAAACACATTACCAGTTTCTCTATCCTTATGAATTCTAAACCAAAATTCATTTTATGGAGGTCATCTCTTCCATTATATATCATTATTTATCTATTATTCTAATCTTGGTTTCCATCACTCATTGAAATCATACCACTTTTAGTCTTACGTTTACATGAGGGTTTACATATCTACATATTTAAATTATAAAATTTATAGGGTTTCACAGCACTGCCCATTCTGATTGGACTTTTTTAATTTTATTTTTGAGTTCATTAAGAAAGATTCTATTAGTCAGTTTAGCTTGACCATTGGTCTAAAGATGCAATATGTCAAAGAAACAATGATTAATATGAAGCCTTTGACACTGCTCTCTTATATTATGGTTGTTAACTTATGTTCTATAATCTATAATCAAGACTTAGGGAGCTGAAATGAGAAGAATAACAACACTTTGTTAGTGGTTATCTCTGTTAAGGCCTCTACTTTAACCTATTTAGTAAAATAAACAACAATTATTAGGAGAAACTATCTTTTACTCATGGCCATAGGGAACGGAGCTAGGCTATCCATCCTTCATTGTGCAAAAAGCCAGGGGAAGGTTATAGTGGTCATTTTTATAGATTATTGATGGGAGACTAAGGCAAGCCTCTAACACTAATCATATTTCTTCATTAAATCCATGACATCATGGAGTATAGTTGGCTAATAAAACTTGTTTATGTGGCCTACGTAACGAGGGCTCTAAATCTAGACCACATGTACCTTCATGTATCTCTTTCAAACCACAAGTGCTTTCTTCTAGGGATAAGCACTTTATTAGTTGAGGTGGGACAGATCTTCGATATAGGATGTTGTCAGTTATGTAATACCTTGCTACTTGCCCAGTCAAATGAATGGATACATTTTTGTTTAAGGGTAACTCCTCAATAATCATATAATACATAATTAGGATCCTTCAATCTTCCTCAGTGTTGATGAGAGAGGAGCCACTAACTCTTCTTTATCCATATTTGATTTTTCCAGAACTTCAACCCAGACTTCTGTAGGGAGGTTGATAGTACTTGAACTTGCTAACTTGGACAAGAGATTTTCCTGATGATTTTTTTCCTTTAGAATACGAGTGATTGAAATATTATTGGCTCCAATATTCAAATAAAGTTGAACCTTCTGAAGATACTGTTACATGGTTGGCTCTCTAACTTCATACACTCTTTGACATTGACCAAACACCAATTATGAGTCATTGTGAACTTGGAGGGGTATGCATTCAAGGCCTCTATATGGTGTAATCCTACAAGAAGAGTTGCATACTTTGATACATTATTCATAGGTGGGAACTTAAAATAGACTCCATATTCAATTACTTTTCAGGACTGATAAGCATTATCCCATATTCACTTTCATTACTATTGGAAGAGCCATCAATATATATTTTCTTGGTAGGGATCATCAAAGGTTGTTTTACTAGAGCCTCTGGTTTAGCAGAAGAAGTTGTGGTTGAAGGTGGGGATTCAAATGTCTGTATATGACCTTTGAAAGAACATTCAACAATGAAGTCTATAAAGGCTTGACCCTTTATAACTGGTTAGGTCTATACTAAAGACCAAACTCTCCCAACTTGACAACCTATTTAATTAGGTGCCTAGACATCTCTGACTTATGGACTATCTATCGTAGAGGATAATTTGTCAAAAATATGACTTGATGAGTTTGGAAGTATAGTTTCAACTTTTCAAAGGAGCTTACTAGAGCAAGGGCTACCTTCTTCACTTTTATATATCATTTTTCAATATTATGAAGAGTATGACTGTAATAGTAAACTAGACGTTGTATTCCTTTATCTTCTCTTACCAGAACAGAGCTTACAACTGAATCTTCCACTTTCAGGTAAAGAAAAAAAAAGGTTTTTATTCTTTCTTGGTTGAGACAAGATCTTGGTAGATGAAAAATGTATTTTGAGCTCTTCAAAAGCCTTCTAGAAATCTGAAGTCCGTTCAAATTTTTTTATATTTCTCAAGGTCTTAAAAAATAACAGGGTACGCTCCCTTAGACAAGTTATAAACCAATAGAGAGCAACCAATCTCCCTATAAGATGTTGAACTTCCTTTATTAACCAAGAAGTAGTCATGTTTAATATGGCTTGAATCTTTATTGGGTTAGTTTTAATTCCATTGCTGCTTACTAGGAAACCCAGAAACTTTCCTTATTTGATTGCAAAGACACACTTGGAAGGGTTAAGTTTTATCTAGTGGTGGCTCAACATAGAAGACTTCTTCTAGGTCCGAAAGACATTGCTGAAAGTTCATGCTCTTCACTAACATGTCGTCAAAATATCCTTCCATAATCCTTCCAAGTTGATTCTTGAATATTTTATTCACCATCTATTAGTAAGTAGCTGCAACATTCTTTAACCCAAAAGGCATGACTATGTAAAAAAATATTTCTCCCTCAGTTATGAAAGTTGTTTTTTCCTTATCAACTAGGTATATGAGAATCTAATGATATCCGAAGTTGGCATACAAATAGCTCTAGTATTCAAAACTTATGATGGAGTCAACCAAACAGTCGATCTTGGAGAGAGGATAGGTATTTTTTGGGCACGTTTTGTTCAAATATTTAAAGTTCTCACACATTTGTGACTTGTCATTGCTCTTCTAAACCATCACCATATTCCCTAACTAGGCAGGGTATATCATTTCCCTAATAAAGCCAGCAACTAGGACCTTATCCACCTTTTATGTTATTACTTTTTATCTTTCACCCCCAAAATTCCTTTTCTTTTGGTGAATTGGATGAACATTTGGGTTCACTTTCAACTAATGAGTTGTAATTGTAGGACTAATTCAAGGCATGTCAGAAGTGTCTATTGCAAAATTGGACCTTTGGATATGAAGGGGCTCTGTCAGTGATTGTTATTATGTTGGTGTTAGGGTGGAACCCATTTTTGTGATGATTTGCTTTTTTTTTTTTTTCTAGAGGTGCATCCCTTAATTCTTTAGTGGCCTCAATTTTAACCTTTACTCTTTCCTTTAAGAACCATCATTAGTATAATACCAGGGCCCTTTTCCCTTTCAGACAAGTAAATGTACATTACCTCAAGGTTACTTGATTCCCCCATATCGTGGCCACTCTCTTCTGAGTTGGGAATCTTAGTACTAAATTTCTAGTGTTAATAACTGCATTAATTTGATCCATGAGAGGCCTACCCAAGATGGTGTTATAAGCCAAGTTCATGTCCATAACCATGAAAGTTTGTTGAAGGGAAACACACTTAGAGGGAGTGGCAATGGTGATTGGGATTTCCAAAGCGCCTTTCGCTGGTATGCTTAAGCTTTTTATCCTAATGATAGGATTTTTCATTGGGGTTAGTCTTGAGGGGTATATCCCTATATGTTCTATTACTTATCCAAAAAGGATATTAACTGCACTCCTAACATCTACCAACACTTAATGTACTCGATGATTAGAAAGGATTATATATATAACCAGGGCATCTTCATATGAGAAAGTTATTCCCTCTTCATCTTCTAGGGTGAAGACGATGGGCTCGTGCTAATGGTTTTAGAGACAATAATTTGTAAGGACTTGTTTCCCATACTTTTTTTTCACTATATTAGAATCATCTCCTATAAAGGTGCCACCCAAAATCACATTAATTTCAGGTAACTCCAATGTAGACCGATCATGCTCTTCCCTACTCTGCTTGAAGTAGGAGTCCTTCTTCATGAATTGGCGGATATAGCCTTTAGCTATCAACCTTTCCATTTTATTATTCAAAACATGATAGTCCTCTATGTCATATCCCTTATCCTCGTGGAGCATATAGTATTTCTTAGATATGTGGGTATTGGGTGGAGATTTTATGGGTGAAGGGTAACAAAGGAACTCCTTACCATGGATGACCATGAGGGCCTCTATAAGGGTAGTGTTCAGTGGAGTGGTATGCATTTTAGGGTAGTTTGGGGTTCCCTTATCAGCATTTTCCGACTCTTCTTAGGGTTGATATCTTTTCTAGAAGAATGATCTCGCTTAAAAGACTTCTTAAGCATATTTTCCTTAAAGAAATGAGGAAGGCCATGATGTAGCACACTTGCCTCCTTTACCTGAATAGCCAAGAATAAAGGCGTTTCACTTGAACCTGTCGAGGAAAGTAGTTGAACTTGTCGAGGAAAACTAGTTATAGCTTTGCATATGAACCATCAACATTTAATACCATAAGTGGAGACTAAAGGGAGAATCCTTGTCTTTTTGGAGTATCATAGTAGTGGGGGAAGCACTTTGTTAACAACTTATTGTCGGTCATCATTGTCAAAAGTATTGATTTTAAATACATCACTTTTTTTATGAAATATTTGTAACTGTAATTGTGGTTATTTTTTAAAATATATTTTATATGAATATATATTAAAATAATATATTTTTTATTTTTAAAAATTTATTTTTGACATCAGCATATCAAAACGATGTAGAAACACAAAAAATAATTAATTTGAAGCAAAACAAATATTAACACATTGTCGATCTGATTGTCAAAAGCATTTATTTTAAATACATCACCTCTATCGGGGCATGTTTGAAAGTGTAATTAATATTGCTTTTTAAAGTGTTTTTTGCTTGAAAATGCATTAAAATAATATTTTTAATTTTATTTATTAAAATTTATTTTTGACATTAGCACGTCAAAACAATCCAAAAACATAAAAAAAAAAAATATGGTGGGTGCAACAAGTTTGGACTATTCAATAGGATTTAAACACCATTAACTTCTTCATATACTTGTGTGATGAGGAGATGTTAAGAACAACGCCAACTAGAATGATACTGGTTTTTTTAGCCACTTTATGTAGTGCGTCAAATAATGTTTTTCAACCTTAAAAGAAATTATAAAGATATCAGGAAGTAAAAAAAATTGATGCATGCTAGCCGAAATACTTTTAAAATACTTAAATGGTGACAAGTTTG
>Ga0325405_1007292_pt1 | contig 11143 bp, 9 predicted proteins | sample PopdelMetagenome_21_FD_205663 | JGI IMG/M metagenome (GOLD analysis project Ga0325405, IMG submission 205663) | Populus deltoides microbial communities from Bellville, Georgia, United States - Xylem-Control-R2 | ecosystem: Host-associated > Plants > Phyllosphere > Stem > Wood/Secondary xylem...
GGGATCTTGATTATGGTGACATATGACCAGTGAAATGTTTTCCCCTTCGCTGCATTTTGTCTCGGTATTTCTAAATTCTAATATTATAACTATTATCATTATCATCTCAAATTGGTCTGATCTAGGTGCTGATTTTCAATTTTAAAGAAAGCATAATGTTTGTGGCTCTTGGATGATTGGTGAAAGCACGGGATTTGGGTTGATCAATCACCAAAGATGCATTTCTTTGGCTCCTGGCAACTTACCATCCGTTTGGAAAAGAAATGAATTAATGTCTTTAGAAGATTCTGCATTTAGTTAATTCACGTGAGCATTAAGCAAACCACTCTTATCCTGCCATTGTGCCCTGTTTAAGGCGACGGTGCATGCATTTTTGTAGAACAGTGTTTGCTTAAGCAAACGTGGAGATGTTTTGGCTGAGAAGACAAATACTGACTGGACAAGAAAACCCGATATCAGTTACCACTGGTCTGAGCATTTAGCAACAGTGCTCTACAGAAGTAACTTGATTGTTTTACTGGAAGTTCTTTGCTTGTTATTTTTTAAGTTTTTTTGGTGTTGCGGTTGAACCGCTGTTTCACTTTTTTAATTTTTTTTCGTGTTTTTTAATCGTTTTGATGTGCTGATGTCAAAAATAAATTTTAAAAAATGAAAGAAATATTATTTTGATGCATTTCCAAGTGAAAAACACTCTGAAATGAAATCTCTACCACACTTCAAATAAGCACTAATCTATCATTTATTTATCTGGTTTTGTTGATCAAATTTCTGATTTGAAGGTCTTGAAGACATCTTATTTGGAATATAATGTCTTTTGATTGGAATTCTTTCTCTAGGTAATTGGATCTATCACTGGGGTTAGGCTCTTTATTGATACGTTTCCTGAGATAGGACTTGGACCACGTTTGACCGTTGACATCCATAAAGGAGCTCTCACAGAAGGATTGCTGACATTTGCCATTGTTACTATCTCTCTTGGGCTTGCAAGAAAGATCCCTGGAAGTTTCTTCATGAAGACTTGGATCTCAAGTGTCTCAAAGTTATCTCTTCACATACTTGGCTCTGATCTAACGGGTGGTTGTATGAACCCAGCCTCTGTAAGTCATGTTCTCATCTTCTAGTTACAACATAATGCATGTATCTTAAGTTTGTTTAGCTTCAAGAAGGTTGGATAGAGATGACCTGAACCTTTTTAAACTCTGTAGGTGATGGGATGGGCTTATGCCCGTGGAGATCATATAACCAAGGAGCATATACTCGTATATTGGCTTGCCCCAATAGAGGGAACTCTGCTGGCAGTATGGACATTTAAGTTGCTATTTCGTCCACAAAAACAAGATGAGAAAGAAAAGTTGAAGGGCAAAACAGAATGAAGAAACGCCCCTGAACTTTTCAGCTAAAATTGTGCTGTATGATCTCACCTGCAAGCCCCAAAGGGGGGCAATGCATGTAAATTCGAAGAAAGTCTCACTGAAGGATTTCAGTGTAACTACATTTCATTATATGTGAAATATCTGCTGCTTTTGTCAGTGAAATATCTGCTCCATTACTGTCTTCTCTCTAACTTGCTAGTCACAGCATCCAGGTTTATTCACCGTGAACTATTTTGAACCTTTAATTTCAAAAGTTGATAAATGGCATTAACACTGTTCAGCAGCAAATTTTTTCCTGCTTTCTGCGACGTAGACATTTACTCACCGCAGCTTGAGAAATGGCAAATAAAATGGATGTTCTAGACAAATACGGATAATAATTATCAAATAAGTTTAATGATTGTTATTGAAGACAGGTCGGTAGGATAACCCGACACCCATGAGCAAGTTTTTAAATTAAACAAGGAGAGAGTTTTTAAATTAGTTAAATAGACGTGATTTAATCCTTTCGAACAAAACATAGTTTGTTTTTTTTTAAAAAAAAATTAAAATTATATTGTTTTAGATTAACACGGACAGGTTTTAATAACTTTGATTTGATGTTTCCTTGCCCTAAGAAATTGGTTCCAAAATATCACTTGTAATCGGTCATTCCAAGTCACAAGCACAAAATCCACCTTCGGTTGTTTAGTATTATTCCTCCGTTAGTGGAATCTAGTACTCAATTCGCTTGCAAACTTCTGTATTACAAGTTTTGCAACCCATATCTGCTCAGCAAAATGGTGTGAAAGGAGAAATGGAGGTGAGGGGACTAAAATTATGTTAATTTACATTACGAAAGGACACCATTTTATATGAATGTTTCCTCAGTTACATACTGTAAATCTAGCCATAGTGCATCAAGACTACCAAAGCTGGGCATGAAAGGGGGTAAATGAAACTCAGACAAAACTTTACTAGTAAACAAGTTGTGGTTCAAACTCTGCGAAATCAACAGATCCAGACTCGATTGGTGGCATTAGATATGCAGCCAAGAGCTCAGAAGCTAATGCTGCAATAAGGGGAATTCTCTTGAAGTTCTTGACAAAGGAATTGTCCTGGCTCTCACTAACAGCTATCAGCTTCTGGTTAATTTCCACCATTCTGTCCAACTTCCTCTTGAACTCTGGGTTCTCAACATCCAGCACAGCTGGGAAGATTCTAGCTGTTGTGCGGTTTGTCTGTATAATGAGAAACAATGCAATGATTATTGAAAATCTAGGACGTTAGAGTCACAAGTGCATATCCATTAGTCTAGGCTATAAATTCGATATCCCCTTCTCAAGGTCATCTAGGCAAGCGAAAGGAGAATTAACACTGCATCAAATGAAACATAGCATTGGGGTAATTGGGAACCATGCGACCCGATACAATACCATTCGAAGGAAGATTGCATATCATCAATAATTCAGTATGGATATGGAAGTAGATGACAAAAAAATACTCAGATTAGAACTATGTGCAAAGCAGACAGGTATAAACCATTAGCCTCACCTCAATAATCACATGCATGTCAAATTCTTTGGTATTGAGCCCAATGCCTTCATAGAAAGCAGTTCGCTGGCAATCGTTAAGGTACATTGTCACATATACCTGCAAAATCAATTCTCTAAGATGTAAGAAGAGAGGAAAAAGACATGAGATAATCCTTGCATTAGTCTCAAGTTTCAAGGCCAGTACTTTGGTTGAATGGTTAACACGCAACCCAATTATTAAACCTAGAACAATTGTAGGCACACTAGATGGGATTGCCTGATTGTATTTGGATAAGATTTTTCAATAATATCAAGTGACCAATGGTTCATTGCACACACATAAGCATTTACAGAAACATTACAGATAATCTAAATATGGTATGAAAATGCATCTGGTGTAAGAAAGTTACCGATAGGCAAAAGAAACGTGACCACAGCTTTGCCTTCCAATCGTTGAGGAATTGAGGCTGTGCTTTCATCAATGCGGAGAAGAAATCACCATGTCTGTTCTCATCCTGGCACCAGTTCTCAAAGTACTTGAAAATAGGATAACACTGGTAGTCAGGATTTTCCATGAGATGTCTGTAAATTGTTATGTATCTCCAGTACCCAATTTTCTCAGACAAATATGTAGCATAGAAAATGAACTTTGGCTTGAAAAATGTGTATTTCCTAGCCTTTGTTAGGAACCCCAAGTCCAAGGCCAGATTGAAATCAGACAAACCCTTGTTCAAAAATCTGCATGCAACACCAAAAAAAGTCAATTGTATATACAAAGGTTCGATCATTCTTGAAAAGTGATTCACATGTGAGAAAAAGAAGGCCAATATTTTCACACACCCAGCATGCCTGGCTTCATCCCTGGACATGAGGGAGAAAATCTCTGCTACCACTGGATTGGTTTTCTACAGCATCAATTGTTAAGATTAGTTAGTTAATGATAGAAAACAAGGAATTAAATTTCACTAAACACAAGAAAACAAGCAAGGAATTAAAGTGATCTTAGAGGAATACCTTGAGTCTCCTTCCAAGCTCTTTGTAGAGAAGGAAGCCAGAGAACTCAGCAGTGCAAGACCTCTCCAAGAACTCAACAAAAATCTGTCTCAATGGTCCTTGCATCTTGTCAGCTGCTTCCTTGAACTCCTTGTTTCTCACAAAGTGAGTCTGGTTGTAGTCAGTCTTGAATTCTTGCAGAAGTGCTTCAAACTCAGACTGGTTCAAGTTCTTGTTAATGTCAGTATTGAAAAGGGTCTCCATTTCATCAAAATCAGTGGTGTAGAACCTAGGTGCCAAAAGGGTCTCTTTGATTTCACCTTTGTTACCTTTCTTCTTTGGCTTTGGACTTCTTGTTGTCTGTGCAGTAGCTGACATCTTGATGGTACTGAATTTGGGGTACGAGAAACTTCTTGGGTTTCCAAATTTCGGTGTGGAGCTAAATTTGGAGATAGGTTTTACTAAAGCCATCTCTGCAGCCATTTTTTCTTGGAGAAAGGTTCTTGCTTTGAAGTGGCAACGGTGGTGGAAAGCAACGAGCTTTCAAGCGGGGAAAGCAGAGACTAGAAGAACAAGGATAGGACATGTGATTTCTAATTGGTTGACAGGAGATTCAATCTCATCCAACGAAATCTATGAATCTAAATGGGAACTTGACACGTGTCATATTCTTACAGGCCTATTTGAGTGGTTATGATAACTGTGATAATGCCATTTGTACCATGGCTTGTGGTCTGTATTTCACCACATAAAATTCTTATTAACGAGTTCCATTGATTTTTTTCCCTCTTTCCTTTATGTTTACTTGGTAGTTAAACAGTTATCAACCAAGCTCTAGGCCCATTATTGGTTTGCTTGCTTTTGCTTGTGGCAATGCGGTAGCTTTGGAACCTTTAAAAATGGATTTTCAAGTTGGGAAAATGTGAAATCAAATAAGAAACTGAAATCTTATTCCCCGCCTCTCGTTTTGATTTTAACTCATCCAACGCATGATCTAATTTTAAACCCAACTCGCGACCTAGTATTAAACCAGATCGTGTCTTATAACTAGGATTAAAATTACTACTATGATCTCAGCTTCTTTAGTTCAGACATGCAGGGCTCGTGCTCACGAAGAGAGGAAGAGTGAAGGAATCATACTACAACTTCTAGAAATGAGAACTTTGGTTCCAAACCTCTACAACTCGTAAAATCCAATCTGTCTTCACAAAAAAGAAAAGAGAGAAAACAAGCCTATCTGGAAAAAAGAAAGATCTTAACAATTTTACCTTCACAGATACCTCACTCGTCTGTAGGTATCTGGATTATTACAAAATGTCACCTTTACAACTTGCAACAACACATAAGTCGGTATTTTTTTAATGAACAGATGAAAGTGTACGATCAGTTTCTGTTCTTTTTTCCAGCAAAAGCAGCATTGATAAGCTAGCATTCAACCTTTATGAAATTACAGCCCTTCGAAGCCCGGCAGCTACCAGCTAGTGCAATCACAGGAACAAGCTATCCTTCGTATATGATTCAAAATATTTAAGCAAAAGATATTCTGCAGCAAAACCTGTAGAAGAACAAGTAATGTAGTTGGTAGAGAAAAGAAGAATGGAGCATTTGTATGATTATCAATAAACTCGGCGAGTAACAGAGTAAGAAAGAATCTAAGAAGTTCAAATTTGCTTCACCCAATTTCCCACATGGAATTTGGAATAATTCTTTTGTGAATCAAGTTATAATGTGGATGCACAGAAATCATTATCAAATCCCAATCTTCTGTATATGATATTACGATGATGAGTTACTTCATTCAGATAAGTGCACAATCATGATGCATATCCCGCTAAAGTTCAATCGATTCATTTCAATGCAACGGTGGCAAAAAAGGTCAGCACAAACCTCTATACTTGAAGATCTGGTGCTGTGGTTTGATGACAATTATGATTGTTATTAGTTCCCTTGGCCAGGTTTGTCCCATCTTCAACGGTAGATTTCTTGATTAATACTCCATCTTCAGCAATAGAGCTTTGCAAAGATTCTATCACTCCGTTATCAGCAATGGAACTTTGAGCAGGTTCTCCAGCTCCATCTCCAGCAATGGAAATTTGAACTGATTCTCTTGAACTTCTAGCAGATTCCCTCACTCCATCAAAGGCATCTGGACCTTGTACAGATTCTATTGAACCATCTCCAACAATAGAGGTTTGCACCGATCCTTTCAAATCTAGTTCACCGTGAGAGAATGGGTCCATGCCTGGCCTTCCATCTTCCTCCATCTTTAAATTATCATCAGAATCATCATCGTAATCTAAATCTCGCAAAATTTCTGGAAGGGAATAGTTACTAGCTCCTGCAACCTTAGCTCCCATTTCAATGTCGATTTTCTCCTTTGAGCTAACCAGATTATCTCCAAGATTTAGCGTCAGAGAGCCGACTGCCATATATTCATCTTCATCCACGAATGATCGAAATTTATTCATTGAAGGTGGAATCTTGGAGAAAAAGATTTCTCTAATATTTCTTATTACTCCCCTATTATATGGATTCTCCTTCTTATCATACCTGTAGCGGAAATTCTCATACGTAGTCTGTATAAGGAAAAAGACCAGAAATGTCAAATAAGATTTTAAAGAGTAACTAGTTGGCCCAGTTTATTTTTGGATAAAAGTGTCACCTGGTTTGTGCTAATCAGATAGGAATGGAAAGCTGTGAGGCCACCAACAAACCAGACAGCTATGAAGCAGTAGACTATGAGAAAATCAGCGAGTACATCATGTGATATAGCTTCCCATACATTTGACTTCCCATCAAGAATGAAGACCCAACTAAACCCGAAAACAAATAAGCACAAGATGGTTGCTGTCGATATAAACATGAAGAAGAACCGATAGTTACGCTGCAAACCAGATCAAGACATGATAATACAGTAAGTTCCCCACAGAAAGGTAACAGTGTGCGATACAATCATATTACGAACTGTATGAATCGATGAGGGTTGTTTTGCTTATTCACAGAAATTGAGATCACAAATAATTAATCTTGTTTTTCTTCCCTGGCTTACTAATTGAAGTCTGCGCCATTTCTCCATTGAAAACATATAGCCCAAAAGTGTAAAGGACATCCGTGCCTCTCGATTGTACTTTAACTTAGTGAAGTCAGGATTTTAATTGGTAAGCTGTCACTGTGATTTTTGCAAGATTACTGCTAAAATGCCACAGAATTGGCAACATGCATGGTATGGATACCAACAATAAATCATGTCATTCCTAACATTTCAACGTCCAAAACTTTTCCAGAATAAGAGACCAAACTTTGCCTAAATAGTCCAAAACAATGATCAGTATTCAATAAGAAATTATGGTATCAAGAATTCAATTGATGTAAGAGTGTACATCAAGGATCTTTATTTCTTTCTTTCCAATAAAAGGAGAAAAAGAATGACATCAAACTACTATTTGAAAGTAAATGCAGCATAATTTGGATGAGAGCAAATATCCATGGAAGAAATCATGAAAACATCACAAAATTTAAAGCAGCTAAAATTCATACAACTTTCTGGTGACCAGATATGCCTACCCTTTTAAGTAGACATCTCACAACAGGTTGCAAATGGATGCAATAAGACCAGATTTGAGCACATCCAAATTTTGGCACTAAAACTATAGGAAAGGTCTAGATGCAGTGTTAATAGAGTTATTAGGGCAATCAGGGAGCACCAAGTTCAATAGAAAAGGATCCAGTATATCTGATGAAGAGCAAATAAGCAATGAGAATGACAAGATATGTTATTCATTCCCATGATAGTATTCCCATAACTGTACTTGTTAATGATTTCCATGACATATCTGTTTAATTGAAACAAAAGAGGAAAATTTTCAAATTATTATTCAATGCTTAATAAATCTTCTTTCCAGAACATGCAGGCTATCTCCAAAAAAGTTGAATTTGTTGCTTGTCCCACAAAAAAATAGTGTTATCTAAATTTATTTGTTTGGAAAAAATAAAATTGCATCACAAGGAACTTGAACTTACTATTCCAATACACTGACCAACCCATGGACAGTGATGATCAAATCTCTGAACACAGTTGTTGCAAATTGAACAATGAGAAGCACGGGGAGGACGATAAAGCAAACAGGTGTCGCAGTACTTAACTTTAACTGCGTGGCCATTTACCATCACATCTTTTGTCCGAGGTAATCTCAAATAGGGGGTTCTCCCATTGACCCATTCCATTGATGGGGTTACGTCACCTGTTTCATCTGACTCAGGAGGCTTTGTATTTCTACGGACTATTCCAGGATCCCGAGAAGATGTTAAGAAGAGAAACAATAAATCCTACAGAAAAAGTTTACTTTATTATTAAATTTTTCATTATATGCAAGAAGAGGTGGTTTTGCACAGAAATTACTGAAACACTTGTCAGAAATTTGACTGCCTATCTACTAATGGAAACTATAATGTCAGACAACTTTCACTTGGTAGTCATTTAACAACAAATCTTTCTGAAAATTTTTAGTAAGTTGAAAAACTCACATCATAAGCTGCAAAAGAAAAATCCCACAAAGAAGCCAAAATAAAAGCCAAATCCCATAATTATTGCATTTCATTCAATTGCTGTGCTTCCATAAAGAACAAGTAAATTGCAACTCTGCCTATTGTTAGCACTGCTTGAAGCCAAGTTGAAAATGAAATACTTACTAATACAGTAAGGATCGAGCCCACGAAAAATACAGGATACCACCGAGCTGGATTTTTGGTACCTTTGTCCAAAATCTTGTCATAGACTTTTATACAAAAACCAATAGCAGGGGCAGCAATAAGAAGCATTGATAGAAAAATCGACGCCACATCAGGACCAAAGATCAATCTCCCGCCACAGAAAAATCTCTGATGAAACCAAGACAAAAAACAACTAAAGCTCATCAATGCTACAATTCCATAAAAGGAAACAATATTCAAGATTTAAAAAAAAAAAACTGTCATGAGGATGTGTGCATTTCAAATGCAACATGATAAATACTCAGCAAATTCGCAAGTTGATCAAGTGAATCAAGAAATGGTCAGCTGAAACTTCACAAGGAATCCAAGACCAAACTAAGTAACTAACTGATATACTGATAAAGAACAATGAACCAGAGGAATATTTTCTTAAATTGATTAAAAAATTTTGGAATGTTGGAGAACTCTAACCAGAAACCGAACAAACTTCTTGCCGCTAATCACGCATCAAAATTGCAGGGTGAAATTATTTACAAAATCCAACCAAGTTCAACGCAACAAGAAACGACTTCATGAACCAATTTCAATTATGACCAAACAAAATTAAAAGTTTTTACCGCTTCAAAATCTACCAGTCCAGAATGCATCTAATTTCATCAAACATAACAATTAAGATCAAAGACATTGATTTCCACATTGAAATATTGAACACAACTAAGTCAACCTCCATCCACGATCAACAAAATGAAATTGCTAATAAAAAATCCAAATTTCCAAGTTGCACCACGCACATCCAAAACAAAGAGAATAATCAAAACCCAATTCAGCGAATGATCAAACAACCCCATTACACAGATCAAAAAACAAACTTGACAAAGAAAGAGAGAGAAACACTAACATTGCTTCCTCTCCAAACTTGATATAGCCTCTTCGGCTTATAACCCTTGTCCATCCCTCCATTCTCCCCGCCGCCTCCTCGTCCTTCTCCTCTAGCAGGAGAAGCAGCAGTAGAAGAAGAAGAACCCAAAATTGGATTCATATTAACCAACCTCTAAACAAACACACACACACTCCCTTCTTTTTTTCTATCCACACATACCACAGCCAAAAAGATCCAATCTTTCTTTCCTTCTTGGAAATGTAATAGAAACCCAAGATTTGCAAATACTAATGGAGTGGAAATGTGAAAGAGGGAGAGAGAAGAGGAAGGTGGAGAGGTTTTTGGATCAAAAACCAGGTGCTGCTTCTTGCTTAACCAAGAGTTTCTCTCTCTCTCTCTCTCTCTCTCTCTCTCTCTCTCTCTCTCTCTCTGTTATTCTTTTTTTCCTTTTCTGTTTTTTTTTTTTTTGAGGAGGGGGTGATTATACCAAGACAAAGATTCTCTTATTAATTCTTGTAAGGATTAAAACTTTAGTTTAACACTATTGGGGTTTGTTTGATTCTTTCTCTGTCTAGACAAACTCTGTTACAGATAGAGGATGCGATAGAGAGACGCTGGCAACGATGAGTTCGGGGCGGATGTTTCAATTTCTCGCGGCTTTTCCGCCAGTATTATTGTTTATTTATTTAATTATTATACGTTTATGCCTTATTATTATTTTCTTTTCTTATTTAAATTAATTTTTATGCTCGTCATTTTATATAGGTTTTTTTTTTAAAAAAAAAAACAATACGAGGACTAGTTTTAATGGAGGAATTATAGAGTATGCCGGGAAATGTACCTTTTTCTTTTTCTTTTTCTTTTTAACCATAAAATCTATAAATAAATCACGTGGAAGGTATATAGAGCGTAAAAATAAAATTTATTTATGATTGAAAATATATGTATAATAATAAACAAATATGTTTAAAATTATATTATAATTGCTTACGTTTATTCTGTGATTCTAAGATTTTCTAAGCCATTTAATAAATTTTCATTTTAATATATTGAAATTATTATTTTTAAATTTCATATTTAAAAATATTTTCATACTGCTTTTATATATCACAGCTAAATTCATCAAATGAATCCATTAAAAACAGGTTATGTGTGCTAAGATTATTAGAAATTGATTTAATTAATAAAAAAAGTATGTTTTTTTAGATTAACGTGGATGTTTGAGCTAACTTGCATGTATCTCGACTAATCTCAAGAGTTCTAAAGTTAATGATCATGTAAACTTCCAGTAGTTATGAGATTTGTGAAACTCGAATTAATAATTTTTAAAAAATAAATTTAGGATCTGATTAATTAAATTAAATCTCTTAAGATTGCCTTTTGTTTTTAAATATTGAGGTAAGACTCATGTCTAATAATAAAAAATATATATATATTTTTATAAATCTTAAATTTTAGTAACTCAATTTTTTCTTTTTTTTATTAAAAAAAAAGAAGGTTGGCTATCTATTAAACTGAATGAATTGACTCACCATATACAACATAAATAATAAAAGAATTCCTTTCATAACCCTTTTATTTAATATTGGTTTCCAGCTAAGAAAAAAATATTATCAATAAACTAAATAGATTTTATTTCAATTATTATTATTATTGAATAATCTAATAAAAAA
>Ga0325405_1007296_pt1 | contig 11140 bp, 2 predicted proteins | sample PopdelMetagenome_21_FD_205663 | JGI IMG/M metagenome (GOLD analysis project Ga0325405, IMG submission 205663) | Populus deltoides microbial communities from Bellville, Georgia, United States - Xylem-Control-R2 | ecosystem: Host-associated > Plants > Phyllosphere > Stem > Wood/Secondary xylem...
CCTTTGTACAGGAGTTGATTTTGTTTTCTTGTATAGCAATAAAAATAAAAATAACTACTAGTCTTAAACTGCCATACAGTAACACACGTGCTGCTTCTTTGGCAGACATGATGACACTATGTTTTATCATGTAATTTTTGCAATTTATGCATTGGGAAGAGAGATTATTACTATGTGACCAATCAAATTTCTTAATTTAATCTTCTTTTTCCAGCATTTTGTAATTTTATAGTCTTACTGTGTGCATGTAGCAGTTACAGTTGGCTGTGTGATTGGGGTGCAATCAGGTGAGAATCTTCGATCGTTAAGCTAAAAGAAAGCAAATGATTAGTAATTTGGTCCCACTACGCATGTGGTTTCAAGTTAAACAAAGCATCAATTTGGGAGTTGCATGCCGCGAGGATTTGGAACTTGTTTTTAGGCGATGAATTTCGGGTGGTAGAGAAGGAGGCTAGCCTAGGCTCTCCGGCTAGAATGGGCATCGATCAGTGTCTGAGTATGCTGTGTTGTAAATTACAAGTACAGTACAAAGAACTTCTCAGTGGTAATAGCGTTTTTGTTTCTGTGATTTGGATTTTTTTATAGTTGTTTTTTATTTAAAAAAATATTAAATAAATGTTTTTAAGTATTTTTATAATTTTATTGCATTAATATCAAAAATAAAATAAAATTTTAATTAAATTTTTTTTATATATAAAAGCATCCTATAAGCACAAGTGACAAAGAAATACAACATGGATAGGGTTGGGTTGCAAAAAATGAGGTTTTTTAAAATTAAAAAAAAAAAAAACAAGAAAGAGGATTGGATTTGTTTTCGCATTTCTGTCAGTACCATAATAAAATAGTTTAATTAATTATAAAATAGAATAAAATAATTTAGTTGCATTAAAGCTTATTTGTTATATTCTTTTTTAAAAAAAATTTAGGCGTGCCTTTTCAGCCTAAAGTTTTAACACTTAGGCTTGTTTAAAGATTTTGAGTTGGTTTTATAAGTCTCCCAAACTATAGATATTGATGCTTTTAGGGAGAAGTTTTAAATTTTTGGTTGGAAATGGAAGATAAGTTGCTACAAGCAATTTTCGACCTCCTTAGCTGGTCATAGAAGGATTTGTGTGTTTTTTTTAAAAGAAAGATCTTTCTAGCTCAGTAGCAGATGGTCCTTGATTTGATATAAATTTCCAAAAGTAGAATTTGTTACTTGTTCCTTGTGTGCATATTGACTTCTTTGGTTTGTTAAGCTAATGGTATAAAGCATAAAACCTTGGAATTTTGTTTATGGTTACAGTGGATCCTGATGAATTTATAAGAGAAATCTTTAGTGGAATAAAGCTAGATGTCAAGATTTATTGTTATATTATTGTTCGTTGTGTGTTGTGTTAGGCCCTTTATAGTGAAGGTGTTGCTAGAATTTTGTTATAAATGAATAGATGTACTAAAACAAAACAAAAAACATAAATCATTGATTGAGATTTTAAATAAATATTCTTAGTTATTTAGTTATATTGCTTAGATGCATATGAATAGTATAAGGTCAAAACAAAGCGATACTGTATCTTCAAGCAATAGCTTTCCTAATCCTTCTGCTCATTTAGATGTCGATCATAAAGAGACACTTAATGTACCATCTAATAGTGCTTGCTCGTCGACTACCAGACATGGATCTGGGGTTCCATATGTTAGGGATCCATATTCCAACAGGTTAATTTTGGAATGGGAGCTAAATTTAAGGATGTAAGAAAATCTAATTTTGTTCAAAAATAACATTAAATTAATGTTAACACATTTATATAGTTTGGAGTGAATTTTTTATTTTCAAGTTCATAAATATTAAAGTTGCGAGAACAATAACATCAATGATAAAAACATCAATAAAGGTGCTTCTTTTTCAATGGAGTCATCTTAAAGATCATACATAATGGAGGCCTATGGTTGAGACTTGGTGGAGAAAGTTCGAGGTTAGAACATGATTAATACTTTTAACGAATAAAATATGTTTTTAAAATTTGAAAAGTAATTATTTTACGAAAATGATTTTAAGAAGAAATTTTGGTGGGATAAGGCAAACTCAATGGTGGCAAGGCAAACCTGAGAAAATCATAGCACTAATAGGTAAGTTTTAATATGTGACATATATGTTTTTTGTATAATAGTAAAATGTTTTTGTAAAACCTTTTGGTTTAATGAATTTTGAATCAAGTTGCACAATTTCCGGTATGATTCCCAATGATATACTATGAAATATGACGAGTCAGATGACTTTGATGTTTAGAAGCATTGTAGATGTCCCCACATCACTGAGAGTATCTAGGAGAGATATCTAAAGTTCTTCACGTCATATTCTTTTAAAAGGTGCTCTAGGAATGAGTCTTTGAACAAAATCAAAGAGACCCATGATTCTATTATTAAGAATATTAGCGGGTCACTTCTTTTCACTAACCATGCAAAGCGTCTGGTAAAAGCTATTTTATTTTTAAGTTTTTTTCTTCAAATGGTAGTTATTATTTGTGATAAGGTTTAAGTATTGATTTATTTTACAATCAACACAGCTTGGATGCGAGCCTACTCTAATGAAGTCGTATATGGAAACACATATATAGAGGGAGGATAGACAAAAAAAGATGCAATAGTTTGTCGATGGCTGAGCTTCTACATTTATTGTATGTAAACTTTGTAACCTTTTTGTATATTATTTGAACTAATATTTTCTCATCCATATATCTGATTTATTTTTCTTTGGTATAGGAACAATATAACGTCATCATGTGTGCCAAATATGAAGAGAACCCTTCAATTTATCCGGAATACGATCTGGATTTGTGGTTGTAGGTTGGAGCAACCGATAGACTCGATAAGAGTCAGGTTTACTGTATCTCTATGATTATGACTCGATATATGAGATCGGGTTGTAGTGTCTCAATTACAAGCAGCCTAAAATTCAACCTGAGTCAACCTTCACCAACTGTTAAAGAGTTGATTGAACAACGGGTTGGTATTATGAGGGTCGAAATGAAGGCAAAGTATGAAGAATAAAAAAAAAAAGCAATTAAAGAAGATAATGACATACTTTTCCAGTCATTATACTCCTCATACGAACCTCCACGAGATTTGTCTCCCCCTTCATCTTCACCTACAGTTGGAGCTTGTAATTGATTTGTATAGATATTTGCAATTGATTTTTACATTATATAAAATTTGTTCTTCAGTTTTAATTAGTCATTTGATATTGTTTAATGTCATTGTAAAATTGTTGATAGCATGTAAAAAAAAAATTCTTTGATGATGGAAGAAATTTTAATCGATAAATAATCAACTTTTTTATCGGAGAATTGTGGAGAGTTATTAACTGTTTTGATCCATATTGATGGAATTTTTGTCAGTAAAGGATCACAATTTTCCTTGGAGAATTATAAAGAATTGTTAACTATTTCAATATACACCTCAATGGGATCATCGATAGAATATATCATTGGTTATTTTGTAGGCTAACCTATCAGTGAGACAAATATATTGCTGATGGACATATATGTTGAAAATATGTTAGTAATATTCACCAATAAATTTGACGATAGATATTGACAGACCCTTTTTTTAAAGACCAGCGACAATAAGTGGTCACAATATCTATTTGTATAAAAATCACCGAAAAATTACTGATAGATATGACATCAACTCAAGATATCTTCTGACAACATGTTTTTATCGATAAATTCATTAGTAATTTTTATACCAACAATAGAATTAGTGTATTTACATCAACAAAATATTCTATTTTTGTTTTGCTAGTTTCTAATTGTAATGTTCGTAACGTCGCACATGCAACACTAGGATTCAAAGATATGATTCCGAAACCGCTGGCATCATTTCAACATTACTCAAGCTACAAAGACTAGGATACGAAGATCATTTCACTAGCTCTTCTGTAATTTAAACCCACTATTTTCTCATCTCGAGGTTCTATAAAGTACATAAATGATGAAATTATGCAATGGTGCATGCCTAGTCAACTAACATATAACATGGGTCATTAATCTACCAGATCAATTATTTTGATTGTTCGCCAGGATTTTATTTCATATTGTATGCCATAAAATTTTTATCTGAATTTAAACCATGCTCCGAGCTCTTTAGATTATTCTGAAGGACGCATGCCACTATTAATCAAATATTAGTCCTACAGTAAGACTCGATACTTTAAAAATGACGCAAACAGAAACAAAAATGAAAAAAAGTTCATAATTTGGAGAGGATGATCACCAAGTGGAAGTAGTGTTAGTGTTTATGGAACTTCGTTGTCATACTTAAACGGTAAAGCAGCGTTTAGTAAGGAATATGAGACAAATGAAACACATGCGAGAGAGTATTAATTAAAATTAAAATAAGAATTGATGAAAATAAAAAAAAAAGAGAGAGAGGGAGTTAATTAAAAATTAAATAAAAAATCAAATGTGAAAAAAATGAGGCTGATTATTTTTTTCTAAACTAGAATTAATAGGAATCTTATTGGTGTCCCTCCATATCTTTTGAAGTCATGATTAATAGAATTTTAATTTCAGGATAAGGGTTTGGGGTCAAAGGGTTTGTTCTCATGTGGTCTCAGGTTCGAGTCTTGTAGTTGCTAATATAATGGTAACTAGAGGCTTACATGATCGTTAATTTTAGGACCTATAGGATTAGTCGAGGTGCGCGCAAATTAGTCCGGACATCCATGTTAATAATAAAAAAAAATAAGAAGATTAATAGAAATTTGAATTGAATATAAATGAAGGGATCTTGTTGCCCGATGGATTAAACAATAGGGATCAATAGGGATCCAAGTACTGGTCAAATTGAAACCATAAGAGTCTCTTTCTCAAAAATCCACCCCATAGGGATCCCTAGTGTCATTAAACCATTAATCGATCATAATTTTAAATATATAAATTAGTCAATTTTTACATGAATTTTATAAAACAAAAATCATATTAAATTACTGTAATGTCTCATATTTAAATAGTTGTTGTTAATTTTTTTTTGTTAATTTAGATAATAAAAATCTTATGATAAATTATATGCTTTATGGTCGTTTTAATGTAAATATCACAGTAAATAATTTATTCACAATGCAATATATTATAATTTATTACCAAGCAATTTAATTACTTTATACACAACACAGTATAATAAGCGCAATAAATATAACATAGTAGAGGCCAAATAGACTCTCTAAGTCGAATCACCTCGCACCCCAAAAAAATTAAGCAATGGAGTATTAAAATTCTTTTGGTGATTTTAATTTGCTTTGTTTTAAAGTAAAACAAATAAAACAGCAAGACACTTTCCTAAGGAGCTAGACTAGGCACAAGCTTTGACTACGAATTAGTTAGTCAACCCGTAGAAAATATGCACATCCACCTAACCCTTAAATACTGTTGGACTGAAATTATTTTTTTTTTAGAAGCGTTTTGGTTTTTGACTTGAATTTTTTATGGGGTTGTTTAGAAGTGTGGTTGTGATTGTTTTTTAAAGTGTTTTTCGTGTTGAAATGCATCAAAATAAAATTTTTTTTATTTTTTTAAATTATTTTTGACATCAGCATATCAAAACGATCCAAAATACATAAAAAAAATAATTAAAAAAACAAATTTAAATTTTTAAAAAATATAGTTTGCACCGCGTTTCCAAACGAATTCTAAAATACCTTTTAAAAAAAACATGTTTAACCTCAATATTAAATACCTTAATCACAAAAATTGAAAGAATTAGAAGAAAAAAAATAAGAGGAGAAAAAAGTAGTTAGAATTAAAGAGTAATTAAAAGAATCAACCAAAGCTTAAATTTCAAGTATTGCCCGCTTTAGGGTCAGTAGAACCCGAGGGCTTAACATCTTGCCATAATAAATTGACTTTTGAGAAAAACTTTGACCTTTGCAAACACGCTCGTTTTCCTGTACACGGAATGTTTGATCAGCCAAGGAACTCGTGACTTTTGACTATCAAGCATTGGATCAATATAAGCATCCAACATTGATTTAGTAAAAATTACAGTTTAATAATTCTCACTACATTGTATAAATTGGTTGGCAACTGAAACCATCAATTCATATTTTTTTTTTATATAATCCGGGGTGTTTGGGCTAACTTATACACCTTATAACTAATTCTCGGGCCCATTGAACATCCTGCAAACCCAGTGAACATGTAAGGCATCTCGGGGGTGACAGACATGCACAGAAAAGATCGAACCTGGATGTAGAGAAAGAAAACAAATCCCTTCCCCCGCTAGGCCACGACCTCAAGTGTCATATTCTCATTTATTACTAGCTATGTCATATATATATTTTTTTCTTCATAGATATTTTTTTCTTATAAAATATATATAGGCTTTTTTTTACGTGTATTTGTACATACAAAAAATTATAAAAGTAAATTAAAAAGTTTATACATTTGTATATATATAATAAAATAAATTCATAATCATATATATTGAAAAATAAAAAAAAAATTCACTAACAATTAATGAAGATAAAAATGAAAAATCGATAGACATGTATAAATCAAGATACTTGACATTGCAATGCAAGACTTTGTTCATCAAAATCAAATTTCCATTCAATCAAATGATAATATAAATATATACACATGAAATTGATTGACTAAAATAAAAGGAAAAAATATTGTGCAAGGTTATACATATTAGAAATATTATACAAAATTGGAAAAAAAATTTTATCTATATAACACATTAAAAGATAAATTATAGAAGAATTAGAATAGTCTCTTTAAAATTTAAATGCATAAAAAATAATTAAAAAATATTTATCATTTAAAAAAGATTATATAAACAAAATGAAAGAGAGAAAGTATATTAATTTAAATATTTATAAAAAATTGAAAAAAAAAGAGGAAAAAGTGAGGCGTTGTTGGGTCTGGAAAGCCAGGCTACCCCGCTCAGTTCATTTTGTTAGGGCCCGCATGCTTCTTAATATTTTTATTGCAGACGGGGCAAACAACAAGTCTTCCTTTTCATGTTTTATTGAAATATTGAATAAGAAGGCGTTATCCCCGTTGAGACGAACGATGTGTTGTCTGATTTTGCCTGTATTTTGGCCACTATAGCTGTTAAAGAATCAGGGTTGAAGGTTTTTTACGTGAAAACCCAATTTTCAATCTAAAAAACCTAGAAAACACCATAGAAACTTTGATAAACCTATCTATGGCCTCAAAAAACCCAAGAAAAAAAATCTCAAAACAGAAAATCAACTCAAAACAAAAGGTATTCCTAAGTTCATATCTGGTTTTCAGGCACTTACATGGTTAAAAAAAAAACGTCTGAATTGAACTCTCCTTATCAAATGGAACTATTTGACACAAAGATCGATTGTTTTAGTGGCCAAAATCGACGTCGATGATATTTCTCTCTCTACTACCATAATTTGGTGACCTTTCTCTATTCTGTCTCAGACCAAGAATTAAAAAATAACAAAAATAAAATTTTTTTGCAAAATTTAATTGAAAAACTATTGAGGAATCAAATATGTATACTTTTTAAAGTGTGGGGACTAAATTAAACTTTTCATGTTAACTCTGAATCATTCCCCATTTGTGACGCCTATTCTACTTTGCCCCCCAGTTTTTTAATTTTGTTCTTAGTCAACAAATTTGATTTATTTTCCTTTGAATTTGGCCTTAAAAGTACGTAATTGCATAAAAATAACATTTGATGACCAAATTGAAAACAAAGCAAAATTTTGAATAGTAGGTCTGCTGTAAAATGTGATAGGGTGAACAATGATGTGAGCACATTGCAAAGGCCATGCCTTTTATACTTTTACTAGTTATTTTACTCATGTTTCGCCGTGAGTCGAATATTGTTTTTCTTCAAAATAATTTGTATATATAGATTTTGACAACGTGTTTTTATGCATAAAAAAATCTCAAGCGAAATGCAAAACTTTTATGCATACATCTAATTAAATAAATTAAGAACTATTTATGCAACAACAATAAAAATTATGAAGTTTAGTCCCTTCCCAACCAAACTTGTGACCCGGATCATGGACTCAATTGAATTCAATAATTTTTTATATACAATTTTTTTTATCTAAAATAGACACCTATAAAATTAAGAACCAACCAAATATCGAGGTAATTGGAGGAAAAATCAAATCGAAACAAATTATGTTGCCTAATTAATAATCAATCAAATATTAAATGATAAAATTAAAAGAAAAAAATAAGCTAGAAAAATAAAAAGAAATACAATTGTAATGGATAAAAATGAAAAAGAAAAGGAAAAAAAAAAAGCCTTGGCTCTCGGGCTTTGATAGCCCATGGCTCTTGAGCCTTTTATTTTTAATCTTCTTAAGGGGTGAATGCGCCTCTTAATATTTTGGGAAAAAAATAGCATGTAACGCATTATCTGCCCTACTCAGATTTAACCATAATTTGACCCAAAAAAAACATTCTAAACACTTTATAAAACATGTTCATAGCTTCTATCAACAACAAAAAATGGCTCCAAAACTTATAATCAACTTGAAACTAAAATTCTTTTTGAATTCAGATCTATCATTTCATGTAAGTTTAAGGGGGGAGAAACACCTAAGATAAACTCTTCATATAAAAAGAAACTTACTGACACTAAAATCTCTTTTTTTTTCATAGGCAGAATCAGTTTCAATCGAGACTTCATTTCTTTACTATAAGAATTGAGCAAGTTTCTCTATCCCCTCGCAAATTATAAACAAAAAAAATAAAAAAAATAAAGTATTTGTATGATATTTGAACTTGTTATCCAATAAATAATAGATAAAATATAAATATTAAAGAATTTAACCAACGAATATCCCTTGCGAGATATTATCATAGCAATTAAATCATTGAATTTAGAAGGATAAGAGTTGCTCAACGCCTTTTAACAATTAATTAACGTAGAAATAGTTTCTTAAAAAATAATCAAACCCTTTTGTTAAACAAAACTAGTCTCTATCCAATTTGGTGAGCCATACAATGTGATTTCACAAAACTGGATAGAAATCTGATTTTGCTCCATAAAATTGGGTAGAAACGTAATTTTCATTAATGGAAAGCGCTAATCAAATTCTGAGTTCTGTTTATAGATTAATTACACTGAATAATTTGTCCAGTGAGTATTTCTACTTAAATCAATATTCATGCAAGGATGGGATTTATGTAATTCGACATAATAATGAACATATAGAGAAAAGAACTCCATTATAAAATGGAGAAGCGTTCTCGGTGCTACGAAAAAGCATGCGCACTGTACACTCGAATTGTCTCGTTAAAGAGAATGTTTAGTAGCGGTTGCTTTTGAAATAACTTTTTGTGCCGAAATACATGCCAATGATATTTTTTTATTTTTAAAAAATTATTTTTGACATCAGCACATCAAAACGATCCAAAAAGTACAAATCGCACTCAATTTTAGCAAAAAAAATTCAAAATTTAATAAAATATAATTACAAACACAATATCAAACAATCTCAAAACCGGTGCAATGCGCGGCAGAAAGCACCGTATTGATGCCATTTCCACCACACAAGAGTCTCCTAACAAGTTGTGTATCTCATCCTAATCTTATTGCTCGGGGGAGGTCGGTCCGTGGGGTCCCTTCAGGCATTTTTTTTCCCTTGTTTGTTTTATGTACTTGTAAATAATTCCCAGGAAGTTAAAAAAAAATTAGATAAAAAAACTAATTTAAATAGTTTGGTCTGATTTTTCTTTTTTAAGATTTTATCCAAACATTTTAGATGTGAAATCTCAAAAATAATTAAAATATCAGAGAAACATCTTATTCGCATCAAAGAGTTAGGATTTGCAACGCATGTAGGATCATATATGATGCGTGCAATCAAATTAAATATTTACAAAACGCATCACTATATTCCGCGTTTACTGAATTTTACACTATTTTTAAGGATGTTAATTTCTTCGGTATAAATAAAGAAAGAAATTCCACCGTCGCTGACACATTTGGACCCACCTAGGAAGAAAAACTCGTGTGGTGCAATAGCCCACCGTACACGTGAGGTGGAGTTTTCCGATCACGTAAAAAGAAGCCCCTTTTTATTAGTTAACAGTTTTTTTTCCTAAAGTCTTTTCGCCGGTCTTCTTAAAATTCATTTTTGGGGACTTGCGAATTAGTACGATTGACCCTCCCAGGTTGCGACAGATATACGCACACCGATGCCACATTTCTTTTTTACTATTTAAAAAAAATACTTTTTTTTTTAAATTAGCATTGTTTTTTTTAAAATAACATTGTTTGTCAATTTAGTAAATATTATAGGTGAAAACCATGACTTTTAAAAATTTGTTGGTGAGAATAATAATATTTTAAAGAAATAGTTAAAATTAATTAACAAAAATTTTAAGATAAGAAAGAAGAAAAAAAAGAATGAGACTAATAAAACACCCTAAAACTTCAATAATAACAAGTGCTTTTTAAAAAGATATTATTAATAATAATGAGATTATTATTATTGGAATTTTAGTATGTTCTGAGATTTTTTTTTTTCTTCTCCTTGTTCTGAAATTTAAAGCATTTTATTTTAACTATTTTTAAAAAATATATATATTTCCACTAGCGACATTTTAAAAAGTCACGGTTTCTACTAATGACTTTTACTAAATTGTGTTATATTAATAAAAAAAAATTAAATTATGTTATTTTATTATAATTGATATGGTAAAATAACGCAACTAAAAGATAAGTACTCAACTTGTCCTAAAAGATAGATCTGAGACTTGGTTGAACAACCTTTAATCCGAATTAGGTGTTAAAAGAATTAATTCATGATTGATTTGGTTTAACTTAATGGACCTAACGAATCAACTTGAAATTCAGTCAAAACTTAATTTATTTTTTTAAAAAAAAAATTATTTTTCAAAACATGACAGATTAATCAATGTAAACTTTTATTTTTTAAAAAAAAATATTGACCTAAAAAAACTCAAATTAAACTAATTGGAGCAAATCAACCATCAAATCAACCCTAAAGTCAGTTTAACATCCATGAATGAAAGTATCTCTCCATGTTTCTTTCATAAAATGTACAAGGGATAAATTAAGTCATGTATCTATTTTTTGTTTTTTCCCATTCAAATTAATGCAACAAATATAATTTACCTGAAATACCAGA
>Ga0325405_1007299_pt1 | contig 11138 bp, 5 predicted proteins | sample PopdelMetagenome_21_FD_205663 | JGI IMG/M metagenome (GOLD analysis project Ga0325405, IMG submission 205663) | Populus deltoides microbial communities from Bellville, Georgia, United States - Xylem-Control-R2 | ecosystem: Host-associated > Plants > Phyllosphere > Stem > Wood/Secondary xylem...
AATCCTTATTCTTTTGATTTCTAATTTTTGTTCTTGGTCTTTTTATAGAAGTTTTATTTATTTTCAGTTTCATCATTTCAACCCATTTTGCTATATATGTTTTTTCAATTTGGTCCCCGCTCTTTTTGTTTATTGTTTGGGCATTTTGTTAAATTAATTTTTCTTTTCAATTTCACCATTCAGTAAAAAATTTATTTTTATTTTTTATTTCAATATTAATCTTTATTCTTTTGATTATTTTTGATCATTTTGTTCAATTAATTTTTGTTTTCAATTTCCCCTTCAATAAAAAATAACATTTATTTTGTATTTCAATTTTGACCACCATTCTCTTAATTTTCATTTTTTATTTTGAATTATTTTGTGTAATTAATATTCTTTTTCTAAGTTAATCTTTTAACATTTAATTGGTTGAGAATTGAGTTTAATTGTTTTTTTTTATTTTTTGAGATAGTGTGTTTCCAATATAATATCCTAGTTTATAGGTTTGAAAAGTTAACACGAGCTGACATCTTTTTTTTTTCTTATTTTCTTCTCAACTTTGTGATTGTTTATGTTTTTTCTTCCACTAGGTTATTTTTATCTAGTAACTTGGGTTTCGGATTTGAATGATGAACTCGGATGGGCTCATTATTTATTTCCCGAGTTACATGTTTTTCATGCTAACTCAAATTAACTCGAGCTGTTTTTTTTTATTTTTTTTCTTCACCCAATTTTATCTTTTTTATATTTGATGAGTTAAGAATTAGGATGCATCATTTTTTTCCGTTTACAAAATTTATTTTCTCCATGTTATTATTATCATTTTTTTTAATATGGTCAATTTGTTGTTATTATTATGATTATTTTAATTAATTAATTAATTAAAATAAAATCAATTTATATGATTTAATTCTGTTTATGATTTAAGTTATAATTTTTTTTCATTCTTTTCATGATATATCTGAATAATTGTTTTTTTTTAAGAAAAACACCCCGCAACTTAGCGCGGGTACATGGAGAGTTATTTTTCAATTCATGGTTACTCACTAAAAAAATATTAAAAGACGGAATGTGGTAACATTTGATTAAAGTCAAATCAAATATCATGTAAAGTAGGATTTTGATTTTATCTCAGTTCAAAAATAAAACTAATTTATGTGTTGTAGTGTGTAACCTTGGGATCTGTCGGCAAGAAAAATATAAAAAAAACGATAGAAGAAAATAAAATTACAGAGAATGCCATTACCGGCCATCATGAATACCTTTTCTGACAGAGACAGACATGACTAAACTGCCTTGTTATCCATAACTAACAGTTACAGATCTCACTCTCTCTCTCCTCCTGTCAGTCACAAATCTAAGAAAAACACAACACAGAGACACAGAAAATGGACGGTCTGATCAAGGGCCTCATGGACGTGGCGCTCGACCACCTCGGTCAAAAAGACGATGAATCCCGCGATGAACGCTCCAGATCATCCTGGGCTGAGGTTATTACCACACCCTATGTCTTTCTCGGTCGACTGCATGTCCTTCATTCTCTTGTTTTTATGTATGTATATGTATGTATGTATGCATGTATGTTTTGTTGCTAAAATGCGCAGGTGGTATCCGGCGAGGAGCAGGACGATCGGCAAAGTCAAGCGAATAATCGGAACAATCAGTGGGAATCACAGGAGGTTTTTTCTTTATATTATATTCTCTTGTTGATTTAATTTTGAAATTGAAATTGCGCATTGGATTTGGTTTATTAGTTTTTCTTCTTCACTATTGGCAGAACGAAGGAAGAAGAAAAGAGGGGTGGGAGACCGAGGGTTCGAGACGACCCCAAAAGGTTCTTTCTTTTTATTTTATTTTTCTATAATTTCATATTTTTAAGTTTCAAGAGGATCATTTAGAATGTTAGGTCACTTACTCTCAATACCAAACATGAGAACGATGGTGGATTTTTAATTAAAGAGGAGGAATAATAATAATAATAATCTATCTACGCGGAAAAGATTAATCAGAGGATGATGATCTGCCTTTTTCATACAGTGATGTTAAAGGAATTGTGCCTATAAAAAGTAAAAACAACCTTGATGTTACAGGAAAGCATAGCATTATGCGGTTAACCTGCCCTCTTGTTTCATTTGATTCCATGTTTCTGTGCTCAATGCTTCTATGTATTCATCAAAATACCAAATATTTTATAGGCCATGAATAAAGGGTATGGAAGAAATGAAGGTGTAGAAGAGCAACATGATTATGGCCCGAACCATTGGAATAGAAAGGTTGGTCACTGGATTTTGCGATGCATGCTTTGATTTACTCTAATATCATGATTAAACCATTATTTTCTCATCTTTAAATTTCTCACACAGGAGGATGGAGGAGAGAGTAATGATGGTTGGGAGACCGTGGGGAAAAAACGTCCTCAACGACCACACAAGGTATTTCTTTTATAAGGTACATGTCGATGTAATTGTTAGCAATGTTTTGGAACGTAAAGACCAGTAGGGAATATGATGTATTTCTATAAAGTATATTGCAATGTACCTTTTGGCATATAATTAATGTTTGGTGCTGGCAATTTAAGATTTTTAGCTTTGATTTGGCAAAAAAATCCTGTGGTCCAAGAGACCTAAATTTGGCCAATTTGTTGAAAGCTGGGTCACGGAAGGGCGTGTGATATTAATCAGCTATAGTGATGCTAAATACAAGTTGCAATGTCTATAATTGATTTTCTTGAATAACTTAAAATTTGTACTCGTATCAGAATTGTTAGTTACTGCTTTGTCGCCTGCTTAATGGATTGCAGAATCTTAAAAGAGTCTGAAATATGTGTATTCAAAGATGATTTTTCCTAGTCACAAATATGCTTGATGATTTGTGATATTGTACGAAAAACTTGTTACCTTTTCTTCTCCTAAGACTTAACAGCTGGTTTTTTATTATTATATTTGACAGATCCAGATGGATCAATGGAATGGATACAAAAGACCTCCGAGTGAACAAGAATACTCTAATGAGGTTGAAGAGAGTGCAGGAATAGGACCTACAAAAGAGGAGCTCGCTGACTTGTCACAAGCTTGCAACAGGCTTTGGGAACTTGACAGAAACCGTTTGGCTCCTGGCAAGGATTATCGGATTGATTGTGGGGAGGGGAAGAAGGTCTATGAGAAAGAAGATATGGCACAAGGAAGCTTATTTAGCTGGCTGAGTGATGATGTACTTAGGAGGCCAACTTTTTCTCGTTTCTGTTCACTTCTGGACAATTATAATCCAAATCAAGGGAGCAAAGAAGTTATTACATCTGAAGAGAGGCAAGAGCAAGCTGCTTTTATAGAAGAAATCAGTAGAACTGCACCGATTAAGTATCTTCACATGTATCTTGCATCCAAAGGCATTGTATCGGAAAATTACCAAGATTTTAAAAGAATATTGACTAGTCTCTGGTTTGATTTATATGGTCGAGGTGGTACATCCAGCTGCTCTTCTGCTTTTGAGCATGTTTTTGTGGGAGAAATTAAGCAACGTGGGGAACAAGAAGTTTCTGGCTTTCATAACTGGCTTCAGGTATGCCTAGAGTTTATCTTTCTAATTTTTCTCTTATATTATTTATATTTTATTTATAATTTTTATTGAATGTTGTTTCTCTGCCTATGGTGGCTTCTCTTGTTTAAAGCGTGTCTTATTCTTGCATGCTCGGGCTCCATTAGTGTCTTTTATTGAACTGACTCGCTCAATGGAGAAATTGTAATCCTGACATGAGTAATAAGGAAACTGTTATCATCAAGGATGGTTATCTAACCTCGCCTCAAGTCTATCCATAGTTAAACTTTTTCATAAAATGCACCTAAAGTATGTTGATTATTTATGATGATTATTATTTATAAGATATCTAACCTTGCCTTCACTGGAAAGATTCAAGAACAAATCAGTGATTTCCAAAAAGAAGGGTTAACATCTTTAAAGATTTTATGGCTTTCTTTTTTTCCACTTTTAGTAAATCAGAGAAATATCAGTAAACAACAACACTGGATACTGTTTCCTTTTGATCTAATTTTGTAAATTCAAGGTCTTACTTATTTGAGCAACTGGTTAGATAACATGCAGAAAGCTGGTCATTCATCATCAACCTAAAATCAGCTGATTCATCAGTAGTTTCAATATTTTCCTGGAATCGTACTCTAACACATGTTATTGAGTTTGCATTCTAGAACCCAGAAAGGGATTAGATTCTATGATGATTCTGCATGTTGAGTGCTTAAACAAATACTCTTGTGGATAGTTTTCCCCTTTTCTTCTCTATCCCTTTCTTTCTTGTTTTCCCCTTTTTATATGGTTTGCTTTCATCTTTTGTTGAGAAATGCTTAAGAGTTGTATGTCTGATTTAATGCTTTCTTTTTCACCCAATCAGTTCTACCTGGAAGAAGCGAAGGGGGCTGTTGATTATCAAGGTTATATTTCTCCTCGGAGAGGTGGACAGATTGTAAGTGTTCTTATTCTAACTTTGTTCCAGTAGAATGCTGAGATGCAGATGGTAATGAACTTCAATTTCAGAGGAGAAAAGAAAATCCTTGCAGTAAATAGTACCTTTATTATGTGTCATCTGCATTTATGCTATTTATCCCTACTTTGCCATGATTCCTGATATTCCTGTATTAATAGGGATGTCTTCTGTTTGTCACTGAATGAGACTCCGCTTTCTCTACGGTTTACTCTGCCTCGTTTTAACTCAACTCAGCTAAGCCCACCAGTTTGGTATAATCTATCTAGTTGCCACATGTGGAAGATGCAATTTAATGACTGTCCAAGTTCTTATCATAAGCTTAATAATGATTTTATATAAAATTTCTCGCTTTGACATGTTTATTTCTTGAGCCAAAACTCATGTGCCTTACCTAATAAGGGGTAGACTGTGTATAGAGGGAAGCATTCAGTTGTTGGCATTTAAGTCCTGGTTTTAATGGCTGCAATTAATGTCGACCTACTTCCAATTTCATCTTGTTGTACCTATAGGACAATATTAATCAAGATACATACTGTCGGTCATAATATTTGATATAGAAAGTCATCAAAGAAATAGTTTTTTATCCCCATTTCCAATTTGGGGTTTATCGCACTATTGCTCTGCTCGACTATTATGGAATCCAAATGTTGCAGATGAATGCTTGTTCTGCATTGAATTGCTGTTGCACCTTGTATAAAATCTGACCTTGATTATTTCCATTCCGCAGCCTGACTCAGAGAGCCAGGTGCTTACAATCCAGTTTGAATGGAATGGAGTTCTGAAATCTGTGTCAAGCACCTTACTTGGAGTGAGTCCAGAGTTTGAAATCGCGTTGTATACTCTCTGTTTCTACGTGGGTGGAGAAGATAATTACGTGGAGCTGGGACCTTATCCTGTTAACATCAAATGCTACCGCTTCGGAGATAGAATTGGGTCCGTGTTTCCCGCAGCGTAGCGTTGAATTTAGATTTCTCGAAGTAGGCTACATGAATGTGCCTGAAAATTCTTATGAAAAAATTGTATGATGGAAACCAGTTTTTAAGTAGTTCAATTGTCTCTAATAAAAAAACGTGAAGAAACCAACTGCCATGTAAAAAACTGGAATAATTACAGACAGGATTGTACTTAACATGGCTTTCAGATTCAACCATGATGTGTTCTAGTGTGTTACACAATGCAGGTTCAAATATTCTTGGATGCTTTCACATTTATTTATAATGCTGTTCTTTATACTGATTTTTACCATATATCAATCCATTATGGGTTCTTGACTTATCTGGCTAGCATAATAAAAAATATATTTCTGTGAGACCTGCTCTGCTCACACGAGCAAGAATCTATATGCATCAATTTTTTTTTATAAAAAAAACCAATAGCAGGTCACTAGTGTTCCTCACCTGCTGACAAATACTAATGTGGTAATTTGGTTTTTTTTTCTTCACACTCTGCTAGTTCGGTAAAAAAAAACTCCTTGTCTGGCTGGCTTCACAAGCTTTTGACATTAGCCACCGGCTATTATTTATGTCTGGATGGTGGCGAGCATGCACTGTTTTCAAGATCCAAATCTAACATGAATGTAACTCCGGATCTTGGGTATAAATGTTGATTTCCCAAAACATCTCATTTTCCAGTTTCCAATACGATGACATTCCTTAAATACAAACATACAAGTGCTTCTTTTTCACTACTACTGTTTGAAACACAGAAAGGAAACCTTGTTGCAGAAAGACCCTCCTCTGTTTTTTATTTCGAAAGATTTTTTCTTCCTGATATTTCAAATTTGAGTCGGTGAAGTGGCTCGCAGAGACTTTTGAAGTTGGGAATAGACGTCTGAAAAGGACATACAGGTGTTTGCAAAAGAGGGCTCTGGATTAGAAAATATCAGCAAGCAGGAACCTCAATAATGGGAAAAGTTCTGATGCAGCGATGAAATATCTTGGAGGAGTTGTCCAGGAAGATTTTATTTTATTTTTCTTGTGGTGGAGTCACCTACTGTATCCCAGGCGATATTCCTAAAATATCAATAAAATTAAGCTTGACACAAAAATTGATAATGGGGGACCATTAACTTCATAATATAATCACAGAAGCATTCAAATTCATGTTCCCCAGCCGAAATGTATGACCCGATGAAGGAGCATGGTACTTGGGCATGACCTTACAGGAAATGGATGAATCTCTCTAGTTTTCGCTTCCAGGATGGCTCTGCCTTACAGACAGGCCTGACTTCCTATAAGCAACGTGATGACAAAAATAACAATTTTTTTATTTTATTTTATTAACGCGAATGTTGGACCAGTTTGTGTATATTTTGATTAATCTCATGAATTCTGAAGTTTACGATCATGTAAATCTCCAGTAGCGCTGAGAAGACTCAAACTTATAATTATTGGAGAACAAATCTAATATCTGACAAGTTAAGCTACCTTCAGAATTAAAAGATAAATAAAAAGAATAAGAAACTTGGTACAGGGACAACGCGCCATTACACCTACACGAACCAGAATACTCTTTGCTAGAGGGCAAAGGTAGGGATTTGGGGAATAAGAAAAGAAAAGGGATTATATGAAAGATAAAAAGTATAGCACATCACACATTTTGTCATTACTGAATAAAATATACAAATATTTCTTAATCCAACGCTAACTTAATCATCGAAAAGACTTATGAAGTCCCTGAACTGGTTTAGCTTTCTATTTCAGAAGCCTGGAAATTAAACTGACATGGAGCGTTATTTAATATTTAATTATGAATTAGATGGACAAAACTACGTTCAAGATATGAGGTCGCGTACATTAATAAGTTTTTTTCCTTTTTAAACAATATCGACCATATTTGATAATAATCAACCATAATTGATCAAACAGGATTCTGTTGAAAATTGTATTTGTTTTCCTAGTTGTTTTATAATTTATTTCCTAATTAAGTTATAGAGTTTTAATTTTATTTTTCTAGTTAGCAGCCATATATAGCCTTATTTGATTTGGGTTTTCCTATATATATATATATATATATATATATATATATGCTGGGTTTAAGTTCTTATATCAATAACTTCATGTATTAGTTTGAAAATAAATCAAGAAATAATCGAAGTTTATGAAACAAAGACTCTTAGAGTACATCAAAGTTTTCTCTATAATTTTCTCTACAATTAAAAGTTGTAAATTTAAACTTGAGAACTCCAATTTTTTTATCTACAATTTAGGACGTAAAACTTTAGGGATGTTGAAAATTATATTTATTTTCCTATTTTTTTAAAAAATTTATTTCCTAATTAAGTTATAGTGTTTTAATTTATTTTTTCTAGTTAGGAGTCAAAATCTTATTTGGTTTAGGTTTTTCCTATATATAGGGTGGGTTTAAGTTCTTATATAAATAGCTTCATGTATTATTTTAAAAAGACATAAAAATCAGATTTATGAAATAAAAACTTTTTAAAGCATATTGAAGTTTTCTTTATAAATTTCTCTACAATTAATAGTTAATTATAACCTTAGACATAAAATTAAATCCTAGTTTTCTCTCTCTCTCTCTACACGATAGTAAAACTTTAAAGATTGAGTAACTCTAAAGCTATAAGTTAATTATAACCTTAGACATAAACGTATATGAAAGAAATTGTTGTACAAAATTACATAATTATTAGACAAGTCAACATATATTTTTAGTTTAACATAATAATTATAACTCGAGATAAATTTGCAGTCAAACAAAGTTAGCGTGTATACTAAAAATATATAGAATTAATACTTAAAACAAAACTAATTTAAAATACTTATTTGTTGAAATTTTTAGAATATAACCGAGCTGAGATTTTATTGTTGTTAAATATTAATTCTTTATCCTTGAGGTTTTATTATTCTCACTTTATGTAAAATACTAAATTCAATAACCTTTCTAGGATCCAAAAACACCATCTTATTTAGGTGCATTTCTAAAGGTCTAATGAACTAATAAAAATATACTTAATTATCTCTCTACTAGAACTGAATCTACACTCTAGATTGTTCTTTAGCCTATTTTATAGATGATTTTAGAACCAAAATTGATATGATATTCATTCTGGTAATTTCCAGAATAAATTACCTCAATTACTAACTTTGATTACTTTCTATAAAACTATAATTAAATCTGAATATTTTGGATTTAAATATAATGTTTTTGAGATGAAAAATTTGTTCAAGTTTTGATTAAACTATTATAGAAAACTTAATAAGATTTTTATATTCTTAGGTTGGACAAAACAATAGGTTGAAATAAATAATTTTTTATGAACCGGATCTAGATGCAAATTAAGTTGGCAAAAAATAATCTTTTGTAGTCTAAAAAATTATTTTAAACCCAGACTCGAGTCAGGTTGCACACGTGTAAGTTTAAGCTCAAAACTTATTTTGCTTAAGACCTCTTCTCTTTTAAAGTTTGAGTGTCATTTGGGTCAATTCTAACTTTTCTCATTTCCACTAAATAAACCATTAGAAAAGCTTATTTCTTTTCTATGTGGGATATAATTCTTAGAGTGTTTTGAGTTTCTCTAAAACATGCAAATTAATAGTTTTTTTATATTAATTTTCTATTCACCTATAATTTATTTAAATTATATTAATGTTATATATTAAAAAAATTATGTTGGAGATTAAACCCCATTAAAATTCTAACCCCATCCCAATAATGAGTGGACTTCACTTTTAATTTGACATATGCCAATTTACTATGATTTTAAATAAAATTCCAACAAAATATCTATTTGTTTATGGAAAAAACTTAAATAGGGCTTGGTTGATTGTATACCGGTCCAGTTTTGGATGACTTAGTTGAAACCCTTAATTTTTTACTATAGAAAAAAGGCTTAAAAATCTATTTTGCTCAGACTTGGTTATGCTTTTGATGTACAACTTGTAACTGGGTAAGCAATTAGGAAAAAAAAAAGAGAGGTAATATTATAGCTTGACACATGAGTGGTATACTTTAAAAGTTACTAGAAGTTATTTTGAATGAAATAGGATGAATGAATATACTTACTGAAAATTACCTTGAATTTTTTAATTTAAAAAAGAATATCAGGTAAAATATAAAAATAATAATAACTACAACTACTCAACAACAATTACACTGCAATTCATTTAAGTTTGCAAGGATTTAAAAACTTATTTATCAACTTCACATAATTTTCAAAACTTGTTTTTCAAATAAACATGTAATTATAGGTTGATAACAAAATGCTTGTAACAACAAGTTTATAATTGTAGGTTAACAACAGTAGATTTGCAATTTTTATTATCAAAAAATTAAAAAGAAAAATACAGAACCATATCCTTTCAAATCAAGAACAATTCCATAATTAATTTAAAACTCCCTTAATTGAAGCCGGCATAAAAAAAAACCTAGGAAACAATGAGCTAGGAAAATATACTTGAATATCACTGAAAACAAATAAGCATAACAAATAAAACGGAAAAGTTTGTCTCTCTTAAAATAAAGCTCGTTATATTGCTAGCATTCCACGGCATTGCCACCTAGAAGGCTGGGATGCCGGGTTATCATCAATGGATACAGCTCATGCAATGGAGAACCAAGAAAAAAAAGCATGTGAACTTTGAACATTTGCGTGGGGGGACCCTTGAGCCAATTGCCAAGCAAGATGACAACAGAAGCTTCAATGTTTCAGTGCGAAAGAAGTTAGCGAAAGGGGTCTATTCCTCCCGTCCAAATTCAGTCTTAATCCATCTCCAAAGAAAAATATAGCAAGATCCTGTTATTCTCGAGATGATATTGAAACTTGATTCTCCATGAGAGAGAGAGAACCACCGACACCGGCCATTGAAAGTTAATCCCATCTCTCCCCTTTCAATTTCAAATTTGTATTTGCAGAGAGAGACAAAATCAACCAAACGAAGGTGATCTTCCTGCATTTAGATTTTTCCACTAGATTTAGATACATAGAGAAACAACATTCCCTTCTCTTTTTGGCGTTGTGGACTTCAGAATGAAACCAAATGCATTCCTTTCGGGATTGTAGATTTTAAAGTGAAATCAAATTTACCCTGATGGAAAATGACGAGTTGCCGGAGTTTCTACCTGGAAAATGCATCCCCGCTAAATGTTTAACCCAAGAACAGGCATATCATACAAGAGCCTGCACATGAAGTTATGCTTAACCCAAGAACAGAAATGAGGAATTCCCCCATAGATGATTGTCACAAAATTACAAACTTCATGATGCAATGTTTTCTCAGTAGCCAACACCTGGGACCGTTGCTTAGTATTTTTTTTTAATGGTTTTATAAAAACAAATCCAGGTAACAGTAGCGTGCTGACAACCTAGAGGTTATGGATTTTAGTGCTAGGAGGCATACCTATTATCTTAAATGTGACGTGAATTATCATCTGTGATTTTTTTTAAATATAAAAAATAAAAGGCTGGTCGACATGTTATTTACTTTCTTAATAACCAAGAAAATAAAATAAAACCAGGAGGCCTAGGCGATGTGACTGGCTCTTTGCTGTTTTCTTCTTTCTTTTTACATTTTAAAAATAATTTATCAAATTCACTCACTATTTATTTTTTATATAATTATTCTTAAATATCATTATAAATTTTTCTTTTAATAATTTCTTTTCAATTATTATGTATTTGATATGAAAATAAATACTAATAATA
>Ga0325405_1007301_pt1 | contig 11137 bp, 2 predicted proteins | sample PopdelMetagenome_21_FD_205663 | JGI IMG/M metagenome (GOLD analysis project Ga0325405, IMG submission 205663) | Populus deltoides microbial communities from Bellville, Georgia, United States - Xylem-Control-R2 | ecosystem: Host-associated > Plants > Phyllosphere > Stem > Wood/Secondary xylem...
TTTTTATATATATATATATATATATATATATATATATATATATATATATATATATATAGTTTCTACGTATGCCTGTGAATTGATGGCCATGTGCATTCGTTATAAATTAATACACGATTTGCATTGAGAAATGGTTGTAAATCATTATCTATTCAAGTGCTCTTTGACCATGTCATATAAATAAATAAATAAATAAATAAAATTAATCATGATATGGAAGACGCAAAACTGCTGCAGATGCTCTGAAATTTCTCCGTTGAGTCCTTAATTGGGTGTAGTTTTCAAACAAGTAATTAATTAATCTTTTATCGAAAAATAATCCATCAGTTTAAAGAGTCTAAATTGTGAAGCATCGGGAAACTAATGTTCACAATATTGGGCATGCTTCTATTCTTGTGCGATGATTTAAACATGCTTTTTTTTTTTTTTTGCTAAAAGGTTAATTTTATATAATGGTTTTCGAAAATGTGCATGGATTTTGTGTTAGGTTGGTTTTGTCAGGCAATCGAGTTTGTTGAGTATGCATTTGACCACAAGTCTTGTTGCAGGAGATATTTAGACAATGTTATTAAAACCATAAATTAGTTTTATAGAAACTAAAAAATCTCCACTGGTCTATCAAAGATTTTAGATAAAATGTTGGTTGTGTAATAAAAAAAAAGATAATAATCGCCATATATATTATACCTCAAATAAGTTGTTTCGCCTTTATTTTTAATAATAAAATATATCTATTTTACTTACACATTAAGAATTTGTTTAAATTGATTTATGTATATTTATTATTAATTGTTAAAAATTATTATAACTTAAGATAGTAATTTGAGACTTGAAACTTGAGCTCAATGATAGGGTCCAATTCTCAAATTTGGAATATAGTCATTAGACCTAAAATGATTAGTCATGGTTAATTAGACTCTCTCTATTTCATCATGTTTAAAATAGGTTCAGAGGCAATCACTCATATTTAATATGCGTCTTGTTTTTCAATGTATTTTTAAAGTTAGACTAAGTCCATTCACAATCATAGGGAGTAACATATCCTGCTTGAAAATTCTTGAATAAATATTTGCATACATTATTTTTCAATGTATTTTTGAAAATATAAAGATTTTCAAAAATATCTTTTTGATGCAATTTAGTTAATTTATAGCTATTCCATGATTATTAGAATTTTTGTTTTATTTCACATAAGTTCTTATAAATAAAAAAATGATGAACAAGTAAAAAAGGGAGGACTAAGATGATGAAGGGTCAAATATTATAAAGAAATACCATACAAATAAAAAAAATAAAAATAAATAGAGTTTCAAACAAGATTCAACTAGCTAGATGACCATGACTACTCTTGAAAGGGCATCTTTTAATCAGACATTAAATCTCTCTAATGTAGAGGGCCATCCAAACAAAGATGAAGAAATGCAGGCCATATATAATCAATGAAATCATATTTAGAATGAGTTATGAAAAAATAGATTTAGAACTTCACAAACCGATACATATAGAGGGCAAGTCCTAGTCAATTTTATTGTCATAATCATTCTAGTAGAGGTGTTTAGAACCACAATACCCCATTTAAGGTATTGCATGACAATGTTTCAAGTGCTATAACAACCATAACTAAGATGTGCATAGTTTTCCTTGATACATAGTTGCCATGCAAGTATATAGGTAACCATTTGCCAATTATATAGCCTAACAACCCTTTTACCAACCACAACAATTTGTCATAGAGAGTTTTAATGCACCATATGTTATTTCATAACAAGAAAACCCTATTCCTTTTATGCAACAAGTTTTTTTTTGTTGATCAACAAGCTAGAAAAAGTATACACAAAGATGGACTAGACTAGTATTAAAGGGAAATTAGGCTAGATATTAGATGAATAGTTAATCCTATATGTAATCATCCATGTCTAGAGTGGGTTGATTGTTTTCATATAATTTTCATGAATATAGATCGTTGATTTTAAATAGTTCTCTAAAAAGGATAACCATTTGAAATTGCTGCATTACAAAAGCCTAAAAAGATTAACAATATGTATGATGTATATGCTAAAGTATGTTTAGAAGTGAAAATAGATATGGATTATAATGGGAAGAACTAATATGTTAGCATGTAAAAAGAATTTGATGTCAATATATGTAATAATTGGGCTAGAAAAGATATTCATGTTGGTACCTCTCTTTTGGGACCAGGAGGGACACCTAAAGTCGAATCATATGCGGTTGGAGGAGCTTGATCTACTAGAGGAACATGTAGGTGTTTAACACATTATTAGAATTTAAAAGTCATTAAATTGTATTATTGCAAATACTTTATTTTGTTGATGTGTATTGAATGTTCGAAGAGCAAAGCAAGGAAATGAATAATATTGTAAATCTAATCATCAGAATAAATGGTATTGGTGAGGGGAATGGTCGGGTTATTGGCAACTAAATAGGTTGGCTAAAATAGATGGCATTCGTGAGGGAATGGTCGGGTTATTGGCAGCCATATGGGTTGGCTGGAATAAATGGCATCTGTGAGGGGATGGCCAGGCTATTAGCAACCACATAGGTTGGCCGAAATAAATGACATTTGTGAGGGGATGACTGAGCTATTGGAACATAGGTTGGCCAGAATAAATGGCACCTGTGAGGGGATGGTCGGGCTATTGGCAACCACATAGGTTGGTCATAATAAATGGCATCTGTGAGGGGATGGTCGGGCTATTAGAAACCACATAGGTTGGCTAGAATAAATGGCATCTTTAAAGGGATGACCGAATTGTTGGAAACAAAATGGGTTTACTGGAATTTTGATCATTTATTAGAAGGAGGCCGGTAATTGGTGACAACTATGTAGGATAGTTAGAAATATTGAATGATGGATTAGGAAGGGAAAATAATAATATACAAACTAAGATGTTAAATGACTAAAACACATGGGTGAAAAATAAGGTGGTTATTTAGTTAGCAAAGTTATTAGTTAAATTACTAATTTAAATATTATGTGTGAATTATTCATTTTTCAAGAAAGAGTAAATATAAATTGTGGACATGAAATTATATTATAAGAAGTGATCTTTGTATGCGGAGGTGATGAATGTTGAGAAATGCCAACTTGCCATTATATATGGAAGTTAATGCCAACCTACCCATAAGTGGAGGCTGAAGCCAACCTACCATTGGGATGGAGGTTGATGTCAATTTGCCAGCAGACAAGGTGTGGAAGTAAATGTTAACTTGTCATTATGAATGGGGTTAAAGTAATGTTAGCCCGCATTACGCAGGAAGATGGGACAACCAAGGGAAGGATTTAAATAAATAGTAAATTGATAATAAGTGAAATTATAATGAAATTTGAATCAAAAAATTAAAATGCAATTGCATATGTAAAGGATTTATTGAACATGCATAATATATGGTTGTGTTTGAATTGTGAAGTTATGTATTAATCAATCTATTATTGTATTGTTATATATGTAAAGAGAAATAAGGTATGAAAACATAATGATTGGAAAGTGTTATGGATGACTTATGGATAATCTTGAAAGATGCCAGAAGAAACTAATAAAATTGATGGGTGAAAATTGTGGTAAGAATACTTACAATGAATGATTATATAAATCAATATACAAGTTATTATGGATAATATGATAATAAAGAAATATTGTTTCAAGTGTTGATTGAAACAAATTGTAAGTTATTATGGATGAAAATTTATTGTAAAGGAATCATAAGTGATTATTCCTATAGTTGATTAAGGTTTTATAGTTATGGCTACGAACAAGAATGTGTGGTTACTCTGTGTTAATTTCTTAAAGGTAATAGAGGCTATAGAGAATAGGCATACGTGAAAACAAATAACTTATGAGCTGCTGTAGACACAATTTTGTGCACCTGAAATTAAACAAGCACGCGTGTACAAATATATGATTTTATTAAATATATGAATGGGTACAATCTCTATGTAATATATTCTTTCAAAAGAATATGACAATCCTCTGATTCTTCCCTTGGATTTGATGTATGGTGACTTGATTTATTTGAGTAATCAAGCCGAGATTTGTGCTTTGCAAGAACGCGAATTTGGGCGTGTGTTGCGAAGCGAGATGTTGTGATTTGATGCTTTGAAGAGTACCTTGATTTGTCTTCAAAGTGTTGTTGAAGAACTCTTATGGGGCATTTTGGCTTGATCCAACAGAGCTTCGTTCTTGTTAAACTTCAAGCGTAGATGAAGGAGGCTTGAGAACTCTTTGAGAGAGCTTCCTTGCTTGAAGAGAGAGAGAGCGAGAGCTTCCTTGCTTGCAGAGCTTGTCTTGAAGGAAATTTGTATCTCCCAGAATCCTCTCCCCTTACCTTTAGGTTAAGGCCCTCTATTTATAGAGATCTGTAAGGGCTCTCAGGTCCTTTTCCAATGCCACGTGGCATAATTTTATTGGTTGGTCTTTATTGACGGAATCTTGCCTTTATGACAAGATATCTTGAATATCTCATCTCAAGTGTCAACTTTTCATTGGCCAAGAAATATTTGAAGGCTCATTTGTTTTCCATGTCATTTATTTCAATTTTATTTTATCCTTTATTTTAAAGACTAAAATAACACATGGTGAAATTTGATTGGTGGAAAATTTGTGTTTCTACAGCTGCTTTAATTATGTGTTACATGCATATCTACAAACGATTTTAACCAGATGATCACTTCAAGGATCATTTCATAAAAATTAATATGGAGATAAAAAAAAATAGGTTAACAAGGTCATGTGTTTTATTTTAATAAAATATGTATATTTATTAAGTAAATACAACAAGATAACTAATGAGAAGTGCAATATCAAATTTTAGACAAGTAAGGAAATAAATTGTAAGTTAAGGAATTTTATAAGGAGTTGGATGATGGTGGTTAATAATAAATATTAACAAAGGAGGAGATTTCATTAATAGTGAATGAAAAAGTATTATGTTGAAGTCTGCCATGGAATTTATACAAGCAAGTTAATAATGTTGAGTTGCTAATATAGATTGATAAACACTAATCATTATGACTACTTGAATGCCATTTAAATTCTATAATCTTACATGTATTTTATGAAATTATCTTGAAAGATATCATCTCTCCTAAAAGAAATAACAGATTATTTAGTTTCTTTGATATATAGGTCTTGGTAATGGAGAAAAAGAAATTTGTAATCAAGACATTTGTATGTAATATCAAAAGTTTTGGAAAACTTACTAATGTGTAAAAATAAATGGTATATCCTTATACATGATGTAAAAAAAATTTACCCAATTTGTTACGTGCAAGATCGTTAGAACTAAGTATAAATGCATTTAAAAGTGTGGGATGTTAGATTCTCAATTATCTAATTAAGTTGAGAAAGACATACTGATTGAAGTCCCAACAACCTTTTTTCTTTGTCAGATCAGAGGGAGATCTTTCTTCTTTTTAAGTTTGTAGCTTCATCTCTTTCTTTTCTCTTATAAAGGCTTATGTAAACAAGACTAGTTGCTTCTTTTTTACCTAGTGAATAGCCTAGCCTTAATTATTTTAGGATGGAATGCTTATCCATTTGCTTTCTAGTTTAGTGGTGCAAGCTTTCTTTCCATTCCCTTATAATGTTTTAGGTTAGAAGATGTTCCAACTGTTGGATAAAATTGCTTTTTTTTTTTTTCCTTTCAAATCATCTAATTCGACCTCTTTTAAGTTGTCTATTAGGGTAAATGCGGGGAGCACAATCCATTATGTCACCATTCAAGCCTATACCACCACTTTACAAAAGGTCTTTGAAATGCTTGTTTAATGTCCCAACTTTTTTTAAATTTGGTTCTTCTCTATGCTAATTATTGGAAAAGTTTATTGATATGCCTTAGTACTTTGTTTATAAGCTAACTATCTAACTAAAGCCTTAAGCAACATAACTACTGATGTAGATGTGACAGCATTACCTACGAGAAACTATCTCACTGCTATTGTAGTGACTTAACCTTTTTCGATGGCAGAAGCATTTGATGCTTTTTTTTTTCTTTCTCCAACATACTTGATCTAGCCTTTTTTTGGAACTAGATCTCTAGGTTGGAAAGAAAATCTTGTAAAAAGCTCCCTAGCTTACTTCAAGTCGGTGATTGCATACCTCTCACTCACTTTTAAGAGTCTTCTTTTCTTCATCGACTCAAAAGCGAGTGAAGAGCGAGTGAAGTAAAGAAATGTTGAAAAATAGTTTATTGTATGAAATGAGAAGCTTAGAAGGGAAATGAAAGTTGGGATTTCCTTTTTGACTTATTTGATGATAAGATATTCCCTAATACTCAGACTACTACTAAAAGAGATATGAATGTTCAGAATTCATAAATGAATCTTCATAATGGAAGGAAGAGATTGTTAATCGAAAAGGGGAAGATTTTGAGTCCTATAAGAAATTATTTCTTGATCTTGTAGCATCTCTTGATGGTTGACTTCTTTCTGATCTAGGAGCAACGTCTAAAAACTATTTACAAACTTCTCTAACTCTTTCCTTAATTTTTCTTCTCAATTTCACTTCTAATTGCATTTCTCTTCAAATTTTATTTTTATTTTTTTCAATTATTTTAATTTTAGTTTTCGATATATATATATATATATATATATATATATATATATATATATATATATTTGTTTTTTTAAAATATTTTTTTTCACTTTTATTTAAATTTTTTTCTTTCTAGTTGAGAATTTATTTTATATTTGAGAAGAATTATGACATGCATCGTTGTAAATACTTTCAGTCACAAGCATGTATAGTCTGACTTGTATGTGTAGATATAATTTTGAGCACCTGAAATTAAACAAGCACACATGTTCAAATATATGATTTTATTAAATATATATGACCAGATGCAATCTCTATCTAAAATATTTTTTCAAAAAAATAAGACAATCATCTGATTCTTCCCTTGAATTTGATATATGATGACTTAATTTATTTGTGAAATCAAGCCAAGATTTGTGCTTTGCAAGAACTTGAATTTAGACGTGTATTACGAAGCGAGATTTGATGATGTGATACTTTGAAGAGTACCTTTGATTTGTTTTCAAAGTGTTGAAGAACTCTTATGAGGAGTTTAGGCTTGATCCGATAGAGATTTATTCTTTGCAGATTTTAAGCGTAGATGAAAGAGACTTGAGAACTTTTGAGAGAGTTTCTTTACTTGAAGAACTTTCCTTAAAGAAAATTTGAATCTCTAAGAATTGTTTTTCACTTTTTCTAGGGTGGACCCTCTATTTATAGAGGTTTGTAGGGGCTCTCAGGACCTTTTTTCAATATCACATGACATTATTTTATTGGTTGATTTTTATTTATAGAATCTTACATTTATGACAACATATCTTGAATATCTCATCCCATGTGTCAACCTTTCATTAGCCAAGAAATATATGAAGGCTCATTTATTTTTTATGTTATTTATTTCAATTTTATTTTATCTTTCCATGTAAAAATAAAAATAACACATGGTAAAATTTGATTGATTGAAAATTTTGGTTTCTACAGATGCTCCCTCAAGACAAGTTCACTTACATTTAAAAATAAGTTAGCATGTCTCAAAAATATGATTGAGAGGAACTAATACTTTGAATTTACTTTTTTAAAGAATTCGTTAATGTTGATAACTCGAATAGGTTAAATGCAAAGGTGCATCTTTATGGCCCAAAAGTTTAGTAATGCAGCAGTACTTGGTAACATGGTAGCGCTGTCAAAGATCCAATTGTCTATGAAATAATATAATGGTTACTATAGGAAAAATAGTTTTCAAAAGCTTCTGTAAAAATTCGAGTACGATCCAACAGTCGTGTCACATGTGTGTGGCGCCGCGGCGATATTCAACTTCTCACGTAGGTTTGATGTAATCAGGAATGAGAGTCGTCACCTAGTATTTTGGTCACTAGGAACCCTAACCGGTCTCAAAGATCGGGTACAGGGACTGGTTGCGTAAAGAAAAGGTATTAACACCCCAAATACGCCCTACCTAAGGTAAGCTACATTGTTTAATTATATGATACAAAACTAAGGTTTTGCCGTGTTTTCTAATTGTTCTTCTATTTAAGGTTTAAGAAAAGTCCTTCTCCGTAAGAAGATTCTTATTTTATCGAGTAAAAGTCTATCCGTTCTAATATCTATATAAAAGAAACTACCTTTTTAATATCAGGAATGCGTTTTACGTATAAATTCGTAATCCCAAATACTAAAAGAAAACAAAATATTTTTTGGGTTTTTTTTGAAATATTGCCCTAGTTCTCATGGCTATAATAAACTTGTTATTAAAGCCAATATACATGCTAAAACATATTTTTGGATTTTTTTGTGTGTTTTCTGTATAAAAAAACGATATGATTTTTTTCTTTCTATTTTTGAGAGACATGGCCGTATGCATGAAAACAAAATATTTTTTTTTATATAATTTTTTGCAATGTTTTGACAAAAATCGGGTATATTAATACCAAATTTGTATCTTTACGGTATAAAAATACAAACTAATATTAAGCAAAATTGATAAAAATATACGGGAAAATCACAAAAAAAAATTAAAAGGAATTTTTTTGGAAAGTTTTGGACTAGGCTGGACCCGGCCCAACAATTTTGGTCTGGGCAGGCGCTGCTTGGCCTAGTGAACAGTGGAGGACGCGGTTTTGTTCAGGAATATAGCTAGTCAGGTTGGCCACTTTGGGGCGGTGCCACCATCTCTTCAGCCTCGATCAACCCGAACGGCTTACACTGTCGTGTAATCAAGTGTTAGGGGATCGTTTGCGTGCAAATTTCATCTAATTTGAGGAAGAAATGAGGCGTCAAACGCCTTGGGAAGGAAGCCACCCAACCAGCCTCACTGAAGAAGAATATGAATAGTGTTTGTTTTTTGCCAATTACGCTTTAGTCCTTTAATTTATGATTTATTTCTAATTACACCCTTGATGAACTTCAATTCAAACCCCAGATTTCAACGCCCTTTACCAGTTTTGTCCTTGGTTTTGCATTTATAATCAAGTTCTCAATTAGTCATTAAACTTCAATATTTATGCAATTAAACCCCTGATTTGACCAAATCAACTTTTAAAAATTGTAATTTGACCCTTGAACTTTAATTTCTTTCAATTAAAACCCAAATTGACTTTAAAATCAATTTATCTTACAATCAAACCCTCTATAAATTCAATTAAACCTCTAAAAAAATTTAATTGAGTCTATAAATATTTATTTTTGGACCTTTATTCTTCAAATTAAATTTTTTTTTGTCAACAGGGCTCTTCATCAGTAAAAAGTATACTGTTAAATTTCAATCTTTGTATTTTTGAACCTCCTCAACCAATTTCTAGCCATTATTTGGGCGCTCCGTCATCCTCTTCTCACTGTTATTATGTTTTTTTGAATTTTTTTGTTTTTACTCCAAATATATTTTTTTGATTTTTGGAAGAGAAAAAGTGAATTTGGAGAATAATTCAAAAAATAGGTTATGACAAGTCGGATCAAAAGTTATGATTATTTTGAGCTGTTATTTTGGTTTAGCACGACTAGACCTCCTTTTATGTATACACCTGTCTAATTAATCCATAAATAAATATATTATATCATCCACATAATCTATTTAATAATCTATTTAGAGGGATGCTCCTCTAGTTATAACAGGTCTTAATTAATTGTTCGGAATCACGTATTATCATATGTTCTACTGCGTCAAGTTTGCATGGATGAGACATAGCTATTGAGCTCTACCTCGTCAAAACCACTTCGAGACAATAGAAATTCATTCATGCTGTGCACAAACTATGAATTTTATTCATTATATATTTTGTATTATCAATGCTGCTTACTGTAAAGTAAGCCCACACTTTGTGTGATGAGAAAGAAAAAAAAAAAAACATATGCGATCAGGCTTGCATCAGATTCCGTAAGTCCATGGCCAATAACCATGGGAGCATAGATGCGAGTCAAGATGCCCTCTCTCAACAGTTTCAGTTTCATTATCAGTCCACGCAATCCCTTCCCGGAACAAGTGAAACATTCCCCCCTTTGCTGCCGTTGAAGCAATTGTGAATGCAGCTCTATCGAATTTGGTTTCACACTAGCACAGGCTGTATTTGTTTCATGGAAAGAAAAACAAATAGAAAGCATGAAGGATCATCCACTTGCATAACCGTCTTGATCACGAGATAAAGCCAAAGGCTTAGATTAGCTTGCAGGAAAGATTTTGTCCTCTCCATGCTCCCTTTTGTTTGCAGAGCCGACCTTTCTATCACAAAATTGGAGTCGTTCACTTTTGTTTTCGCAGCTGACCTTTCTATCACAAAATAGGAATTGTTCCCTTTTATTTTCGTTGTCATTATGCCTTGAACAGGAAAGAAAACTTAACTCCCTTGTGCGCCTGTTTCAGAAGAGGAAAAGACATAGTAAACTAATCTTATTGTCATAGAGTAGAAGGATTTGTTTTTCTTCTTTTTTTTGTAATCAGGAAAGGCTCTCTGGTGTGGCTACAAAAGAACACTACATTGCCTTTCTTTGTGTCACCAACCACGCAGTCCTTCCTTCTGCTTTTTTATTAACAATACAACCTCCATCTAGTAGTCCTTCTACTCCTCTACTAGTAGTGCAGCCTCCACCTTGCAGTCCAGCATCACCAACAGTCTTGGCAGGTATGTATGGCTTTCTTCTTCTTTTTTTTAACTTCTGCGGGTTAAAGAAAAAAATAAGCTGAGCTGACAGGGTGTTTTGCAAATGAATATTCAGTTTCTGTTCTTATTTTTTCTACATGAACTACTAGGCTATACAAGTAAAGTATTTAAACTAATAAAATACAATGATTCAGCTGTAAAATAAAAGGGGAATCCCATGAAATCTGGAAAATGACAGTACTGATTTGTTGTGATGACAGCTTCATAGCAGAGGAGTTTGTTACGATGACAGCTTGAAAATAGAGAATTTGATAGCAGAGAATCCCTGTAAATTTGCTGAACTACCATGCATAGTTACTGTAAGTTTGAACTTGATGAATTTATAGACATGATTGGATTGTCATCTTGGTTTGAATATATTGCCGTTAGAGCTCCAAGACCACTCAACCTCTATCCAGTAATTGAGGCTAGATTGTGAGAGTCTCCACCCTTTTTTCTCCAAGAGATCTCGTGTAT
>Ga0325405_1007303_pt1 | contig 11136 bp, 8 predicted proteins | sample PopdelMetagenome_21_FD_205663 | JGI IMG/M metagenome (GOLD analysis project Ga0325405, IMG submission 205663) | Populus deltoides microbial communities from Bellville, Georgia, United States - Xylem-Control-R2 | ecosystem: Host-associated > Plants > Phyllosphere > Stem > Wood/Secondary xylem...
GAGAGCATTTGAACTTCAGTTGCATGCACGAGGTTAAGCTCAGACGTTTATGCACTTGGTTGGGATTTGTTTAACTAAATTGCTCCCTCGAATTCTGTCATGGTTGTCATTCAGATTAAAAAAAGTCGGCAAAAACTTACAATCAACTTCTCACTTTCGATGTCCCACGAATCTCGTTGCTTGCACCTTCAGAGGGATTTTACCCCAAAAAAGACATAATCTGAACCATTTCAACATATAATTCAAGGACTTATCTGTTGAGACTTGCCAGTGTTTCTTCAGAACTCGTATGTTGAGATATGCTGTGTATTTTTTTTCCCTTCGTTTTAATGAAAAAATACGCATATAATAAGAAAAAGAAGGTACATATTGGCTTGGAGAAGCTGCTGCGTAGCCAAACCAACATAATATTGGCTTGGAGAAGCTGCTGCGTAGCCAAACCAACATACACAATGAAGGTTTTGTCACGTAGGCCCTCCAAGAGATATTATGCCACTGGAACCACATAGAAGGTTTTATCTTAAAAAAACACCTCTTAAGAAGAGAGGTTGACCCTTGTGCTTATAAATGATCAAGGCTGCTTATAAATGATCAAGGCTCTCATCTCCTAACTGACATGGGATAGTGACATCATCATAGCTTTCCAAGTAAGAGACTTAGATAGTACATGACAAGCCTTCTAAGATGTATTATCTCACTAGAATCATATAGTGAGTTTTGTCTTTAAAAGGCATCTCTTAGAGAGAGAAGTTGAACCTTATGTTTATAAATGGTCAAGGCTCTCGTCTCCTAACCGATGTGGGATAGTGACATCATCAACTTAGAAGGCTATGCTTAATAAGTTGTCTTTCACTAGTATCCACCTATCTTTCACTACTAGTTTAGCAATGAAGCAATACTAAGGATTTGAACGGGAGCTGAATAAGAGTTATGAGATTTTATACGCCCTAGAAACTTTGTCTCTAGCTTCCCATGGTTTTGACCTTACTAAATCTTCCACATTGATAACCAACAAAAAAATAGAGACCACTTTCATTCAGATAAATTTCTTTTCAAGAACCTTATTTTTTTTTCTTTTATCTATCTTGCTCTTAGGAGCATTGAACATGTCATTTACCAAATTGGCTTCTATTTCCTTATCATAATTAACACTTTTAGCAGTAACAATTGCCAATATTTGTCAACAAGAAATGAAATGAAAAAATGCAGTTGGATTTGTTATTTCATTTTTCAATAAGTTTCTCTACTCTAAAAATAACATAACCTTAAGCGTAAGGACCTTCACTCTTAATGTGGCCCAACTCCATCTAGTAATTACTCATACCTAACACTTTCCTCGCTAAAAAGTTTTTTTCTAAGGTATTGTTAAACCAAGTTAGAATTTTCTTTATCTTTAATCTCTTAAAGATCCATTATAGCTTAGGCTATCCAGCTTCAGGAAAAGCACCATGAAAACAAGGCTCCATAATTGGAGAGGTCTCTATAGTTGAAATCAAGGGTGGGGGCATTTGTGGTGTCACAAGAGAGGTCTCTACAGCTTAGGCTACAATACCAAACTCTATAGAGGTGGAGACAATTTTCCTCTTAAAGTTTACAGCAACACCTACAATCATTTCAGGAGGGGTCATCTGCGTTTGATCCCCAACCAGAGAAGTAATGGTTCCCCTCATTTCCATAATAGAGTGGCTCTCGCCATTATTTCATCAAGAACAGTTTCCTCAGGAAAAGAAAGCTCATCTATATTGATGGGATCATTTTCCATCTTTACTCTAGTCCTAGCTCCACTCAAGTCAAGAGATGAAAATATCCTCTTTGATGCAGACAAACTCTACTCTGCAAACCTTGTTGAAGTTTCTCATTCTCCTTCAATTGTTAACCCATCACAAAACCAAAGTTAGAAATTAATATTTAGATTAACAAAAACAAGAGATAAAGAAGTTGCATACTTTATAACAAAACATGGTAATGCCCTTTGGACATCTTATAGACACCATACTTAATTAAGGTCGAGGCAACATAGCACATGTTTTTTCATCATCTGAGCTTAGATGGAGCCTATTGTTCACCTTAAAGGGGGTACTCTCCAATAGTAGAAACAACCCTAAATTATTTATATCCCATTTATGAGGTTCATCATCTTATTGTATCTCATTATCATCTACCCCCCTTCTATTTCTTGATGTGTGTAGATTTGCCCTAAAAGATCCTCTTTCATTAATTTAATGAGTTTGTTGGTGAAATTAAAAAATCAACACATATCATTGTCATCATTAGTACTAGCAACTAAATGGTAACAAGTTCTAAATATATTTACGATAGGCTTGATTCCTACAAGCTTAAAGAACTTGTCAAAGGCATATAAAATTATTCAACCATTGGGGAAGTAATCTCAAAGTTATACCAAAAAACTTTCCTCACAAACCCTTGAAAAGAGAAGTTATACCTTAACTCATACATACATATTGGGGAAGTAATATCAAAGTACCACTGACTAGAGGCCAAGGTCAATTGGCTAATTTTTTCATTCTTGGAAGGCAATTTAGCCACGTACTCCTCCAGTTACCAATTATTTACAAATACCACCTTATTTATGCTTAAGGTGCTAGGTGCATCGTCCTTGGGAGTTTGAGGTAGCCTCTCTCTCTCTTTCTCTCTTCCCCCCCTCTTGGGTTTTCTAAAGGAAATAGGGGAAGGAATTCTTCGATGTTGAGAACTACCTTCCCCCTTTCTAGAGGTGGAAGTTGGATTTCTACCCTCTCTAGTTTTAGGACCTAATCTAATGGACCTTTGTCCCTTATGACTTCATTTAATTTATGGTTGAAACCTAAACTCATCACCAAAAAAAGCAACATCCCTATTTTTAAGGTCGTATCTAACTTTTTTAGAGTCCATTTTTTCTCATAAGAATGGAAAAAAGGAAATTTTAGGGGCAGGGAATACTTAAAATGATAGTTTCTTCTTCATAAACAAAGCAAATCTCGCTTAAGGCTTTTTCAACAATTTGCTTTTACAAAGAGTGAAAGTAAAAGAAAAATACAAGCAAGAGAAGCTAGAGTTATAAAGGAAATAACTTTTGATCCTCACCGTTGGATTCATAATTTATATTCTCTCTGTATTTATACTTTAATTCTTAGAGCATTTATAATACAAAAATAAGAATAAACACTATTATTCTTAGATGACTTTATCACTTGAGAGTCCCTACTAAAATGGACTATTTTGTAGGTGTTAAGCCTTTTACCATCAACCACCTACCTCGTAAGCTTTGAAAAAGAGAATATTGACGTGAACATGCGATTATCCATTGTCCAAACACTTAAAAATCTCATTCCTGAACAAATTGATTTTAGACCATCATCAACTATTAATTATTATTCTCTTGATTGGCTATCAATTTATTCCTTGCACATTAATTAATGCAATGAAGTCTAAAGTATATTACGATTATTTATTTATTTTTATCATGATAACCTTTAATTTTTGTGTAAATTAAAATATTTTTCATTCAAAGATGATGATGCTACAATTAAGCCTTGATTATTTTAGTTGTACTCTATAACACCCATTAATAAATATTACAATTGATGTACTATTAATTCGAATTATTTATCAAGGTGGATATGGATGATCTTTAAATGGTGGACTAGAGTCATTGATTTTGGAAAACAAATCATTTATAAAATTAATAAATTAACTTTATAATAAAATTTATATTTGATTTAAAATTATATAAAAAAGCCTGTATTATTTATACTTGTGAGATTGTTAATTAAAAAATTAAGCGACATATGAATGCTTAATTGATTATGACTTTAAAACTATAAAAATATTTTATGATACAATATATTTTAAACAACTTGTTATTACTATTAAAAATTATAATTACATTGCAATTCCAAAAAGAAAAAAAGACATTTAGGAAAAGTATTGTTGATCAAGGCACAAAATTATTGTGGATTGTAATAATCACATCATTTATGTTTTTTTTTTTCACTCAAGTTTTCTTTGCTCTTCAATTTTATCCTTTCAAATTGGTTTATTTGGGATCTAACTTGATATTTTACTTCAATTGACTTCATGTTGGGTTCTTATGATGTCGAGGAAAAAAATCCAGTACTTGTTTGATGCTTGATTTGGAAAAATACAATTTGATTTCATTGATTTAGAATAGTTGAAGTTTTAGGGATCGAGTTTGTAACAAAAATTAATGTTTAGGGACTGAATTGAAAAAAATTAAGGAAAATGGTTGGTATATGCAACATATGCATCAACATGTGAGAACGCCAACCTAATTTGGGTGGTGCATGCAATGGCTACCATTATTCATTTACGGTCTTCCTTGATATCATTTAGTTTGTCTCGACAACCTCTTCCCTCCAAGATAGCACAAATGCATAAAAGAGGTTTGGTTTGGCTTCGACGGCCTAATCTTCCTTCCTTTTTTTTTTCTCTCTCTCTTCTCTCTCCTTCCCTTGATTTTTGCACATGACATTATCTAAAATAGCAAAGTGGTCTCATTTGTTTTTGGATATCAAACTTGGTCCTCAGTCTTTTACTTTAGTTTTTTTTTTCAATTTCATCCTTAAATGTTAGGTTCTCTAGGAATTGTGTTTTGTAATTTTATTCGATTTGCTTTCTATTTGGTTATCTTTGTATCATGAATCAGATCACGAGTTTGGTTGAATAACTGAGTTGTTTTTCTTTTTGTTCTTTTTTAATTATTAGTTTTTTGCAATTTCATCATTCATCATCAGATTTGTTGAGAATTGAGTTTATGATTTTTTTCGTTTGATTTCCTATTGGGTTATTTTAGTATCGAGACTTACGTCGTGATTTTAACAGGTTAGTCCAGATTGACTAGGATCAATTTTATTTTGTACTTTTTGTTATTTTTTTATCAAATGCATCCTTCAACATTGGGTTAGTCGGGCATTAGGCTTTGTAATTTTTTTTATTTTTTTTATATGGACTTATCTCAGTCTCATAATCCGGGAAAAGATGACTTAGATCTAAAGTTTGACAGACTAAGCCTGGTTGACGTGCATCTTTTTTGTCCTTTTTTTTCAAATTAACTTTTTCTCTAATTTCATCCATCAACACTTGATTGGTGGAGAATTAAGCATCGTATGTTTTTCCAAATTGCTTTCATGGGGTTATTAGGTTCTCGTGACCCAAGTCGTGGATTTGGAAGGTTAAACCATATTGACTTATATTGTTTTTTGTTCTTTTTTCTAAATTGAATGTTTTTTTTTCAATTCCATCTTTCAACATTTTATTGATTGAAAATAAAGTTTTATTATTTATTTTGAATTATTTTCTATAGGATTATCACGATTTCATGACTCCGGTCATGAATTTGAAAGTTTATCACAGGTTGGTACAAGCCGATCTTGTATATTGTCATCTAAATAGTTTTTAAAATAAATCATCTAATATACCTATGTCTTCATATTTAAAAAAGGTTTCGAACAATATGCATAGAATTTTGAATTCTTGATAATAAAAAATCTATTAAAAAACAAGTCAAGCAATACATTAGAGGTTGGTTCTAGCAGCAAAGGGCTGGTCCACCCTGTGAGGCAAACATAGTTTGAATCCTTGCTAGGAGTGGAACCCGCTTTAAGATGCCCGACGATACCAGGAAGTGGATTGGTCTTTTGGTTTGGAAAGGGTTGGAGAACACCCTGGTACAACAACAAAAAAAAAAAATACTACTATCAAAGCGCGGGCGAGTTACGTATCTAAGTATATTACTACTTCAACTCATGACAATAAAAAGAAAAAAAGGAAAGAAAAAAGAAGAGACGACTCGGGTGTGAAACATGTGGCATAGCTCTTCTGCCTCGCTATTTTATTTCTCCTTTCCCTGATCAGAAAATGGCAACCTTGGCCATTCATAATCTCCAGTATTTATTTAAAAAGTGCTTTGAAAAATGAAGTCAATTTCATTTTTTCTACTTTTCAAAATATTTCTCTGCACTGCAAAATTACCAATTTATTGCAAAAAAGAGAGAGCTTTCATGGACAAAATTCTTCATGCTGTCCCAGTCAATAGAACATTATGGCATCTGAATTTCTCCTATCTGTCCCTCTCTTCATCAAAAGCGTACTTTGGAGATTTTATCAAGGCAAGTTTGAATTTTCGTTGCCATTTTCCGCTGGTTCTGAGAGATCCATTCTAGTCCATTTTGTACGCAGTGTAATGAACAACAGAGTGCAGGTTTGGCATGACAGACCGCAGATTAAACCAATCCATAATTCCTGCCCTGATCCGCAGATTAAACAGACTATTTTTGTTTGGCTTCACCTTAGAATAAAGCATCAACTTAAATCCGAGGAGGGTTGCCATCGGCATTCCAATGCAAAAGAATGTTGCTACATTTACAATAACAGCCAGATTCTGCCAACCACACCCTCTAGTTACCCCTGCGTCAAATTAAAATACTTACATTCAGATCTGAACAAGTCATACAGTTAGCCACCTCAAGGAAAGGATAGAGAAATTAGAGCAGATAAGGAAAGAAGTAGGATCCTTGAAACCTCTAAAGACGACTTCGAAGGCATCAAGTGCGATAGAGATAGCAAGGAAAGGTGTCATCGAGGCAAAGGCTTTTATAATGGAAAGGTCATCAGTGAAGAAGCCAGCCCAGATATCATGACCAATGACTAGTGCTAAAACAATTAGAAGAGCAAGAAGGACAGAGAGCTTGAGAGTCGTAGCCATGGCTTGTTTAGCTTTATCAGGATTTCCTGCTCCCAACTCATTAGACACCCTTGTACTATTAATAGAAATTCGTAGTTTCAATATCTAAAAGCGCATAGGATCAAATTATGGAAATGCTGTAACTAAGAAGTGTCAAAATAATTTCCAACCATTTACCTCACAGTAGCGCTTAGACCTGAGGTACACATGTAGGCAATGTCTTCTGTGTTCACACTGAAGAGAAACGAAAACATCACCATAGTCAAGTTAAGAAAACAAGTGCAGAACAGTTACATTTTGGCAAAAAATGTGTTGTGGTCATGTGGTGTACACTGTAAAGCATACCACATTGCAATAACAGATGTAGTTAGTTCTGCGTTTGGCATCATTCCTGCTATTAGCACCAAAAGCTCGAATGCCCAGTACTCCAGACTAGCAAATCATCAAAGAGAGCTTGTAAGATATATGACATCACAAACCTGCTACCAATAAAATGAAGCATTTTTGTTCTCTTGCCACACCATTGCAGCAGAGGGTAGGGCCAGTTTCGAGTTTATTGGGATGTGACGTAATGATTCAGAAGAGAACCCCTCCCAAGTATGTTTAAATTTCTTTGAATAAATCACAGATATGACCAACACAATAGTTGAAATCCACAAAGATATTGAAACCGCCAACGAAGCTCCTCTGAAACCAAGAGCTGTCTTATGATCCAATGCATAAGCTGTACCGATGTGAATGCACATTGGGATTCCTGAAAGCAGGATGAGGGGCATGACAACAGATTGTGTCTGAAGAAACCTCAAGATGTTTTGAAGGAATCCAAATGCAAATATGCCTGGAATCAAATACTTTAAGTAAAGAGCAGCAGCTTTTGAAATTTGAGGATCTTGACGAAGGAAGATGAGTAAAGGCTCTCTGTAAAGCCAGATATTGCTTATGATTATGGAGCACAGAAAGGATATGATGCAGGAAGCTTGAAGATGAATTCCTAATGTTCTGTATAGTCTTGCACCAGAACCTTGACCACAAAGTGTCTCAAGTGCTCCACTTATTCCCGTCTGGGACAAGGAAGAGAAAGAGAAAGAAAATTAGAAAGCAGGATCATATGCATTATACTTGATAAACAAAAAGAGTTGATCGAAGCATTAGGCCCAAAAGGACTAAAACATTGCTCTATGTAGCAGAAAAAGGAATCAATTCAAATTAAGGATGCAAACCACTTAAGCTAGAGCTCTGCCATTCCTACTCCAAATCATTTTCCTTGATTGTATGTTCATTGTCGTGGGGGGCGTGAGCGCGGCAACGTCCTCTGGCGACGGTGGAGGCTCTTGTCGTGCCTCCTGATGATGAGGTATGGTGAGTGTGTTGGGAAGGGTTTTTGAATTTAATCATAAAATTATAATTAATGTTTAGGAGTCGCCACCTAATATTATGGTTACTAGAAACCTATAGTCTGCGTGAGTCTGAGTAAGCGACTGGTTGTGCAAGGGGAAGATGCATCACCCCCAGTGCACCCTACCTAAGGTAAGCTGCATTGTTGTTTAATTATTTTTCTAGATCGGATTTCTATTTGTTGGCCTTTTTTAAGGTTCAAAACAGATCTTTTTTCATGAGAAAGTCTCTACTTTATCGGGTTAAATTCTAATTGTATTTTTACACCTTGTATCTTTAATACTTGAGGGTGTATTTTATCGTGTAATTTTGCACCACACAAATATTAAAGTCTACATCTAGACCCTAAAAAAAAGATTGAAAAAAGGTTTTTGATATTTTGGTCAAACCCTAATGGATGATCATAAACTGGTTATGATATCCATTTTTTGGATTTTAAAAACATGAGAAAGATTCAATTTTTTTTAATGAAAATATGCATTGAGAATTTTTAGGATTTGGCCGTATGCATGAAAACAAATTTATATTTTTTTTTTCATTTTTGAAAAAGGAAATTAATTCAAAAGTTTTTGAGACTTTTTTTTTAAATGTTTTGAATTTTTTTAAAAAAAATATTTCAGAGAAAACCGGGTATTTTAATACCAGATTTGTATTTTACAGTGTAAATATACAACCCGATATTATGCAAAATTGATAGAAAAATATTTAAGAAAATCACAATTTTTTTTTGAAATGATTTTTGATTTTTTTTTTATTTTTTTTAAAAAATAATATTATAATATATATTATATTATATAATATAATATTAACTATATGGGCTGGGCCAGCCCAACTACCTGGGCTAAGCCCAGGTACTTTGGGTTGGGCCGATCTCAACCCAACATACCATTTTATTTTCTTTTTAGGGTCGGGCCAGACCCAAATGGTCCGGCCCAGGTTCGCATGGTTGCTGGCCCAACCCACCAACCATGCAAATTAATAAGGTTGCATGCAGAACGAGAATTCGTTTGCATGCAGCAACTTAGCTGCAGCTACGGTGGGGTGGCATTACCTGATGATGGAGTGCCTAAATGGAGGCCTGGCTGGTCAAGACGGGGAGAGGTTGACATGAGGACGGTGGCAGAGAAAGCAAAAGAAGAAGAAAACGGAAGGGGTTGTGGAGAGGAGAGAGAAACTGACGGTGGCTCTTGATGGTCGGTTGGTGGTTGTGTTGGCTTCCTGTGATGCAGCTGGTGGTGGCTGTAATGGCGAAGAGAAGAGAGAGAGTGAAACAGACAGCAACAAAGGAAAAATTTTGGGGAGGAATGCTGGTTTTCGGCCGACTTTGGGCCCAATTTTCTCCTTCGTCAGGCCATGAAATTCACCTCTATTTATAGGTAGTGGAAGAGGGCAATCTTGTCTTTACCAGGAAAAAATTTCCAGCCCTTGATTTGACTGGAAGAATCCAAACTGTTGGTTCAAAGTATGTACCTTAAACTGTCAAATCTGACAGTTCAAGGCTACCCGAGTTAGCTACTTTAGGCTAGTCACAGGAGCTGTTTTGATGTTTATAGGCCAAAACGGACGATACTCGGGGATAGAGGGATTTCATATGACCATTTTGGTGCATGTGTTGTCAATTTTGGGGGACATACGAGGCATTAAATGCACCTGCAAAACTGCTACCCAAGCAGCATTCACGAGAAAGACAATGAACAGTGACCAGGCGAGGCGTTGCCTGGTCTTCCTTTTTTTATTTTTTATACTCAAAACGATGCCGTTTTAGGTTTGAAATAGGGATTTTGCCAAAGTTCAATGTAGTCCTCTAGCTTTCAATTTGTTTCAATTGAACCCCTAATTGACCCTAAACCTTTGATTTAATGCAATTATGCCCCTGTGGAACTTCAACTTCAACCTTGTATTTACGTGCCTTTTGCATTATGGTCTTTGATCTCGGATTTATGCAATTTCACCCTTAGTTGGCCATTAAACTTTCAATTTCTTCAATTTGACCTCCGGATTTTGTCAATTAAACCCCTATAGTTTGGCGCCTTTTACAGATTGGTCATTGACTGCGAATTTTGTCAATTTAACCCTTAATTGACCCCAAAACTTCAATTTTCTTGCAATGTGGCCCATAATTTCAATCAATTAACTTGGTAAAAATTAAATTTGGTCTCTTAAAATTCCAATCTTCTCAATTAAGCCCAAATTAGGCTCCCAAACTTAAGTTTTCACCAATTAAGCCCCAAATAAAATTAGTTTGACCAATTTAAAGTATAATTAAGTCCTTGCACTTAATTAAATCCTTCAATTGGACCCAAATTAATTCTTAAACATAATTAAAATTCAATTTGGCCCATGATTAAATCAAATTGGCCTATTAAAAATTTAATTATGTCCTTGGACTTAATATTTATGCAAATTCGTCTAATAATCATTTAATTTGACCTTAAATTTGTATTTTTTTTCTTTATTTTTGGGTATAATGGGGTACAACTAGGTCTTGAATTTCCTCTAAAATTACAGCTTGGTTTTTATGTATATTTTTTTGGAATCCTCCTCTATCTGCTTGCTTCACATCGCCAGCTTTTATTATTAGTTTTTATTATTATTTTTTTAAAATAATTTTTGAAAAATAACCTGGAATTGGGTTATGAATAAGCTGCTAGTGTTTAATTTCTAACCAAATCTTTCACTTCTTTTTCAATTTTCAGCAATTAACAATATTTGTTAATACTTCCTCGATTTAGAAGGTTTTTTTAACTATGAATATTTTTAAAAAAAATATTTTGAAAATAAAATAAAAATTAATTTTTTTTATTTAAAAACTGTCCTAACAGCAGCTCTAATATAAACACCCCCTTCACCTTCTCACTCTAAAATTTAAAACCTCAAGCAAGCATTCATGACTTACTGAGCATATGGTACCACCGAGTCAAAATTATAAATACAAACAGATATGATATATAATTACGATAGTTCAATGACCTAACGAAACGGACAAAAAAATAAAATTCTTATGATTGAAAAATCCTTGTCGGCTTGGCCCTTACACG
>Ga0325405_1007304_pt1 | contig 11135 bp, 8 predicted proteins | sample PopdelMetagenome_21_FD_205663 | JGI IMG/M metagenome (GOLD analysis project Ga0325405, IMG submission 205663) | Populus deltoides microbial communities from Bellville, Georgia, United States - Xylem-Control-R2 | ecosystem: Host-associated > Plants > Phyllosphere > Stem > Wood/Secondary xylem...
AGCAATTGAAAGACTTTTTAGCTGTTTGGGCCCTTCACATTTATTTGGTTTAGTCTGTTGGTGTTTAGAATTTGTTCTCGTTCATTTGTCCAAATGGAGAGAACATGTAAGATCCTCGACACCTTTGCGTGGGAAAACCAAGTAGGTTTAGTCAGCATCAAGTCAGGTCTGGTGTTCTTCCTTGTAAATATTTGCATCTTTTCAGCAGGTTGTGGTGTACACAGGTTGTAGCCTGTAAGGTCGGTTAGTTTGCCAAACATTCTGGTGATAATAAATCCTTTAAGCAGAGTCATGTCACTGCTTCTGTGCTTCGGGTTTTGAATTTTATTGATGGTGAGAACTGCTTTACTGTTGAGCCTGTTTTTCAGTGCATAGCTTGCTATAATTCATCATCTGTTTGTGGATGCCCAACAAGTTGCATCTTACACGTTGAATTTCCTTAGTTGATTTTACCTGGATGATTCTAAACATATTGAAAGTATGTGATCACTATTGCTTCGGGTAAAGAAAGTATGTGATCACTATTGAAAAAGAGTTTTGTTTTTGACACTTCTAAATGATTTTACCTGGATGATTCTAAACATATCTTGATAAATAATCAAATAGTCAAGACATGACATTTAAAATTCAATGACGAAGAAAGAGAGAAGATAAGTTGATGAGTTAGGACAAAGAAGATAAAGAAAGTATGTGACACGTCAAAGTTTTGTTTTTGACACAAATAATTTTGACTAGATAATTCTAAACGAGTCTTAATAGACCACCAAATTAATCTTAAACAAAACTCTTAAATCATTTTAACCCCAAATTAACCCAAATAAAACCTTTAACTCCTAACTAATTATATTAATTATCTTGTCATATCAGTTTATCTTTTTTTTTTAGTCATTAAATTTTAAATCTCATATTTTGATCATTAAATTTTTATAAATTTTTATGTTAATTAAATTGATTTTTCATAAAATTTTGAGTTATTTTTTTTGGTACATGTTAATTAATTTATATAAAATATACATTTTAGAAAACATGGCATTAGCGTTTGTTTTAAAATGTGATTTTTCAAGTATTTTTTTAATGTATATTATTTCTCTAAAAACGTGTTACTCGGTAAGATACCCTTTAAAGTTTGATGCAGTCCGTGATTGGTGGATGACAATGTCTTGTATTCCTGAAATGATACAGTAACAGAAGGGCTTAAGAAATAATGATATCTGATGCAGACAACAGGCTTTGATTTTGATATCTTTGAGAACTAGCAAACGTGAAAACTCTCAGATGTTTTTGAATGTTTTTGCTTATCTCCTAGGTGCTCTTTTAAAGTTTCTGCAATTTGAAAAAAATATTAAATTAATATTTTCCTAGTATTAATATGATTTTAATTTGCTGATTTTAAAAGTAAAATAAAAAAATTTTAAAATTTTTTTAATGTATTTTTAAATAAAAAACTATTTTAAAAATACTTCTATCACAATTCTAAAAACATGATTCTTGCTGCCAGATTGATCATTCAAGGACCCCTAATTTTGTGTTTAGAATAGGAATGCACATTAGCCAAAATACATGTGAGATAATATTTTAAGGTTGTATAAAAATAGGATTTAATTCTTAAGAATACAAATAAAATTAAAGGTAGAAATATATCAAAAACACAAAAAAAGAAACAATTGGGCCAGGCTATATTAGGCCTAGGTAGGAAGAAGTGGGGGCTCAACAAGCCCAGCCCATATGTGCGCAACTGGGATAGAGAAGCATGGTCCCAGCGCTTCAAAATTTAGGAAAAAAGAAAAGCGCCTCATGTTGCATGCTCCTAGGCAGGGCGTCATCTAACTCCAATCAACTATTTGGTGGGAGACACTATTTCCCATTGTGCTATAATCATGTTTTTTTAAAATTTTATTTTTTTTAAAAAAATTAGTTTTAAATAATTGCTTTAATATGATGTAAAAATTATAATTTTTATATGTTTTCAAACGAATTGAAAATAATTTTTACAGCATTCTCTATCCACTCTTTATTTTTAGGAATTGAAACGAAACGAAAATGAAATATGGGTACCAAAACACCACCATTGAAAAGTATAAGGACCCTTAAAAATATAAAAAAAACAATGAAAGAACAATTTAATTGAGTTTATGATGAATAGTAAAAACGAGAGTTAATGTACAATGCTTATGAACATTAAAACACTATATACCCTCTTTCTAGTTTTCCTAATGATAGAAACTTAGTCCCTTGAGTTTAATAAAATTAATTCATTGGTACCAAGTGGCCATCCTGAATCCCAGAAACTAGAATTAACGCAGCTAAGACTAAGAGTGCCTCCATCATTGGCTCGAGTCTACTCATCGATCAAGCAAACCAACTCATCATGCGGTCAGTTGAGCATTATTCTCCCTTTTTGCAGTCTGGATTGGACTTCAATATGTTGACTAAAAGTGAAGGCTACTCAAGCTGATTCGTCTCTGAAAAGAAATGAACAATACTTGATGTTACAAAAACTATATGTAAGCTTTATATTTTAAAACTCTCTTACAACCTAGTCCTTTAACAGTATCATGTTTATAATTAATTTTATGTTTTTCATTAAAAGTAGAAGAAATAAATGAGAAATAAGTAAGGTAAGGAATTTTAATTAGGAAATACAGCAATTTTGAAATAAAAATGTCAAGAAAGAGAAATATAACGTTAAATGAAGAAGAATCAATGTCGAATGATGAAAATAAAAAAAAAATAAGTGAAAAAAATGATGTTAACCTATGCTAACCCATTAATCTCGTGACTCGAGTTATTTGATTAAAAATAACAAATTTAAAAAAACCTTGAAACCCAACTTTCAACTAATCAAATGTTAAAGGAAAAAATTAAAAAAAAATAATCAAACATAAAAAAGAATAAAAAAAAAGAATCAATTATAAGCCAAAAAAAGGCTCGAGCTTGTCTGGGTCAACCCACTAAACCTACAAGTTAGATGATGAGATCAAAAAAACTTGATAGAAAGAAAAACAAAGAAAGTTACGAAACCTAATTTTTTTTAAAGAAAACCAATGTAAAATTATGAGATGGAAAAAAAGTAAAAAAGAACCCATGCCAACCCCTATTAGCTTACAAAATCTGTGTCGCGGGCCATTTGATTGGAAGCACTAAACATAGAAAAGTCACTAACACCAATTCTCAACAAATAAAATATTGAATGATAAAATCTAAGAAAAAAATCAATCACACAAAAGGTTCCAAAGAAAAAACAATAATTAAAAGCAAGAAAAAGACGCGAGCCCACCCAAGTTAACCTGTCAAACCACTAGGTTAAATCATGAGATTGGAATAATTCTATAAAAAAAATAAAGAAAAACAAGAAGTCTGTGTTTCTATATATAAAAAATAAATGTCAAGTAATGAGATCAAAAAATAAAATAAGCAAAAAAAATAATGTGAACCCGTGTTAGCTTATAAAATCTGTGACCCGAGTAATTTGATCAAAAGTACAAAACCTGAAAATACCATGAAGCTCATACATATTTCAATAAATTAAACAGAAAAGGGTCAAATTGAAAAAAAAAATCAATTACAAAAAAAAAATCAAAAGAAAAATATCAATTAAAAAAATAATGATCAAATAAAAAAAATAAGAGGATGAATAATTTTGGATTAAAGGACCAGATTGAAAAGAAAAGATAATTTTACAAAAGAATTAAAAGAAAAAACTACCAAAAGAATGAGCACCAAATTTAAGAAGAATTATTTTTTTTTATAAGAGGATGAAATTTAAAACAATTAAAAGTTTACAAAAGAGATAAGAAAAAAAATAGGACCAAATTTGAAAAAAAATAAAAAAAATTAGATTGAATGATGAAATTAAAAAAAATAAAAAAACTTACAAAAGGGCTAAAAAAATTACAAATCAAAAGAATTGGGTTAAAAAAAAATTACAAATCAAAAGAATTGAGGACAAATACTCAAATATGTCCAACTAAGAGGATTGACCTGAAATCTTAAATGTCAAGTGTGAATTTCGAGGGAGAAGAAAGAAAAGAGAAGGAAAGAAAACAATATTAATGATAATTTGTCCAAAAACAACCAACACTCACTGCTCGTGGAGGAAGAAAACGCCATAATGAATCAAATAACACATTGAAAGAAAAGTTTTTATCTTCAAAGCGTCGTAGGTTCCTTTCACCCGCTTCCACATGTTCGACACGCGTCTGTCATGTTTTAACTTTTAATATGTGTAATTACTATAAAAGACTAATTTACTTCTCTACCAATCTAATCATAACGAAAAAAAAGCCTACATGAAAATATAAAAATACCTTCAAAACAGGCTTAAATTAATTTTGACACTAAGGATAATTTAGCAAATTCATTGTGCTAAAAATATAAAATCTAAAAAAAAAGCTTCTAGCAGTTAATTATCTAATTTTTGCTTTTAAGAATAGTGATGGTATTTTGTTGTTCTAAGAAAGTTAAAAAGATCTTGGTACCTCAATCAAAATGAGAAAAAAAAAAATTCCCCTTAACTAGTCTCCTTGGCTGATTTACTTAGAGGTGAAAGTGTCAATTCACTATCTCAATACATAGTAAACTCTCTGTACGATTATTTCCCCGCTTGTTTTGTTAATAAGCGAGGTGGTTTTGAGTAGTGTGTGCTACATATCAAGGAAGATAATACCTGAAAACAAAAATTTCTTCGTACCCTAAAAAACCCATATACGACGGACACGAATGTTTCCCCGGAGGTCTTTGCTCTTAAAACGCATATACGTACAGGAAGGAAGAACGAAGCTATCTGATGTCTTGGTTAAGGTTCAGATCAATGCAGTGGCATCGACCCTCTTCCTCTCTCTGTTGTAAGAAAAACCACAAGTAATGCTGCTGTTCGTGCTTTAGATTCTCATAAACTGAAAAAAGAAACGACAAAAACTTGACTATATACAAGACTTTTTTTTTATATTATTATTATTGTTATTATTTATTTCAGGTGATTACAAGTTAATTACAACACCTTTTAAAGCCCATATTTTCCCTCTCTTTCCCTCTTTTAATTTTGCAATTTTCCTGTTCTTTTTGGATAGTAATGATACGTATCAAATTCTGTATATGTTCCAGCTATACACCCTCATGCTTGAACTTGGCCATCTTTGAAAGCTCATCAACCGCTTCAACCAAGTGATCAAGCCTAGCGACAAACTCAATGAGTAAGGAAGTAAAATTGGCAAGTGACAATGCTGCAGTGCCCTCTAATGCTCTCATTCTTGGCAAAAATTCCATACTAAGACCCCCTTCTTCTTCTTCTTCTTCTTCAAAAGCCTCAACTTCCCTTGATGGCCACGAATGCAGTCTTCTTGACTGCTTCCTCATCATCTCATGGTAGGACTCTGTCTGTTGTGGAGGAGTACCTGAAGGCGCATTTTGGTTTGTCTGATTCGAGTTTTTTTCTGTACCGCTGCTGTCAAACTCAGTTAAGAGATTTGACGGATCGTAGAGGGTGGTTGAAAAGGCATGGGAGAGCTTAGTGAGTGGTTTGGAAGAGTTGTCAGGAGGATCAAAATTAGATGTTAGGAGATAAGAGTGCATGTCTATGGCTCGTTGCAGTCGCTCCGTTGAGCCATGAAGTTTCTTTAGCAGTGAAGTTTTGAGGCTTCGCTTCATGTCACCAATGTCTTTGCCCAAGCTCCTCACTAGTTTTGCAGCGTGTGTTGCTGCTTCGTGAATCTCAGAATGGAATGTGAGCCGGAGGTTATAAGGTGCCTACAGATAAAAATCCAACATCGAAACTAATCAAGTTCGGGATATTTTGTAAAAAAAAATAAAGAGTTCAATATTATTTCTATTGCTTACAAACTAACTTCTCATTCTTACTCCTCTTGTCAAATTGATATTAACTTCTTTCTCTGAAAATCAACTACAGGTCCCGCGACTATGATTTCTAGTGGGTTGACCAATTTGCTAAGAATGGCTTAAACTCCAGCTGATTGAAGTTAGTTTCCATACCTCAGATACCTATGCAGTTTCCCAATGAATCAATTGCTTTGATTCTGAAAATCTGAGTTACTTTGCAACATGGCCATGCCAGGGATCTGCTTCCCCAGTGGACTAACGATCCCCCCCCCCTTTTATGCATATAAAAATTGAATTGTAAATGAATAAATATTTCATATGGTAGACCATATTGTTATGTTAACATGATCAACTGTGAACCAAGTCATAGGAATCTTTGTATGATTGTTATTGAGGGAACAAGGCAATTGATATGAGACAAAGAACAAAGAATAAGCGAATATAAATTTATCATTTGTGTGTTATCTCTCGGCGAGTCATATTCTTATGCCATCGGCCCTTAATGGAAGCCAATCGAAAGAACAAATACTTCTTATTGTTCTTCTTCGTGACTTGGTTCATAGTCCTATTAAGCATTCTTGTGTCGTAAAGAAATCTAACGAAGGTAAGCTTTGGAAGATTCCCTTGTTGCAGGCATATTTGTACGCAGTTGCTAAAGAGGAATGTGAATATCCCGTCTGAAAATATGTGTGCACACCGTAACAAGCAACAATGAAGTTGCCCACTGGATGCACACGCATAGACATAAACAGAGAAAAGCGAGAAAGGAAAATACCTGAATCTCAGAGTGTAAAACACCATGAAGTGCCATGACCTCATAAGCACAATATCGTAGAACTGCTCCAACTTTAACGTACTCTGACCATGGATAGAAGAAGTGTTGAAACCTGCCATGCGGTGGCTCCCATTTTGCCGAGATAGCCTTTCAAATGAAGCCAGCAGAAACCATGGTTATTGTTGATATTTACATATCAAAATAAGCTAAAATTGACAGAAAAAATGTTAGCAAGTATGCACCAAGGATTCAAGTTTTGCTGAGGAATTCAGGGTACTTTTACATCTCCTGTAATTTGGCTCATCTGGAAATTCATCCATCAGAGTCTTGGAAAACTCTGGATGATCTAGTCCATCGTCTTCTAAATATTTCTTCACGCATTCTAAAATTTCGAAAATGAGTACTGACATTAGTTCCTATCTATTGTTTGTTCCTCCTTACATATAAATATAAAGTATAGATCCTTGATTGTGTCGGGCCCGTAGGCTGAAAATAAACCTGCCTGATTATCTCACCTTCAAGAGAGTCAGCTACTGAGTTAAAGCTATTGACAAGTTCCTTGTGCAATTGCTCCCCAGCCCATATAGGAAAAACAAGAACATTCACTAGGACTGCTACAAACCCTCCAATGGCAATAGAGTACAGTCGATCCATCGCAGTCCTTATTGGATTCCCCATCCGATACCCAGAGACTATGATCAAGCAGTAGGTAAAGAGTATCACCCTGAACCCGTACTCATATGGCACAAGTGATGGCCATAATTTCATGAATGATGCAATAGCCCCTGCAGATAATATTGCACGTAAAATTTCTTTGACATAGACCGACTTAATCTCATTCTTTAGTTCCTAATATTTAAAAAATTTAGAAGCGATACCAATCAAAAAGATGCTAATGCCAATTATGATAGGCTCGGAGACCCGGCCAGACTGAAGAGCTAACTGAGCAACTGCGATAGCCAATATTCCTGCAAGCAAGCTTCCAAGAGCTCGGTTGAATCCTCGATTAAAAGTTGCACCTTGAGAAAACAACATCCGCATCTATCAGGGAGTTCCGTGTTAAATTTTTGCAACTTCTGTTTTTACTCAGTTTCGATATAGCACAAAAACAATGGCTTTTTACATGTGAGCATGCAAAGATAAACATGAACATGCATATGGGCGGAGCCAGGAAGTTTTTGTAGGGGGCAAGATCAGGAAAAAAAAATTTCTAGGGGTGCCAAAACTTAAATTTTACTAGTTTTGGCCCTAAAATTTTAAATTGTTTAATGAGGAGCCATGAATTTTTTTTCCAGGTCCCCTGGCTCTGCCACATGTTCAGATAATTGTAAGCATATACTTACCAACTGTGTATTCGAACATGATAGCAACAGTGAGGATGGACCAGATGATATTGGTGCCAAGTATATGAAAAGGTGCTCGGAATAGTATAAGGAAAGACACTAGAAGAACAGCTAGGCCAACTTTGAATGCGAATTTTACTCTGTTGCTATCTTCTTTGGCAAAATCCCATACACTCCATAACCAAGCTTTACAGGAGGAGAAAGGTCTCATACTTAAAAGTTGCTGGTATCAGGCTGCTTGGATTTGGTAGCTGCTGGTGGAATGTTGGTCTCCTACCCTTTTTGCCATTCATTCTCCAATCAAGAATCACAAACTCTTCTAAATCATCAGGCCTAGTTTGCTTTGTATTTCTTGTACTGTAACTCGAGGTCCAGTTATATTTCCCAAGAAAAAGACTTAAAACTGGGTGAAAATTTCGAAGCAAAGTAGGGTTCTGATGAGAATGATGACCTCGTAAGAACACTAGTACTTGATGTTGCTAGATACTAGTTGTTTTATGAGAAGGAGAGGGCAATTTAAAGAGTTAAGGATGCAAACTAAGTCGAGGTGCAACTAGGGAAGAGAGTATGTCTTAGTCATGATATGATATATAGAGAAAAAAGAATAATACAGAAATGATAGAAGAGAAGATGAAAACTCAGGGTAAAGATGCTTAACTTCAATAATGGAAGGGGAATTAGAATCTTAAAATTGCATGGTCTTGCAATTTCAGTCGCCAAACACGTCTGCTCTTTCATTAGATCACACTGTGGGAGATTTTGTCGTGGCGATTGTGATGTAGTAGATCTGGCACTCAAAAATATACGTGCATTTTGCATTATGCTAAATGATGTTTTTTTTCTTTTGTTATCTGGTATTTATAAATTAATTTACTGTTTCCTGCATATGAGGAAAAAATTGAACTTTCTAGCTTCTCACTTTTCTGACAGGAACAGATGCATTTCTAGGTTGTCAATCCAGTCCACCAGCCAAAACTACTAGGATGGATAAAACCTGAACCAGTAAGATTATTTGTATGATGATAAGGATGCTTGCAAAACTCAAAATCTTAACTAGAAGCACAATATTACTTGACGTCACATCCTCAAAGACATCCTATATATGATACATAAGCATGGCTCTAGCAGATTTCAGATACATCGACAAAGTATCCAACTTTTATTCATCAAAAAGAACAAAATTGGTCATCTGACAAATTTCAGATGGATAAATGATCTTGATTTTGTTATTTGACAGATTCTGTTCATTTGGTTATGGTAATTCCCATAAACTTGATCGCTAAAATTACCATAAAAGCAACGGATAGAGAGGCTTAAAATATTTAGAACAAGCTGGTGGGAATCCTTATGTGGAGATGCCTTTTTATTCTTTTCATGTGGGAATATAACTAAGACAACTAGCTCCAATAATTGTTTTCTATGTACAAGTTGTTCAATTCCACTTCCTCTTTCTTCTGTTAACATATTATGTTCTTTCTTTGCTCTAAAATAACTCCAAAGGCATCAGTTCATTACCTCAGGAATTTAGTTTTTATGCTATTATTCTTCTATAACAATTCTTCCATCACTTTCTTTTTTCCAGTGTTGAAGGCAACAATTTTGGAAAAGAAAGACGAATAGATTCTTAGAATTTTCTTCGATCTGGCTTGATTGATGGCTCGCGCAACAATGTTCACTCTACACCTGATTAAGGAACAATTGAACTGCATACTGAAAACCTCAGGGTTGACATCCTTGTAGTTTTTACCTGCTAAGCCTTTATTAGTTTAACTGAAAAAAAAAATTAACTATCAATAGCTTCCATTGCTATTCTTTAGGAACAAATAGCCAAGGACTTGAACTATGAGAACATAATTTTAGGATGAGGAATATATTCCAGGGATATTCTATAATAATACAACTGAACCAGAAAATATTTTTAACTCAATGATTATCTTGCCAGCAGGATCCGCCCTCGATCGGTTATTTAAGTCGTGAATAACACTAGCCAGCCATGTTCCATCTAATAAGCTTTTTCCAGAAATTCTTGTGGGATGCACTAATGCATTCCATCAGCATACAGTGGATGGTGAATGAGATACAAGACATGGAAAAATGTGGGATGAATGATTCTGATCCTGCCGCCATAAGGATATATCGGCTTTTATAGTCTCTTAAACAAATTTAGAATGCTTATGGTGACAAGAATCCATACACGACTGACCCAACCTCAATGCAACAGGTGATGATAGCGCTGTCCGATTAGTATTTCTTTATTTTCTTGTCCTCAAGCTTCTCGAAAATGTCAAACCCCTGCATGATTTTCAGAATGTTTGCTCTTGTATGGGGTTGATGGCTGATAGAACCTAAAGCTTTTAAATGGCATGCTAGAGGTGACTTTATTTTATTTACAGCAAAACCAACACTATCTAATTTCATAAGCTGTTTCCTACTCATTAAGAATCTGAGTTCACTGATCAAGTCCCTCTCTCACTTTCTCTTTTTTTTCCTGTCTATTCTCCATCTCGGGGAAAACAGATTTTCTTCGTCGAAATCCTGTCAGAATCGGCCTATAAAAATCACTCTGTCTGCCACAAGAATTTGTTCCATTTTACAGTTCCTGCATACATCTTAACCTCCCAATTGATCACCATTTCCTATATGGAAATATTCTATAATAAATAATCTGTCCCGTTCAGTTTCCCTTTGTATCTTAACCTCTCGCTCGATTTCCAGGATACTTAAACAGCAAACACCGATCTTTGTATCTTTCAATTCACGTGCTTGTGTGAGGTTCCAGTTTTTGAACAACGAAATCATCAAAGAGAAGTTCACATTTTCAGTACTCGGTTTGCCAGCAGTAATCACTAGTGCTTTGTATCTTTAGTTTGATGTTGAAAATTATGATCATTGATAGCTTAGCAGAAGTTCCGAGCTACAGCAACTCTACCAGTCACCATACATTAAATTTGCTGTATACTACTGACAAGAAGTATATCATGGTAAATTAAGCAATACTGAAAGACAATTCAGCCGACATTATTCCGCAGGAATAAAATCAGTTTGCTTTATCATTATCTGCTAATGCTGGATGACAATATCGTTACAGACGAAGTGGTGTTTGGAAGGCAGTTATTTTTTAAAAAACATTTCGCTAGAAATTTATTAAAAATATTTTTTTATTTTTTTTAAATTTATTTTTA
>Ga0325405_1007306_pt1 | contig 11133 bp, 7 predicted proteins | sample PopdelMetagenome_21_FD_205663 | JGI IMG/M metagenome (GOLD analysis project Ga0325405, IMG submission 205663) | Populus deltoides microbial communities from Bellville, Georgia, United States - Xylem-Control-R2 | ecosystem: Host-associated > Plants > Phyllosphere > Stem > Wood/Secondary xylem...
ACTGTATAAAGTTGTGCTGATTGAAAGTGAGAAATTGAAATTTATATGGAGAATGAAACTAATCGTTATGGTAGATAAATGACAAATGATGTATTGATTTTATTGGTATAGAAGAGGCTGTGGAACCTAATCATCGGTAGGGGACTAGCTCGCGCACGCAGATATCAGGTAGGTGTTTGACTCCTTAAAAAGAACTAGTTAATTATATGAATATTAGTTTTAGTCTTCTTTAATTGTATCTTAATCTAAATTGGAAGAATTGGAAAAATAAAACAATTGGAGACTAATTCCCAGGTGAATGGGATTAATGCCCTAATTAATGGACAATTTGAGAAACTAACTCCCAAGTTAATGGGACCAATGCCTTGATTAATAGGCGATTTGAGAGACTAATTCCCTGTTTAATGCGATTAGTGCCCTGACTAATAGGCGATTTGAGGAATTAGTTTTCCGGTGAATGGGATTGGTGCCCTAGTAAATAGGTAATTGGAGAAACTAATTCTTTAGGCAATGAGATTAATGTCCTAACTAATGGGTGGATGGAGAAACTAATTCCCTAGGTAATGGGATTAGTTCTTGATTAATAGGTAAGTAAGAAAAATCTAGATGACTGGTAATAGATTAAAGTGTGGTTCAGGCAAGAGATGACTTTAGTACGTTCACAGAACTGGATATTATGGCATCGATTTACAAAGATAAGGGTATAGTAAGAGATAAATTGTTTAACGAATGAGGATTATGAATACACACACATACACAAACAAAGGATATAATATTAAATTATCATTAAGTGTGAAACTAATTATGCCTAATATAAAACAAATTTCCATGTACTTTGCAGCACCAAGATGGGAAGTAGATTTAGTATACGTATTCAAGGACTAATAGAGGATGAAAATTAGTGAGGTTTAAACCAAGTAATTGGGTTTGGGTGCATACAAGGAAGGAAAGGTTTCCTAAACAAAGGATATCCAAATTAATGCCTCAAGAGATGGTTCTTTTCAGGTCATAGAGCGGATTAATGACAACAACTAGAAAATGGATCTACCAGGTGAGTATAGTGTTAGTGTTACATTTGATGTTGTTGATCACTTTTTCTTTGATGATTAGGTGATGATTCGAGGTCGAATCCTTTTGAGAAGAGAGAGAATGATGTAATCTAAGCAACACCAAAGGATCTATTGGAGGTTCCAGTTGGTCCAATCACAAAGCTTAGGGCTAAGAGGTTCAAAGAGACTTTCAATGGACTTCTTCAAGATACATGGGTTAAGGTGGACTTCAAGAGGGTAATAAATAATAAAGAGCAAGCTTTGATTAATCTGATTCACATTCAAGAAAGGCTTATTAGTGGAACCTAGGCCATTACACAAGGATTGGGATAAGAAGACTCAAATCGGACAGTTTGACCTTTCATTACTATTTTGATCATAACTGGAGCTACATGTCAAATTTTGATGCGATTCTAGTTAGGGTGGAAACTAGACATCCATACCTTTCCAATGATATATTGTATGCCTTATAATTCATTAATACTATTATAGAAAATTGTTTAATGGATTGCAAACTCTTACTCAAGATTTCAAGAGTGTGGAGGAATATCATAAGGAGTTAGAGGTTGTCATGATTAAAGCCAATGTTATTGAGGATGAAGAAGTAACAATGTCTAGGTTTTTAATTGGTTGAATAAAGACATATCTAATATGGTAGAATTACAACCTTATATGGACTTACAAGATTTGATACATTTCGCTATTAAAGTGGAGAAACAGATGAAAAGAAAGAGTAGTGCACGTAGGAGCTTATTCAAGTGTTTCTTTAGGTTGAAAGATGAATTATAGGAGAGAGGGTAATGCATCATCAAAGCCAATAGTGACTCCTAAAGTTGTTGAACCTAGCAACCCAAAGAAGCAAGTTTTGGCCACCAAACAAAAAGTCTAAAACCAAAGTGCAAATGAAGCATAATCGGGATATTAAATTTTTAAGTGTTAAGGATTGGGGCACTATGCATCAGAATGTGCAAATCAAAGAATCATGATTTTGAGGGATGATGGAGAGATTGAATTTACTATTGAGACATCTAATTGTGATAATATGCCACCACTTATGGATGATAGCGATGTTGAATATGCACATAATAGGGAGAATATTTTCCATACTAGATGTCAAATCCAAAATAAGGTATGGAATAGGATTGTTGATAGTGGTAGTTATGCTACTGTTACTAGTGTAACTTTGATTAGAAAGTGTTGTTAAGGTGAATAGACAAGTGTTTGTTACACTCTTAATAGGCAAGTATAAGGATGAAGTCTTATGTGATGTTGTTTCTATGTATGTTACACATTTGTTATTAAGGAGACTTTGGCAATTTGATAGAAAAGCCAAACATGATGGGTTTAAGAACAAATATTTCTTAGAGAAGGATGGTAGAGTATACACACTTACACCATTGTCACCCAAACAAGTGTATGAAGAGCACATGAGGTTGAAGAAGGATTTTGATTTAAAATAACTCTAGACAGAACATCATGGTGAGGAAGTGAGGAAAAGTGAAAATAAAGTGAGTCATGAGTTGGACAAATAAAGGGACAAAGTTTTAGCCACTAAAAAGGGGGAAGAAGGTTTCTGCAAACTACAAAAACAAAAGGTTTAGAGGCCTCGAGTGGAGAGAAGAAAGTAAGGGAGAGAAAAGAAGAGTGTACAAAACAAGTTAGGAAACACCTTAATTTCTACACAGAACCTAATGATATTAAACATGCTTATTTTTCTGAGATGCCCATGATTTTACTTATGTATAAAGAGGCTTACTTTAATTCTAATAGTTTGAATTCTTGTGTTCCTAGTGTTGCAAAGTTCTTTTGTAGGAATGTGAAGATATCATTTGAGATGGGATACCTAGTGGTTTACCACTGATTAGAGGAATTAAGCATTAAATAGAATTTGTTCCAGAAGCAGCTATACCTAATCGACCAGCTTAAGGAGCAACCCAGAAAAGACTAAGGAACTACAAAGGCAAGTGGAGGAGTTGATGTCAAAGGGTTACATTCGAGAGAGTATGAGTCCTTGTGCAGTTCATTTATTTCTAGTGCTAAAGAAGGACAATACTTAGCGAATATGTGTTGATTGCAGAGCCATCAATAATATCACTGTAAAGTATAGACATCCTATCCCTAGATTAGATGATATGTTGGATGAATTGCATGGTTCTAATTTGATTTCTAAAATTGATTTGAGAAGTGGTTATCATCAAATTAGGATGAAAGAAGGTGATGAATGAAAAACTGCTTTTAAAACTAAATGTGGTTTGAGAAGTAATGATGTGAACCTCGTGATCACATGGTCATGCAACCCACACGCAAAGACACCAATTCTTGAAAAGCCAAGTAAATCAGGTTTGATAGCAGTGTGACACAAAGATAACACTTGTACTTAGGCACCAGCACTATTGGAAATGGAGAACTCCCACCCAATGAATATTGATTAGCGAACGAGAAGTATAAGGATGACGCCATGAAGACAGTTATTATTCGATAAGTTAATTTTCAGTTCTTTAGAGAACCATGGAAGGGAGATTATCTCACCAACACACACACACACAAAGTGTGACAAAGAAGAAGTTTTATTAATCTGACTTGTCTAACCTTTATTGTCTGATTATGCCCTTATTTATAGTGACTCCAGACTAAAATAAACCCTAATGAACCCCTTATTTGGACTTATATGATACCCATTTACAATTAAACCTAAATAATATAAATAAACCCTAAACTAAGAAGAAAATAATAATAACAATAATAAATATGAATTTAATATCCTAAATATGATAGGATCAGATTTGTTGCCCTTTAGAAGTCCCATATAAGCTAGGAGAATCAAATCTGAAGGTAGAATTAATTCTGAAATCTTTTTTCCTTTTTGTAGCTAGGATGAATATGGAATTCTTATAAGAAAATGATTCTAAAACATTTATGAATCCTTGCCACACATGGAAACTATGTTGCAACCTATTAAAGATCCTTCAAGAATTAGGAGATTCCCAAAAAAAGCCGTCACATCCATTTAGAAAAAGAATCTTAACCAAATAGGAAGTCCACAAGTCAAAAGAAAGTAAATAACAAAATTCATACAACCTCTGTTGACCCGTATTGCGATGCCTTCCTGAGCTCTTATTGATCTGTAATTTTAACCCAAGGTAGAACAACATGTCAGGAGACTCCATGTAAAATTTCAACCCGATCTAACGGTCGGATTGAGAATTATGATTGTTGCCGTAAAACTAGATAGATGCACATTTTACATCAAAATCTGAATTTGACCTTGCCTAAATCGTATCAGGTTCCATCCAAGTGCCTCATGCCATTAGGGTAGAGGACTCCTTATTTCAATCTTTCTTGAGGTTGCTTCTTGTTAGAAAAGAATAAGAGTATTTGTTGCTTTTAACTCTAATGTGGAAGTGATTCCTCCTCAAAATAGCATAGTCCTTATGCCCACTAGGTCTTCCATCCAAGTGCCTCATGCGATTAGGGTAGAGGACTTCTTCTCCATGCTTAATTTAGATTGCACTCCTCTTTGCTTTCCCAACCTTCACGAGGAGGAAAAAAGCATGATGGACTCTATTCTTCAGGGGAGATCAACCTTTGGGCATGGAGGACTAGAGGTGATAGACACCTTGGATAGGCTGCTCACATTTCTTTATGATGTCAACGCATTAACAGACCCTAGTTATTAGTGTCACTTAACTATAACTAGGAAAATGGCATTCCAAGTATGAACAATCCTCACACAATGCCTATTTTCTAACATACTAATTACTATTAGTTAATAATAGTTTGAATTTATTTTATTATTTGTTATTGCTTAGACTTTTATGATAAGTACCCATTCAAGAATTTGATGGGCTAAGGAGAGAAAGGCCATGGAACAATATCACACTGATTGGATAAAGGTATAAAAATTTAAAACTATTAACTCTGCCTATGCCCAACTGTGAGGGGAGATAAAAGGACATGCTTACCTCTTGAACTCAATTGAGGAAAATCTTGGGGAGGCATATAGTTGGATAGACTCATTGAAAAAAATGATAGTTAAGTTTAAGGATTCTAGGAAGGCCTTGAGGAAGGAGTTGAAGGTTATTAAGGAAGAGGCTTAGAATTCTCATCTAAGAATGGAAACACTGAGGAATTTATCCTAAGAATTTTACACTAAGTATGGAGAGTTTGTCTCCTTAACAAAGACCATAGGGGACAAACTCTTTTGATCCATTTTCAACTTGTATTTCTTTAACCTCTTTAAGGGAATGCAAATGGACTTTAGTGAGTCCTTTTTTAATAGTCAAGTTCTTAATTTTGAGAACGTATTTCTTGTTAGGGATCTAAGTATCATGAGGCTATTGCCGTTAGGGAAACCTCATATCAATCCCTTGAAGATCATGGGTCTATTACCCATAAAGAGACCTCATACCAATCCCTTAGAGATTGTGGGTCTATTTCCCTTAAGGAGACCTTATATCAATCCCTTAAAGATCATGAAGTTATTTCCTTTAAGGAGACCTCGCACAAATCCTTTTGGGGCTATTGCCTTTAGAAAAAGCTCATATCAATCCCTTAAAAATCATAGGGTTGTTACCCTTAGGGAGATCTCATATCAATCCCTTAGAGATTGTGGGGCTATTGCCCATATGTGTTACCAAAAGAGTATAAAAACATTATTATTTTTAAGAAAACATTTATAGATTAGAAATTTACATTCCTATTTACTATGATACAATTTTAGATGATAAAAATGCTAGGTGTCAGGGAGATTCTTTCCTTTCATATCTTATAAATGATAAGTAGTTTGACTCTACTTTCTTTATTGCTTATGGCCTTTAATTGTTTTAGGACCAAATCTTCAAACTTGAATCTTTTATTTTTTTACCCTATCATTGTGATATTGAGTAGTTCTGAGCCAATTGGCTTCATTTATAATAGAAGTAGTCAGGCAAGATTATTCCAAGAAATCTAGATTGGCTTTAAGGTTTTCTTCATTCCCTTTTAAGGTATATTAACTCAGCTTATGGCTTGGACATCCTGTTTCAGCTAGGATCATGGCTTTAATCCTATAGGTGAGTAGAAAAGGGATTTCATTAGTGGATGTGTTCTAAGTTGTTCTCTAAGCCCATAAGATTTCATTTAATAATTCTACTCATTCTGACTAGACTTCTTTTATCTTTTGCTTGAGTGTATTAAGTAAACACTCTATTAGTCAGTTCAACTTGACCATTGGTTTGAGGATGTGACACTAAAGAGAACCTTTGATCGATATGAAACCTTTAACAATGTTCTCTTATCTTGTGGTTGTCAATTTTTGTCCCATTATTAGTTATCAAAACTCTGGGTAGTCCAAATTAGCTTATGATATTCTTTTAGAAGAATGAAAGTACTTTATTGGTGGTAATCTCCATTAAGGCTTCATTTGGTGAAATAATCGACAGCCATTAAGATGAACAATATTTTGCTAATAGCCTTAGGGAATGGACAGAGGATGTCCATCCCCTATTGAGAAAAAGACCAAAGGGAGGTTATAATGATCATTTCTGCAGATGGTGGATGAGAGACTAAGACAAACCTCTAACATTGGTCACATTTCTTCGCTAAGTCTATGGCATCATGTAATATGGTTGGCTAGTAAAAACCTGCCCATGTAGTTTGAGCAATGAGAGCTCTATCACTTGTGTATAGATCATATATACCCTCATGTATTTCTCTCAAAACATAAGTGTTTTTTTTTTCTCTAAAGATAAGCACTTCAACAATGGATTTGAGGTAGCTCTTTAGTATATAACGTTATTAATGATGCAATACCTCACAGCTCGCCTGGTTAGATGAATGACTTCATTTCTATTTTAGGGTAATCCCCTAGTATGCAAGGAATGCATGATTGGAGTTCTTCAGTCTTCTTTTATGCTTGATGGGAATGATGACAAACTCTTCTTCACCCACACTCAATTTCTCTAAAATATTAACCCATATATATGTAGGGATACCTACAAGATTGAAACTTGCTAACATAGACAAGAGATCTGCTTAATGATTATCTTTCCTTGGAATACGAGTGATTGGAATGCTTTTCCTTCAACTTTATTAGAGAAATAAGATTGGATCTTTTAAAGATATTGTTACATGTTTGCTTCTCTAACCTCATATATTCCTTGGCATTAACCAACCATCAACTAAAAGTCACCATGAATTTGAAGTGGGTATGCATTCAAGGCCTTTACAAGGTGTAATCCTGTTAGGAGAGGTTCATACTATGATACATTATTCATGGCTAGGAACTCGAAACAGACTCCATATTCAAATGCTTAATCTTCAAGACTAACAAATACTACCCCGGCTCTAGTTCCATTAATATTGGAAGAGCCATCAATATACAATTCTCAAACGAGAATTATCAAAGGATGTTCTACTAGATTTTTTAGTTTAATAGAGGAAGTTATGACTGAAAGCAGGGATTTGAATGTATTCATGCAACCTTTAAAAGAGCATTCAATAATGAAATCTATCAAAGCTTGACCCTTTATAACTAGCCTGAGTCTGTATTAAAGTCCAAACTCTCCCAATTCAATAGCCCATCTCACTAGGTGTCCAGACATCTCTAGCTTATAAAGGATTTGTTATAGAGGTTGATCTATCAAAACTTTGACTTGGTGAGTATTGAATTATGGTTTGCTTCCTAAAGGTGCTCACTAGAGTGAGGGCCATTTTCTCCATTTTCAAATATCTTGTTTCAACATTATGGAGAGTTTAATTGGAATAATAAATTGGAAGATGTATTCCCCCATCCTTTCTTATCATAACGACATTTACTGCTGAGTTCGATACGTCCAGATTAAGGAAAAGGTTTTAATTTTTCCTTGGTTGAGACAATATCTTGGGAGATGAAATATGAGTTTTTAGCACCTCAAAAGCCTTTTAACAATTTGGAGTCCATTCAAAATTGGCTATATTTCTCAGAGTTTTAAAGAAAGGTAGGGTACACTCTCCCAAACAAGTTATAAATTGATTGAGGACTGCCAATGGTACACTCTCCATATGAGGCAGTAAACATCCTTTACTGACTGATAAGGAGTAATGTCATGAATGGCTTGGATCTTTTCTAGGTTATGCTCGATTCCCTTACTGCTTACTAAGAAACCTAAAAGTTTTCAACCTTTGATGACAAAGACAAACTTGGAAGAGTTAAGTTTAAAATGATGATGATTAAGAACAAAGAATACTTCTGTCAAGTCTAAGAGAAATTGTTCAAAAGTCATGCTTTTTGTCGCACTTGACATCGCGATGACCTTTAAAAATTTATATGAAAAAGAATAGATATTTGGCATCTTATTCTTAAAGGGAAAAAAGGTCTGGTTTGAGAAGTTGCCACCTAGTATTATGATCACTAGAAACCTTAACTAGTTAACAAAAATTTTATGGTACGGGACTAGTTACGTAAAAGAGAAGATAAGATACTATTACCCTTAAAATATCCTACTTGAGGAAGATTGCATTGCTGGTTTTGTCTTAAATTGCTAAGGGTTTGTTTTATTCTATTTTTTATCATCTTCGTATAATATTTCTGACTCTGATATCAGTGAATACTCAACCATAAATATTTCCAACTCTATCGTTGGGAAATATTAAGTAAAAAAGGAGTATAGAATTGCGGACTTTGGCTTCAATGAGTATTGGAGATCAAAATAATCCCCAATTCTAGTATCAATATTCTTACCTCTGACATTATTGATAATACCATGAGTATTTCTAATTTTGACATTAGTTAATACAAAGGTTCCTAACTATAGTGCTAGTGAAAATACAAGTAAAGTTTGAATTGAAAGCAAAACAAATTATTTTTTTTGGTTTTTTTAAGAGAAAAAAAAAAAGACATATGTATTGCATATTATATTTGCATTTTACAATATAAATCTACAATTTGATACTAAGTCAAAGTCATCGAAAAAGTGCGAAGGACCCATAAATAAATCCTAGAGGGTCCCAAATGTTTTCAGAATTTTTTGATATCTTTAAAGGCCTATTTGGCTAGATATCAAAATAAAAAAGAGTAAAAAAAAAAGAGAAAGGGCATAAGAATATGTTTTACCAAACACACTCTAACTGGCCATAGCAGCAAGCATGCGTGAATTATTCATGCATGCTTGCAACAATACCATAGTAATTAAAATTGCAAGAAGGGGGAAAGAAAAGCTTTTCTAGTTTGGTGGGGACAAAGTCGATGACGATGGTACACTAACTGGCCAATGCTACTTTTTTCACCTTTGTTTTTGTTTTTTGTTTGTTTTGTCTTTGGTCTTTCTTCTCCCTGCTTTGGTTTTTTTTTTTTTTGCTTTCTAGATTCCTTCCTTTTCTGCCTCTCTCATGTTCTCTCTATTTTTTTTTTGTCCCTTTGTTCTGGCCCTTCATTTGGCTTTTATAGGGCCAAACTCCTAGTTGTCTATCGACAACTATCTCTTCTCTCATAGGATAACGATCCTGAGGATGAAGATAAATGCAGTTGTTCTTGTTTGAAGGATTGAAGACACCAACAGTCCTGCCATGATTGGACTGTTGGTGATGGGTTTTAACTTGAACACCAGAGACATGTCGTGGGGTGAAGGAGGACTAGAAACATCAAATGACTTTGGTTGTGTTGATGGGTATACCAGAGGCCATCATCATTTTTCATTCTTTTTTCTCTTTTACAGATGGGTTCCTTTGTTCCAAGAAGGAAGAGGATGAACAATCCTTCTTAGAACAACGTCGTTTCTTCGACTGCAATGGGCATCTTCATTTTGCCCCTTGAAGTTCTAATATTTAGCAATTAGGCCCTTATTCATGGAAATATTCTTTCATTTTTTTTTAATATCGCCCCTAGATCAATTGCAATTGGATCCCTAGATTTCAGTGTTATTTACAAAAGTCCTTGGTTTCAAATTTAACCCATCTAGTTCTTAATTGGCTCCTCAACTTTTAATTCTTTCAAAATTATCCCTACAAAAATCAATTAACCCCCCTATAGTATTAGCACCTATTCACTTTGGTTCTTGGAATTTAATTTCTTGCAATTTTGACCTAAATTGACCCTAAACTTTGATATTTCTTTAATTAAGCCCTTATTGCATTAATTGAACTAATTCAAAGTTTAATTAAGTCCCTAAACTTATCAATTCTCTTAATGTTTTGCCAGATTTACCTCCAAATTTATAATTTCCTCCTTATCAGTCACTGAACCTTCAATTTATGTTATCTTGACCCAATTCTCAAATTAGTTTTCATTCATTGTTTTTTTTATATTTTTATTTTTTTGAAAATTCAAATTTGGGTTATGACACTTTTCACTAGCATTTCATCAATATATCCCTCTATAATTATTATGTGTTGGTTCTTGAATATTTTGTTTACCATCTGTTAGTTAGTGTCCCCAGCATTCTCGAGCTCGAATGTCATGGCTCTATAACAAAATGTCACCCTTCAATTATAAAAGTTTTTTTTCCCTCATTATCTAGGTGCATGAAGATTCGATGATATCCAAAATTGGTATCCAATGAGCTTAGTTATTCAAAACTAGTGGTGAAGTCAACTAAATGAGTAATCGTGGGTAGAGGATAACAATCTTTTATGTAAGCTTTGTTTAAATCTGTGAAGTCCATACACATTCATCAGTTGCCATTGTTTTTCTTAACCATTAGTACATTCACTAACCATGCAGGGTACATTACTTCTCTAATAAAGCCAACAATCAAGAACTTATCTACCTCTTGTGTTATTGCTTTCTGTCTTTTACCCCCAAATTCCTTTTTTTCTGATGGGTTTGGTGAACAACGAGGTCCACCTTCAACTAATGAGTTATAATTTTAGGACTGATTCCTAGAAAGTTAGTGGTGCCTGATTAGTACTTAAAAATGCATTCTCATTAAGGCTTTATATCATCGTATTGCACTAAAGTATCGTTAAATTCCCTAACTAAAGCATGTTTTATAATAACAAGTATGATAATATAATATATCTTTAATTTATGGTAAATGCTTGTTTTGAATGCAGGTATATCTCACAATTCAAAGGATTGATTAATGTGATTAACTATTGAAAGTGAAGAGACAAAAAGAGAACTAGGCTA
>Ga0325405_1007307_pt1 | contig 11133 bp, 7 predicted proteins | sample PopdelMetagenome_21_FD_205663 | JGI IMG/M metagenome (GOLD analysis project Ga0325405, IMG submission 205663) | Populus deltoides microbial communities from Bellville, Georgia, United States - Xylem-Control-R2 | ecosystem: Host-associated > Plants > Phyllosphere > Stem > Wood/Secondary xylem...
CTTATTCAAAGATTTGGATAAAAGCTATCTATCTAGAGTTAGAATTGGGAATGGAGACTATGTGAAGGTTGAAGGAAAAGGAGCAATTGAAGTAGAAACTTTGTCAGGTACAAAAACTCTTAAAAATATTCTTTATGTGCCTAAGATCAATCAAAATCTAGTTAGTGTGGGACAATTAATTGAATCTGGTTACTCAATATTCTTTAATGATGGAGTATGTGATATTAAAGATAAAAATGGAGTGCTACTGCTTTCTGCTAAAATGATGAACAGAAGTTTTAATGTTGATTGGAAAGAAGTATGTTTGAGTGCTAACACTTGTGAAGACAATGAATCTGTTCTTTGGCACAAACGATTGGGGCACTTCAATTATGCAACTTTAAAAAGAATAGCTGACCTGCAAATGACTCACGGTTTACCAGATATACAGGAACAAAAAAGTATTTGTGAAGCCTATCAATTAGGAAAACAAACTAGAGTTGTTTTTCCTGACAATGCATTCAAAGCACTGTCAAAATTCCAGCTTGTACACACAGATGTGTGTGGGCCGATGCATAATGAATCATTGAATGATTCAAAGTATTTTCTTCTATTTGTTGATGATTATAGTAGATTCTGCTGGATTTACTTTTTAAAATCAAAATCTTATGTGTTTGCTGAGTTTGTTAAATTCAAAGCAGCAGTTGAACTAGAAACAGGAAACAAGTTTGAAGATCTGAGAGGAAGAATTGGAATGTGTAGCTTTGGAACCAAGGAGGAGTGTTGAAGTTTAGTACCAAAGCTAGAACAGGATTACTTAGTAGTAATCTACTACATTGCTATCTATCTGTTAGCTGATAGCTATCTATGTTAGCTGATAGCATTATCTAGATTAGGATGTTTCTTTCAATTCATTTGTTTAAACTTATCTAGGATTAGACTAGCTTGTTATACAACTCCTTTGATAAAAAAGAACATAGCTAGTACGTTTCTTTAGTGTTTTATTTTTCTGTAATGTTTGTTTCCTTCTATAAATAAAACACTGGGGATGGCAGTAACCAACTGAGACATTTTCTGCTCCTTGTTCTTTCAACTGTAAAGACTTTGTTCTTTGTTCTTTGTTTTTTTTCTCAGTTCATAAACATTAGTTTGTTCTTTATATATCAGTTTTTTACAACAGGCATAAGAGAAGATGTTGGACTTGACGAAATCAGCATCAGGGTTCTTGCTGTAAATGATTTATGTGCTTGGATCAACTGCGGCTGAGATACCACTTAAGATGGTGGTTCCTGCTCATTGTGCGATAGGACAAGCTCCATCAATACTGCTACTATTATATTTGAATTCAAGAGAATCGTACGTGATTGAAATGGAAGAAAAAAGGAGAAGCATTTTAATTATACCAGCACTGTAATTGTTGCCATCAACGCCTTGCCAAGTTGCAGTCCATCCTCCACACTGATAGCCCAGATTGTTAATGGCATGGCTTCCGGCTACAAGGATCCTAGATGTTTTTTTTAGAGAGGGGTAGAACTGGAGCATCCGCGTTCTCTCCATTCTTCAACAGCACCAGTGACTTCCTCACAGCTTCCCTTGCCAAATCTCTGTGAGCCTGTTTTCATAACAAGTGGCAAGTTTTCGGACAAATAAGTAATCTCCTAAAATGGGAAAGGAATGCTTAGATTCAGACATATAAAGCTACCTGGCTTCCGAGCTGGTCAACCAAGGTCTCATCAGCTAAGGGAGTCTCAAATAGACCTAAAATGAATTTCACTCGCAAAATCCTCCTGACAGCATCATCAATACGGCCCATGGAAGTGTAATTGTTATTTACTAAGTTAGTCACAGTATTGATGAACTCGGTATGGTTGTATGGAACCATAATCTGAAACACACATGTTAAAGCTTCAATGTCAAGAAAAACAACTGCTCTATTCAACCAGAACAAAAAACATTTTGTTTGACAAGAATAGGCAAGTTTCTGCTAGTCTTCGAGAATAGAGAGGTAGGAATCAACTAACCATGTCAATGCCGGCTGAAATTCCTTTCAGAACTGATTCTGTGTAGTTTGAATGAGGTGGGTAAGTAATCCTATCGACACCCTCCCAATTAGAGATGACAAAACCCTGTGACGTTCAAAAAGTGAAGGCAAAAGGTTAGAATTGTTTGTTTTCATAAAATTCTATGCCTTGGTTTTGGATACATAATTTAACAAAAAACATCAGAAATTTAACTAAGCAGTACCCTGAACTTGAGGGTATCCATGAGAACAGTCTTGCCAAGGTAACGATTGGCATGCATCTTCTGTCCATTCCAGCTTGAGTAAGAAACCATAACAGTTGAGACACCCTTGATAATGGAGTGAAAATAACCTGGCATATGAATGCTCATCAATCCATGGTACCAATAACAGTATTGTTCTCGTTAATGCCCTTGCTGGTGCCCCATCGCCAACAAAGTGCTTCGCACAGGCTGCAACTTTGTCCCTGTAACAAGGTTAGCATTTTCTCAAGTAATTATCTTGGCAGCTAATATATGTGTGTGTGTGTGTGTAATTAAATGTTTAAATTAAGTCACACTTACTTTCCACCAACATAGGGAACATCCTTTCTGGAATGTGGAGGAACATCACCTTGCAATCCAGGTATAATCTCTGTCATCATTTCAACAACTTTAGGTTGCTCACTATAGCTCTCATAGCACCTACCCCATCTAGGATCTCTACAAACCTGTTTGTTATCCAATTATTAATGTTTTATAACGATAGATAAATAAATCCTAATTTCAGAGATATGATCAAAGATTCAAAATTTCTTTTTGATCACCGCGTATATACCGCAATGCATGGAGAAAAAACGTAAGGACTGCCAGTAGCTCTAACTTCAAGAGCAGTCGCTGCTCCAATCCTCTTCACAAGGTCAGGATCCCTGAAATAAAGAATTGTTAAGATCACAAATATATATATATATATATATATATATATATATATATATGAACAAAAAAAGGCATATCTTTTTTTTTTTGAGAAATGATTGCATAAACCTGGTCACGGTCCTTGTCTAGACAGTTTTCGATCAATAAACCATGCTCATGTAAAACTCTTTAAATTCTTTGGAACAAGAAAAGGTGGTAACTAACATTTGCATGTGTGTAATCAAAAACATCATTTCGGAAGGTAAATGATATCTTACCTTGTTGCTCCTAGACCGACGTTATGGGGGAATATAGTTGCCTTATAAATATTGTTGTGCCCATGAACAGCATCAATCCCATAAATCATAGGAATTCCAAGACGACTAGAGAGTGAAGCTTTTTGGAATCCATGTTAATCATATGAATCCATTCTTGAGCTTTGGCGTTAAAGTGAGGGGCACTTCCTCCACCACTTAGTATGCTGCCAATAGAGTAATCCCTTGAGACATCAGCAGTTGCAACAGATCGCTATATCTGTGTCATCTGACCAATCTTTTCTGCTAATGTCATTCGACTCATCAGATCCTCTATTCGTACGTTAGTCTGCTTTTTTGGGTCTTTGTATTTTATGTAATCTCCTACAACTTGAATCATAGTTGCAAGACAGCATAGCAGGAGAAATCCCACTATAGGAATTGAAATCCTTGACATCTTCTTGTCTTTGATGAAACTCTTAGAGACTTCAAAACTATCAAAATATATACATATACATATATGGAGTTCATTAAAAATAAAACGAACTATTTCACACACACACACGTGTGTGTATTTAATTGATTTAAAAATAAAGCAAACTATTTGCATGAACATGAACAACATTCTCGTACCTCCTGTTACAATATCAACTAGTGCTTACCTGATCACGTCGAAAACCTAGTAAGAATGACATAGGCGAACCCAGTGTTTGGTTTTATAATAGTAGGGGTGTTACACTTGGTGAGCGATTGTGACATTTTTTTTTAGCAGAATTTGGATAGTTTTGGTGACTGATTTTAACTCCAATTCTATGTGGATAGTGTTAAATCATGAGTGTGATAGATGGATTTAAATCGTTTATATTTTTATATAAAAAACCATGTTAGTATTAAGTATATTTTCAAATAATTATAGATAACAGATTAATAATTAATATTAATAATCCAGCTCAAGAAGCAGCAAATTGCTGCTTCTTGCAAACCTATGGCTGTGCCATAGTTAACAGTAGCCCCCATTAATAGAAATTTGTTATTGAAGTATTATCAAACAGGTGAGTTGCTATAGTTATTTTAAATGTAGAAAGAAGCACGCAACTAAACACTTTTTTAAACTCATTCAAGAATATTACCGTTACGAGCACAAAACTTTAATTTGTTAATAAATAATCTAAATCTAATGATGGGCTTCAAGATATCAAACCAAAATTTAACTACATGATCCAGTTTGAAACAATTTAATCTTGAATAATAATGTTTAAAAGAGAAAAGAAAAATAATGAAGGTTGCGTGTGAGGTGGTGGATCATATTATTTTTAATTATTTTATGTTGTACCCTATAGTACACTTTTCCTCTTTAATTTGAAAAATGTACCACACAAAATGATAAAAATGACATGAAAGATCGGCGTATACGAAACGAAAACTGTTGATCATGCAAGAAACTTAGTGGAATAATTCTACACGACAAAGTCAACACCAAAGCAAAGCAAAAAACCAAAGCAAAAAACATGTATAGATTTGTTCAGGAATGGAGTTGAAATTATAGTTTTTGATGTTTTCACATCATTATTTTAAAGTATTATATCAAAAATTATTTTAATATATTTCTATATAAAAATATATTTTAAAAAATAATCATTACCATACTTAAACACCAGATAAAACACCTCACCATCTTCAATAAAATAAGGTGGTGTGTGCAAGTACTAGCAGTAATGTAATGTTTTATGTTTTTTTTATGTTGTTAGATGACCGACCTCTCTGGCCATATGATTTTTTTTGCATGGCTTAAAAACAACAGCATTTCCAACAAATTACGCAGCCCAATCTTAAAGAAGTTCACTTTCTACCCATTTTCCACCCCAAGTACCTTTCCACATTGTCCAGCCCACAAAGTTCCTTCACCTCAGGCATGGTGGCAGGGACCTTATTATTCTTATGACCCACAAAGTTTCTACCCGTTTGATAACTGATTTTGACTCTAATTCCATCGGAGCGTGTTAAATCATGAGTGTGAGAGATGGATCTGAACAGTCTATGTTTTTATGCAAAAAATCACACGAGTAGTTGAGCATATTTTTAAATAATCATGGATAAGAATTTTACTATTAAAAAGTCATTTAATTTAATGAGATGATAAGAGATAACTGAATAAATAAAAAACTAGAACCTTGATTTCAAAAGTTGGATAACAGTTTTTCAAATTAAAGAGGTGTGAAAGCCATTTCAACCCCTGTTGTGAATGCTACTGCTTTGAGCAAGTTCCCCCACTTTGCTGAAATCTTAGCTTAATACTGTTCCTTGAAATCACATGCAACTCTCACCTGCGTAGAAAAGGTGTTCACTTACTTGAGGTCAAGGAAAGTCCTGAGTGTTGACAGTGTATGATCATCTTCTACGAATTACTCGCATGTAATAAAAAAAGGAAAAGAATCTTGAAAGAAGAAATTGTATGCATCTGCTTTGTTTCAGGCATAGTTGTTAAACATCCCTCTTGTTTTGAGTAAAGACCGCGAGGGCTTGTTTGGAAACGCTGTTTTAACCTATTAAAAAAACATTAAAAAAAAATGATTGTTCATTTTCAAATTGATTAAAAAAATTTAATTAAAAAAAAATAAATCTTTAAAAACGCTTTTTGAAAAAAAGAAGAAGACAAACACACTTTATGTTCATTCTTAAAAGTAAATTTTCCAATGAAAAAACAACCCATTTGTAATGTGTCCGAAATCTTCATGATCGACTACCGGTGCCTCATTGACTGATGACTTAGGATGGAATCTTTTTCCAATAGGAATAAAATAATTAAAAAAAAAACAAGAAAGACAGAATTTTTAAAAGAAGTGGCCTCATCACCACCCAAGATATTGTCTTTGGAGAGGTGGATAGATAGGGAGGGAACAGTACAAGATGCCAACGACGAAGTTGAGCGGCCGGAGCAAGAGCATCACAGAAAGATGAGGAGCTGAACCAGTGCTTAAAACCTAGCTGGGAAAGAAACCTTTCCTTTTCTGTCTGACTTTTTTTTTTTTTTTTGTTAAAAGTGACTTGACTGTCGTCCAAACAACTTTAATTTATAATTTTATTATTAAAAACTCCAATTCCACTAGACTTTTCTTACATCACATTTGGGTTAAATTTTGGTTTGAGATATTTTTTCTTTCCCTTCTCCAACTCTCTCATGTTATCTCCCCTTTAACCATCCTCTTGAATCTTATTTGTTTAACACTGAATCTTTATAAATTTTGATGTTGCATTGATTTCAGACTAAACAACCATTACTTCCAATAATTTTTTTAATGTTGCAAAACTGTGGGATATATCACAAACGTTGAGGATGAGGAGAGTGTGAAAGGATGGAAAAACTGCAGTTTTTCAAAGAGGTATGAGAGCCTTTTCAACCCCTGCTGTGAATGATGCTGCTGCTGCTGCTGCTGCTGCTGCTTTGAGCAAGTTTAATCATCAAGATACTAAAACTAAAAAGAGATAGCAAAAGAGAGAAATATTTATTTTTACATTAGAAAAGTTCTGTTTAAGATAAAATGACCTGGGAAAGGTGCTGCCAAAGCTTCCCTGTCCACGTTAATCTTTCCCATTCCTGAGACAATTAAAGATATCATTTAGTAATTTTGCTGCCAGTGATTTACTCCCCGTCTGAAATTGTGTTAGGATCATAAAAAATATTTAAAAATAATTTTTTTATTTATTTATTTATTTTTAATATAACACAAAAAAATCTAAAAATACTAAAAATCTAATTCAAAGTAAAAACAATATTTTTAATTTTTTTAAAAATATTTTGAAAAGAAAAAAAAATGGACACTTGGTACAATGATTAACCACTTTTAGGTAGCATTAGTTAGATGGTCTGCACAACGCCGCGGACCAATCTTTTTTTATGGCATAAAAAATATCAAAACAAATTTAATATTTTTTTAAAAAATAAAAAATGTAATGTTTAGGTAATTGGCTCAAATAAGTTTAATAAACCTGGTTAATTTAATAATATCATTAAAAATTAAGATATCAACAACAAATAAAGTGAAAAAAACGATTCAATACAAAAAATAAATATTTGTCAATATTATAAAAATATATCTTCACAATATTTCCCAACCATCTTAATGATTTTATTTCTTAACAAAGTAAAAATTAAATTAGAATAGGATTGCATAAAAATAAAAAGAAAAATAAAAAAAATCTAAATCTAAAAAAAAAATTAAAAAAAATTGATTAGACCAAAAACACTATTTATAATGTTGCTAATGGCGCCAAAGCCTGGGATTGTTGTCTTGTAGGTTAATTTATGGGTAAAGTCCCAAGCTCTCCACTGTTTCTGCCGTGGCAAATACCCCATGGAGCCCGGCTGGTCCTGTTGAAGTTCACTATGATAAAGTTATGTTCATACTCAGAAGTAAATTTTCCAATGAGAAAACTTTGTTAATACCATACCCATTTTTATTGAGGAAAGGGAACCTTAGCTTGCAGAAACAAGAAAATATTCCAATATGGCTGCCTTTTGTGGGGTATACTGTATTCTCAGGAGGGACTTTTCTTTTCCCTGGCTGTTTCTCCTATTGGTTTCTTTCACACCATTCATTTTAGTCTTCGCGATTCATTACTGGGGCCTCATTGACTAATGACTTCGGATGGGATATTTTCCGAACTTGAAAGAATAGAAATCTTAATACAATAAATCTAATTACGTCACATTTGGGTTAATTTTGGATTCCTATAAAAGAAAGATCGAAGAAAGGACTCGCAAGACTTCATTGACCTGATCATCTCGGAATTGGTCATATGATGAGTGTTTTCTCTCTTAGCTATATATTGTCTACCAGGAAATGAAGTTGCACAATTAAAATTTAGCGGGAGAGAGTTGGTTTGGAGCTTCTTTGTATACATATATTAGGTTGGGTGGTGTATAGAAAATGATACTTCAGAGGTGGGTGTTTTTGCTGATGATGTTGCTACTAGTGGCTGCAGTAACAGGAGCAACAGCAAATCCAGATGTGAGAGATGGCTGCCAAGAAAGGTGTGGGGATGTTATTGTTCCTTACCCGTTTGGGATTGGGGAACAAAGATGTGCCATGAATGAAAACTTCTTTCTAGACTGCAATTCCACTGATGATGGTCATCTTGAACTGTGGTTTGGAGAGAGCATGCCTGCTCGCAATATATCATTGCTGAATGGCACAGTCACTGTAGGCATTTTTACATCGTTCGATTGCTATGACAAGTCAGGGCGAAAGTCGATGCTTTTCAATCAGTTTATCTCACTTGGATCAGGCCCCTTCACCATTTCAGACTCTCGAAATGTGTTCACAGCTGTTGGTTGTGACACCACTGCCATGGTGACCAACGAGGAGGCGACATTCGGGTCTGCTTGTCTCTCTTTATGCACTAGAAATGTTACCATGTCAAAGAATAATTCCTGCTCAGGTTCTGGATGCTGCCAGACCTCGATTCCCAAGGGTCTCAATTCTCTAAAAATTCTCATTGATAGCCTTCACAATCACAAGGATGTTTTCGAATTTAACCCTTGTGGCTTTGCTTTCCTTGAGGACATAGACTCCCTTGACCTCTCGGATTGGCCACTCTCTCGTACTCCAACAGATTTGGAAGCATCAAATGTTGTGATCGAATGGGTAGCTCAAACCGAGACATGCGAAAATGCTCAGGGCAATAAGAGTTCATATGCTTGCGGCATCAATACAAATTGCTACTACTCCGATAATGGCCAAGGATATCGCTGCGCATGCAATGAAGGGTTCGAAGGAAACCCATATCTTGAAAAAGGATGCCAAGGTAAAGTGACAGATGCCTTCAGTAGTTGAGTGATTGAAATTACAAGACTGTTCATTCCTCTTCTCAGATATACTTGAAACAAAACAACTTCTAAATCCACAGTCATGGCAAATTCATAATTTGGTAAATTATGAAACGAAACAACTCAGAACTTCTTAGAACTTTTACTCTCTGTTGAATTAATGTAAATTCGTAATTTGTTATGTTCACAGATATCGATGAGTGTAGGGATGGCAAGAGATACCCATGTCATGGTAAATGCCATAACACCATTGGGAATTACGAATGTAAATGTCCACTTGGCATGCATGGTGATGGCAAGAGAGGTTGCCGTGGGTTTCGCATCATCACAATTATTATTGCAGGTAATTAATGTCATTCGTATGCATCCACTTCTTACGTGGCAGTGGCACGTATTCCTTGTTTTTCAATTATCCTATATGTAATTTATGCAAGCATATTGAGTGGCTGATTGGTTTTGAAATTGTGTTTTTTAAAATTTTATATTTTTTAAAAATTATTTTTTATATTTTTATATTGTTTTAATATATTAATATTAAAAATAATTTTAAAAAATAAAAAAAATATTATTTTAATATATTTTTAAATAAATAATAAAATAATGTTATAAAACTTGCCAACACTGTTTAGCTACGAAATAAAATGACCCCCTAATAAAACCACCCTGGAGATAAAAAATACAAAACTACCATTTCCCACTTCTCTCTCCACCAGATACCAGCCGCCACAGATTTACCATCCTATCCACCATAGCCAGACGAACCAGCCGCGCCACTCTTCCTCCACACCATCAAATCCGCGCCAACTCCAGCTGGAAATCCACAGATGGACTGTCTCCCTCCTACTTTCATCCTGACAGCAGTAGCCTCACAAACCACCCGAACTCCTCCGAAAAATCAACCACCTGATCTCCTCGCAATTTCTAGCAGCAGCACCGTGACCAGCCGTGCCACTCTCCTCGACGCCATGAAAATCGACGCCAAAACTAGCTATGTTAGTTTTGTTCATCTAATTCAGTTTGCTAGGTTTTATAATTCAGTTTAATTTCAGTTCAATTACAAAATTAGACGAATCGAAAAACTGGTTTATTTTTTATTTTAAAAAATATTCAAAATATGAAAATCTATCATAGAATTTTATTTGAAAATAATTGAAAAGTGATGGCCCCTTCTCTCGCCAATGCTTTGTTGCATATGCCACTCAAAGTCAATATTTAATAACAAGTTATTCTCTCATAGGATAAAATAAATAAATAAATAAAAAGAAGTGGATCATCTTTGTCTTTCTTGAAAATCTCATGAAACATAAAAAATAAATTTCTTAAAATAAATTTAAATTTTTTAAACTTTAAAGGAATAATTTTTTTGCCTCGAAAAACTATGACAAAACCTATTTGAAGATGCTCAGCCATTTAAAATTTTGTATAAAGCTTTAGAAATTTTTTAAAAAAAAAACTATAATTTTTGAAAATGTTATAGAAATAAGAAAATTTCAATAATAATATGACTTTTGTTTGCAATATAATAATGATTCATGACTCAATCGGTATATAATTAGATATTCATATCTATTATGTTATGACTTATAGATTTTTTATAATTAATGAAAATATACTTTTAGATTGAGCTATTTATCTTATTAGATTTAGAGACCGTTTTGGGAACACAGTAAAACTTTAATAAACTTTTGTCGCTTCTGATTTTGAGAACGCATATAGAGTACTACATTCCCAAATATACTTTTGTTGCTTCTGATTTTGAGAACGCATATACTACTGCTTTCCCAAAATGGACTCTTAATATGAACATTAAATAATGATCGATCATGAAATTATTATTATTATTTTTTTTTTTTTGAGAAATGCAGCTGTTGTTGGAGTTGTTGGAGTGTTGTTACTGGTTATTGGTAGCTGGTGGCTATACAAAATCATGGAGAAAAGGAAGAGCATCAAACTGAAACAGAAGTTTTTCAGACAGAATGGTGGTCTACTGTTACAGCAACATTTATCCTCAAGTGATCAAGGTGGTATTTCCAAAACCAAAGTATTTAGCTCAGAGGAGTTGGAAACTGCCACAGATGGTTTCAATGTGAATAGGATACTTGGTCAAGGTGGCCAAGGTACCGTGTTCAAAGGGATGCTATCAGATGGAGTAATTGTTGC
>Ga0325405_1007308_pt1 | contig 11131 bp, 11 predicted proteins | sample PopdelMetagenome_21_FD_205663 | JGI IMG/M metagenome (GOLD analysis project Ga0325405, IMG submission 205663) | Populus deltoides microbial communities from Bellville, Georgia, United States - Xylem-Control-R2 | ecosystem: Host-associated > Plants > Phyllosphere > Stem > Wood/Secondary xylem...
GAGGTAGTAACATGTGATTCGCATGAGAATCACATTGATCGTTTTCTGTAATAGGCTGTGTGACTATATATACTGAGTCACCTTCATTAATAAAACTAAGGAGAGTTTCTCCAAATCTGTCAAACCAAAGTTTACAAAGATTAGATATTTTAATGGCTCCTCAACTTTTTGATTTTCTCTTCGATATGCATCAACATGTCGTTATAACATTTATTTCAACTTATTGATTTTTTCTTTGATAGTGATGCAGGACAACTTGCGGAAGGAATCCTAAACTAAAACTACTGCCATAAAACAATTGCCAGCCACTCTTTTTCTTATTTAACATAGACTCCTATATTGGGATTTCTATTTTTCTATTTACTGTTGCTTAAGTTTAGGATTTTAATTTACTTCTTTAGTAGGAATTTTCCTGTTTTTTCTTATATTGTTATTTATTTTCGGAAGTGATTCTCTTATTAGAATTAGGGTGGCAGCTTATAAATACAAGCAACCCCCCTCATTGTAGTCACTCTTTTGATTTTGAATAAGAATTTCTTTTACAAACATTACTTTGTTACTCGTGGATTCGAGTATTTTACTCTTGCTCGTGGATTCGAGCAAATAAGAGAAAAGGGGTGGTGACCCTTTTTCTTTGTTAACCTTCCGCTACACATGGAATGAACACGAAGCCCTTGATTACACAGGTTGTTAGTTGGTATCAGAGCAGGTTTAACTTGTTCATATGGCGAACACATGGAATGAACATGAAGCCCTTGATGGTGGAAATCGTGAAAAGGGCATGATTACATAGGTTGAATTCAGGATTTTCCAGCGTGAGATCCAACAAGTGTTGCAAGCAATTCAAACGACTCTTGCTAAGGAAATAACCTGTAGCGTGAAGGTGAGGTGGGTTGCGAAAATTTTAGAGAAAGGGTTGATCCTGCTTGTGAACGCCATCCGATTCCACGTAGGCAGCTAGCCTACGAGGATGAACTAAGTGATGATGAGGAATATGTTGAAACACATGTTTTGACATAATAGACAGGGGCAGCACAATGTGGGGGAGCGAGAATCACAAACTTTCCGTATGAAAATGGATTTGCCCAGTTTTAATGGTCAGGTACAAATTGAGGGGTTTCTTGATTGGCTGGCAGTAGTGGAGAGGTTCTTTGATTACATGGAAATCTGTGAAGATAAAAAGTTGAAGTTAGTTGCTTATAGATTAATGGGAGGAGCCTCTGCTTGGTGGGAGCAGCTGCAACTCACGCAGATGCGACATAGAAAAGGAATGGTACAAACATGATTAAAGATGAGATGACTTCTACGATCCAGGTATTTACCACCAGATTATGAGTAGATACTGTTTCAACACTACCGGGATTGTAGGAAGGGAAACAGAACAGTGCAAACATATGTTAAGGAATTCCATATATTATCCTCACATAATAACCTGTTAGAAATGGATGCGCAACAAGTCACTAGGTTTGTTTGGGGACTGTGTTTGACCATACAAGATCGGGTTTCAATGCAAACCATCTATTCTTTAACTAAAGCCATTAATCCGGCTACAAAAGCAAAGGCGCAATTGGATAGGTTAAAGGCGATGTGATAAGGAACTCTTTTGATCCTACTTGTGCTACAATGGACAAAGGAAAATCACCAATGAATTAACCACCACCTGCTAGTACTACTAAGGGGCCAAGTAATAGTGGGGCGCTAGTAAATATTGCAGGGACCATACCACCTGAGGCATCAGGGAATCCATATGCTCGACCACATTCAGATAAATGCTACAGATGCGGGCAACCAGGGCATCGCTCCAATCAATGCCCAAGGCGTGGTACAGTAAACCTGATTGGACCAGGGGAGAGACGAACTTGGTGGCAGAGGGGGTAGAGGATAAAACAACATACACCGATGAAGATGATGAAATTATCGGAGTGGATGATGGAAGTTACTGTCACGTTCCTTTATAGTTTGAAGACTTTTACTAGCTTCAAAACAGATAGAACAGTCACAACGGCACAACATATTTTGAACCAGGTGTACTGTAAACTGAAAGGTATGGGATATTATTTTTAATAGCAATAGTAGTGAGAATATAGTGTCAAAAAACATGGTGATAAAGCTAGGATTAAAAATGGAGAAATATCCATCACCGTATAAAATTGGTTGGATCAGGCAGGGTGCAGAAACAGAGGTTACTGAAATTTGCAGCATTCAGTTCTCCATTGGAAAAAATTACCAAGAAGAGATTACCTGTGATGTTGTCGAAATGGATGCCTGCCATATGATTTTAGGTAGGCCGTGGCAATTTGATATGGATGCAACAAATAAGGGGCGTGATAATGTGTATATCTTTATGAAAGGAGGATAAAAGGTCGTTTTGGGTTCCATAAGGGAGGAATTCTCTGCAGTAAAACCAAAGATTAAAGGGAAGCCAATGTTTTTAGTAGATGGAGGCAAATTTATAAAGGAGACCAAAGAGTCAAGAGAGATTTTTGCAGTAGTAGTTGGAGGAGGAATTGGAGCTAAACCCCCCAAGATCCCAAGGTGTTGTAACCCTTACTAGCAGAATTTCAGGAAATCATACCGTCAAAATTACCGGATGGGTTACATCTCATATGAGATATTCAACACCAGATTGATTTAATTCCAAGGGCTAGTCTGTCGAATCGACCACACTATCGGATGAGTCCAAAAAAGAATAAGATTCTACAAGAATAAATGGAAAAATTGATCAAAAGGGGGTTGGTTCAGGAGAGTATGAGCCCTTGTGTAGTGTCGGCCTTGTTAATACTAAAGAAAGATGGCAGTTGGCGCATGTGCATAGACAGTCTGGCTATTAACAAGATCACAGTTAAGTATCGATTTCTCATTCCTCTTCTAAAGGATATGCTAGACATGCTGTCAGGGTCCAAAATCTTTTAGAAAATTGATTTAATAAGTGGGTACCATCATATTTGAATTAGACACGGAGATGAATGGAAAACTGCTTTCAAAGCAAAGGAGGGCTTATACGAATGGTTAGTAATGCCATTTGGACTAACCAACGCCCCGAGTACCTTCATGCGGCTAATGTACTTTGATGATATATTGATTTATAGCTAGAGTGAGTCGACCACTTTGAGCACTTGAGAAAAATATTGACAGTGTTGCAACAGAATAAGTTGTATGTTAACTTGACGAAGTGCAAATTCATGACCAGCAGCTTATTATTTTTGGGGTTTGTTACTTATGGAATTAAGGTCGACAAAGAAAAGATCTGAGCCATCAGGGATTGGCTTACTCCAAAGAATGTCAGCAAGGTGCATAGCTTCCATGGACTTGCAACGTTCTACCGATGATTTGTTTGAAATTTTAGCCGAATCTTTGCACCAATCACTGAATGCATGAAGAAGGGGAAATTCCATTAGGGAACCAAAGTAGAACAAAGCTTCACTCTAATTAAAGAAAAGTTGTCTTCTGCCCTAGTTTTAGTACTACCAGATTTTGACAAACTATTTGAAGTGGAGTGTGACGCGTCTATTATGGGCATTAATGTTGTCCTCTCTCAAGAAGGCAAACCCATTGCATTCTATAACGAGAAACTCAGTGAAGCTCGTTAGAAATGGTCCACCTATAAGCTTGAACTATATGATGTGTTTTGAGCTTTAAAGGTGTGGGAGCACTACTTAGTGCAGAGAGAGTTCATCCTTTTCAGCGATCATCACGCACTGCAATTCATTAATAGCCAAAATAGTGTGACCAGATGCATACATGTTGGGTGTCCTTCATAAAACGGTTCACTTTCACTCTGAAACATAAGGCGGGACAACTTAATAAAGTAATTGATACTCTAAGCCGAAGGGTATCACTACTTGTCACGATACGGGCTAAAGTTATAGGTTTCGACTGTCTTAAGGAATTGTATGTCGATGATGAGGATTTTGGCAATATCTGGGCAAAGTGTCAGCAGGGGTTCTCTCATGAAGGAATGCATATTCAAGAGGGGTATTTATTTGGGGGCAATCAGCTCTGTATTCCCAGGAGCTCATTACGAGAACAAGTGATCCATGAATTGTAAGGTGGCGGCTTGGGTGGTCACTTGGGTCGTGATAAGACTGTGGCCCTTGCAGAAGAAAGATATTATTGGCCCTAACTGAAGCAAGACATCGATAGCCATGTCCAACGTTGCCCTACATGCCAAGCAACCAAAGGGCAATCCCAGAATACGGGTTTGTACATGTCGTTGCCCATTACAGCAGCCCACTAGGAAGATCTGTCGATAGACTTCATCCTGGGCTTCCACGAACCCAGCATGGTTTTGATTTTGTCTTTGTGGTAGTGGATATGTACTCTAAAATGGCTCACTTTATCACATGTAAAAAGACTTCTGATGTCGTGCATGTTGCTAACTTGTTCTTCAAAGAACTTGTTCATCTACACGGGGTCCCTAAGTTTATCACTTATGATCGAGACACTAAATTTTTAAGTCACTTTTGGAGGACTTTATGGTGGCGGTACAAGGTAGCAATAGACTGCAAACAATGAGCTAAAGTTCTTCAGGTAGGAGATCTTGTAATGGTGTATCTATGTAAAGGGCGAATGCCAGCGGGAACGTATACCAAGCTAAGCAATAAGAAGCATGGTCCTTTCCAAATTCTACAGAAGATTAATGATAATGCATATGTAGTGGACCTCCTTGCAGTCATGGCTATATCTCTCACCTTTAATGTTGCTGACATAGTCGAATATCATCCACCCGACGAATCTTCCTCTCATCTGCCCAACTCGAGGGCGAGTTCTTTTCAAGTAGGGGAGACTGATGTAGGACAGCTTGCAGAAGGAATCCTAAACTAAAACTACTGCCATAAAACAATTACCAGCCACTCTTTCCTTATTTAACATAGGCTTCTATATTAGGATTCCTATTTTCCTATTTACCGTTGCTTAAGTTTAGGATTTTAATTTATACTTCTAGTAGGAATTTTCCTGTTTTTCCTTATTTTGTTATTTATTTTCGTAAATGATTCTCTTATTAGAATTAGGGTGGTAGCTTATAAATACAAGCAGCCCCCCCCTCATTGTAGTCACTCTTCTGATTTTGAATAAGAATTTCTTTCAGAAACGTTACTCTGTTACTCATGGATTCGAGTATTTTACTCTTGCTTGTGGATTCGAGCAAATCAGAGAAAAGGGGCAGTGACCCTTTTTCGCTGTTAACCTTCCGCTACGTTAGATAGGTATCAATAACTCATTCTAATTAATATTTATTTTTATATATAATTCTTGATGTTAACTTTTCGGTTAATAATAATAATAGTGGATGGAGCGTGCGTTGAATTCGTCAACAAGGAAGTCACTCTACCATGTTCAAACGATGCTTGCAGCAATTTACGGTGGTAAAAACAGTCTTCCTTACTGTTTCTTAAATAGTCACGACAAGGCCTACCTCCCTAGGTGACCCGTGTAGCCTAATTCTTTTTGGTTGGACGTCATTTGGCCTTTTCTTTTATTTTCTCTCTTATCCTCAATTTTCATGCATGGCCTCTTAAAATTTTACAGTAGCCCTTCAATATTTTTTTTCATTCAGATTTGATTTTTGTTCTTTCAATTGATTTTTTTAATTAATTTATAGAATTGAAATTTGTTTTCAATTACTTTCTCCTTCAATTTTTGTTTGTGAGTTTTGGTCTTGATTCTTTTAATTTCTATTTATTTTATTTGAGATCATCTTTAAACTTGATTTTTTAACGATTTCATACTCCATTTTTTATCGCTACTTTTTTTTTTACTTTGGAAGATTTTTTAAATTGATTTTTTTTTTAATTTCATCATTCAATAGTAAATTGAGTTTCTTGATTGAATCCAAGTCTAGAATTTAACGAGTTGCAAATTTGAGAGATTAATCCAGGTTTTGGACATTTACTTGGGTTCATTTGTTTTTTTTAAGCTAATGTTTTGTTAGTTTTATCTTTCAGCATTTGATTTAATTGGAGATTGAGCTCCTTATTTTTTTTTATTTACTTTCTATAAAATTCTTCACCAATTTAAAAAATAACCTGGGTTATCACAAGTATTTCTTATTTGCCATTCTTTGTTAAATTTATTATTTCTTATATAAAATTTATTTTGAATTAAATTAAATAAATTATTTAATTAAATATAATCATGATATTTTTGTTTGCTTAAATATAACTTTTAAAGATAGAAATATGTTTGGTTCAAGAAATCAAAAATGAAGACAATGAATTCATATACTTTCATATCAAAACTGAAACTCTTTTATAACCAAACATTGTTTTAAGTGAATATCATGTCCAAAACCAAGAATTCTTTTTTTTTTTTTTTACAATTTAGTTTAGGATGTCATCAGCAAGTTGACACATCAAAAAGGAATGAAATAGTATTTTGAAAGGTTTGAGGAACTCCATTACTTATAAAGTAATACTACATTTCAAGTTTTAGTACAGGTTTTAGTGCTTGTTTGTTTACGTAGTAGCTTTTATTTTTAAAGCAAACCATACAAATTAAATGTTTGTTTATGATAAAACACATTTCACTGTTGATATGAACCCATACAAAATTTAGAATAAATCACAAGTTTGCGGAAAGCCGCTCTCAGCTGCTGTCCACCAACCTGCAGTTTTATTATTTTATGGTCAAGTTTGGATGTCCAAACATGTGGTTGTTTTCTACCTTTTGGCAGTTACACTCAAAACTGAAGTGTTTTCTACCCTTTGGCACAAACTGAATAGAAAAGTTACACGGCATGTTTTCTACCCTTTGAAATAAAGTTTAATTTAAAGATTTTAATAAAAAAATAAATTTAATCTTTTGAAATATCATAAAAATTAAAAAAAAATCTATCTAGCCTTTTTTTTCAATAACTTTGAAAAAATAAAATAAAAATAATAAAGGTAATATAAAAAAAATAAAATGAATTGAATTTTATATTTTTTTAAACATGTTAATCCAACCTATTTATAAATTGAATTTAAATCAAACACTACAATTGAATTCTAAAGCTAACTAAATGCATTGAAACGGGTCTGACCCAGTTTAAAAAAATTAAATTTTTATTTTCATTTTTAATTGTATTTTATTCAAAAAATTAGAAGGAGATCGTTTGATAACGTAGCATTTGTAGAATTTGATCGCAATCCCAATTTTATTCCTGAAGATATTTTACCTGATGTTGTTGTGCTCTTAAGAAACCAAGGAAATTGTAGTCCTTGTCGGATGGATTTCGTACGTGATGAAATTGTAAATAGTTTAATGGAATAATAAAAAATATTTGATATAAATATTATTTATTTCATGATGTAACACTAGTAGTTAAATCTATAATATTTAAATTAAAAATCATCAATATTAATATATATATATATATATATATATATTAATTATTTTATAACCTCAATTTGAAAAGCATTCTTTTAACCAAACACATTAAATTACTTTTTGTTCAACTTTAATTTAAACCACAGTTTTAACCAAATATATATAAATATCAAACCAACCTCAACTAAAAGTATTTTTTATAAAATAATTTTTTTCAAATCACAATTGCAAAAACTACCACAATATCAAACACATGATATGAGACCTCCATTGAAGATATATTGAAGTCTCCAACATTGGTACAAATGTTTGACCAAATAAAATGACAAGATGAGTCTATTAATCTTCCTTTCAACAGGGGAAGACTACTAGGTAACACACCCTTTATAACTTCTAATGCAAGAATTTATTCACCAGTTTAGGATAAACATATGCCTAAAAGATTACATGAATAAAGAGAAGGTTTGGTAAAATTTTTTGAATATGTTTGCACTTGGCCATTAATGTATCAAGAACAACTTAAATATGATAGAGGGTAAAGAAGAGGAAGGATAAAAAAATTTGTATGCGGAGACAAAAACAAAACGAAAACTTACACTGCAATATCTGATTAAGACCCAAAACTACTTGACAATTCAAGGCAATAGTAATGGCCCTGATCGATTTTAACTGAAATAAAAGCCAATATTACAACTTGAGCCAAAACTACTAGACAAAAAAGGCTTCATTTTAGTGGTGTCTTGTCCAGTAACAGAGAAAACCCTCTATTCTGGCAGAGGGATATCAGCTAAATCCTCTCTATATGGTACTCGTTCCATCTCTGGGCCCTCGGTAGATTTGGTTTGTCCGTTTTCCATTTTAGCTTGTTGCTGTGGGTCATTCTTATTTGGCCCCAGAAACGTCACCACAGAGTCTTTTCTGAAGGTTAAATAGATTACTGCTAGGATATAGATTGCCATCAGAGGAAATACTATAATTGCAATGAAAACGTTCCCAACTTTTGGTAGATTGTTGTCAATTAGCCAGCCCACAAAGCCTGTGCTCAGATAATAAATATTGATGCCTATAATTCCCAGACCCAAAATCCATGAGATTACTATAATCTGTAATCACAATAAGGAAAATGATTAGCATATGAAAAGCAGCTGCCGAGTCTTACATTTATTTCAAGAAGAAAGAAAAAAGCTTACATAAATTGAGTTCTTGTGTGGTCCCATCTTGGTGGTACTGCTACTGAATTTAAGAAGTGGGATGAGAGCAAATGGTAGTTCAAAGGAGAGAATCATCTGCAGAACCTATGACAGTTAGTTACACTTGAAAATGGATATAATTTAACACTATGATTAGTTTGACGTCATCAATTTTTCTAACCGATGCAATGATGATTAGTCGGCCTGCGCCCGATGATCCACCAATAATCGAGACAACAAGACTAGGAGCAATGGCAATGCACCTGGTCACCAGGTTCCGAAGCCATTTTCTCATCTTAAGTTCCAAGAAACCCTGAAAATTACACCGCCCGAAAGTAATTTATTATCTCTTAAGAATTATGAATAGTTGAGTTCAAATGCTAAAGTTTTAATCTTTTTATCGTCAGAGACCTGCATGATGTATTGTCCTGCATAAGTGCCTGTGATAGTGGAGCTTTGCCCTGAGGCTAACAAAGCAATTGCATAAATTTTGGAGCTTGATTTTCCCAGCACATTCTGCAGAAACAAATTAAATCAAATTGTCAATTTATCCTTGAACATATGCATTATGGTAACTCTTTTTTTTCTTATGTGGTTTCTACCTGAAGAAGGAAGGAGGCAGAGTTAAGGGTGAGATCTCCACATCGATCTGCATTTTCAGATGATAGATTTTGGGCTGAGCAAACAGTCCCAGATACGGAGATGACTGCGAGATTGATTAAAAATGCTATAACCAGTGCGAATCCACTCTCTATCAAAAAATAACGACAGGCATCCTGTAAAATCAAGAAACAAAATTATACAAGTCAATTTGCATAAGGAAGATTATGTATAGCTAACTGAGAAGAAGAAGAAGAAAAAGGAATTAAAAAGCGGTGCTTGAAGTTATTAATTTTATGTCATGTGAGCAAGCTTTAGCCGCCCTAGAAAAGTGTTACTACAAGGTAATATAGTTTCGCTATTTTAGCTTACATTAATGCCACGGACAGAATTTGGCATTTTCCTAGACAGAACAAGGGCAGAGTGAAGGAAGAGGTTGTGCCTGTAGAGAAAACAGACAAATGAGTAATTTAGTATACAAAATAGATTAAAAAACTTGGACGTTGTATTACAAATATAAAGCAACTGAGTCATATTTGGGGATCGATCTTACGGCATGATAAGGGCACCGAGTAGGGCAATGGCATCGCCAGTGGCTCCTTGGCCTGACAGCTTGGGGATAAACATGCCCTTAAGCACATCAGTTGCAGAAGGTTTTACATAGCTCATTTCTCCAAAGAAACATGCTGCCATTACAAACACTAGCACTGCTATTAACAGTTCCAGCTTCCTCACCTGACCAAAAAATAAATGATTTTTCAGAAGAAAGTGCATTAATTAAGACTTGTATGAACAACCTTTCATCCTAATTCTTAAAAAAGTGAAGGTAATACAGAGTCTGAGCGGGAAAGTAGAGTATAATATATATTTTTTGTTCTGTTTTTATTTGGGATAGAAGAGAACAAAATAGCAGCTTAAGTGTGAATAATTGACTGACAAAATAACAATTAAGGAACTAAAAACTGGAAAAGCACAAGCAACGGAAACCCATTTTTCTTTTACATGTGTATTGAAACCAAGCATGCAAATGCAGACAAGAACTCATGAAGACTCAAGGCTTGACATGTGTATACAGTGGTGTCAAACATTACGTCAAAATTAAAGGCCAGGACAGCAATCACTCTCATATTTTATTTTCATTTTCCCTTTAATGAGCTACTAACTTACTCCATATTTCTGCAGGCCAAGGAGTACGAGGGTGCTGCAACCAGTGCAAAGAACTCCTACCCATACTGGGATGTGAAACAATATGTTCAGCGCAAAAGCTGTCCCAATCACTGTAAAAGAATTTTGAAATCCCACGTTATAATTTCTTTTTTCCCCTATGATTTCTCGACTACAATTCAGCCTGTTTGTTTTAACAGTCTAAAAGCGACGAATAAGAACAAAACTGAGACGTATACGTGTCTTATCAAAACAGCAGTCAATAACAGCCAAGGACATAGATAAGTATCCAAGATTAATTTAAAGTAATGGAGTAAGGAAGAAATTATGCCTTCGGGGATATCGGCAGCTATGACAGATATCTCTGCTAGCAACCACAGGCAATACTTGACATATTTTGGGTACTCTGTTTTGCATAGCTCTGACAGATGCTTTCCTAAAATCCTCACACCAAATTGTAATAATCAATACTAATAACAAAAAAAATGATAAATCCAAGTTAATACAAAGTTAGAACAAGGTTAATATATAACCAAGAGGTGTGATGTTTGAATGTTTTACCGGTGCTGACACCAAGGTTAGCAGCAAGTGACTGGATTATGAGAGCGAAGATCAATCCGATAAGTATCACCCATAACAGCTGAAAATACCAGATACTTAGAACATTACCGATTGCCGGTTAGTAAATTTATCCAGGCGTGCTGATTTTCTAATTGCCAACGAAAAATTATGGTATTTTTAATTTTCATTTCTGTTTGTCTCTTTTAATTACCTCATATCTGTGATTAGCTCCTGCTTGCAGATCAGTTTCCACTGTTTACATGCCATGATAAAACTGTTTATAAGTCATATAGTCCCGAATACAGTAA
>Ga0325405_1007314_pt1 | contig 11128 bp, 8 predicted proteins | sample PopdelMetagenome_21_FD_205663 | JGI IMG/M metagenome (GOLD analysis project Ga0325405, IMG submission 205663) | Populus deltoides microbial communities from Bellville, Georgia, United States - Xylem-Control-R2 | ecosystem: Host-associated > Plants > Phyllosphere > Stem > Wood/Secondary xylem...
AGGAGGTTCCAATCAGATTATAAATTGTTAACATGATTACATTAGTTATCTTATTCGAATAATGCTAATACTTGTAAATGTTGTCAGGCATTCATGATTATAACTTATGTTAACAACAAATCAAATTTCTTTCATAGCTCAGGTGTCGGTTATACCATACAGTATGGGCTATGAAAGTGTCAAGTATTTGTTGTACCAAGTGTTATATAACATAAATCTAGATTAACCATTTAACAAGCAAAGTTTTAAAAGTGAACAAGATAACAAATATAAAGCATGTTAATATCCAACATTAAGATCCATGTTAAGTTTATATTATACTTATTCTTACACCATTAGTGTACCTTTTTCACCTTGACATAATTAACTTAGCTACACAGAATGAAAGAAAAAAACATAAATAAACAAGATAAGAACATAAATGAGAAAGAAGTTAACTAAGTAAAGAAAAGGAAATGAAAGGCAAAAACAAGAGATTAATATAAACAAAACTTAAGTATTACAAAAGAGAGAGCAAGAGCATGATCTTGATCTGAACACCAAGATGCCTAAATACATGGAAAATGCCTCCTTTTATAGGCCAAAATTTGGAACTATTGATTTGTTGACTAATTGATGAGTGGGTGGCCACATCTTGACTTGGTGACAATCCTTATCTTCTTGTCTGCCAAAAACATCATTGATAACATCAGGATTTGAATAGATTCTCCCATGAAGGTTCTACACAATTGTCTCAGATTTCTAGGAAAAAAAAGATGAGGTCATTTGGACTTCTAGAACTCGAGATATGGGCTAAACACTGAACAGTGTCTGGGCTGCAGGACAGATTCGGACTTCTAAACGGCCTTTGTAAATCTTGGGCTTCACATGAAAGTTGTAGGCCTATGTCTTATCTTTCCGTCCATATAAAATGGACCTAAATCCAAGATCTAGAGCTCCAGATATGACCCAATTACCGAATAGTGTTCCAGTTTGGACTGCACCAGCATCTCTTTTCTAAGTTTGGTCATCTCTTTGTCCTTTCAATTTCAGTACTTCAACTAATCAATCAATTCTTTTATTTATATGATAGGCCTGCATTTAAGATGAACATTTACCATAAATTAAAGGTATCTTATATAATTAGATATGTTATTATAAAACATGCTTTAGTTAAGGAGTTATTGATACTTCAAGTGAAAAATGATGATATAAAACCTTGATAAAAATACACTTTTAAGTACTAATCACCCAGCTATTTTTTTTTAATCTAAAATGCTCTTAATTATTTTTTAATATGATAGTCACATTGAGAATTTAAAAAAGTTAGAGAAATAATGTAAGAAATGGGACATGATTTTTTAATACATGAAATATAGTAATTTCACTATTTACTTTTCATTTATTTTTTTTAATATTCTTTCTCTCTTTTTAAATATTTCCTTAATTTAACTATTTTTTATTTTATTTTTTTCAACTCAAAGGCATTCTAGATATAATAGGGAGTTTGGAACTAGCTATATAATTCATCTACATGTATGCTTCAGCTATTGAATTTCGGATAAAAATCTGTAATATTTACTCTTGTTGTTACAGTACATAATGCTTGCTTTGTTATTTGGCTTTTTTTTTTTAATTTCTGGGTCCTGACATGACTTTGTTCAATATGATGGCTTAGGTTTTTAAGCGTGGCATCAAGTTATCTTCCTCAATAATTAATCAGCCTTTGGGTTCTTCTTGGCACGAAAGCGGTATGTTACGTTCTTACTATTATTTAATATGGTCTCCTTAATGCTTTGTCATTTTGAGGTTTTGTGCTCTTATACTACATGGAATATTGGGCATGCATCCAGCTTCCTTTGTTCATGCAATTTTTCTACATGTCATTTAATGTTTTTATACAAACTGCTATCATTTTCTGCGTCTACTACCATTGTTAATTAGAGTTAATTATAATTTAGTCTATGCATTTTTTATGATTTTATAAGTTAGTCATTATGTTTTTGAAAACCATAAGTTAGTTCCTTGTTATAAATTAAATGTTAGTTATTTTAAAATTTCAAAATGAATCATGTTTAATATTGAAGTTTTTCAGGTTAGATCTTAGAAGAAAAAACATTTTTATGAGAAGACAAGTGCCAAAAAAATATTAAAAATTAATAGTTTAACTTGGATATGCTTTCTGTTTTTCATAGTTTAACTTGGATTTGTTTTAAATACTAGCACTGGTTATAACTAGATGGGTTTAACATACTGTTTATGTTTTTTTATTTTTCAGCAATATCAATGGCTTATTGGATCATAATATAATCCAATAGAGTTGGCTAAACCTGATTGGGTTGCAATAAGAAAACCTCCACCTTGGGCCATTGATTCTTGGGACTTAAGTAAGTCTATTTTGCTTCATTTTTAGATGGTTGCTAATTTATATCATGCTTAATTTGTCTGTTTATCATGCCTATCCTAATCTTTTCAATTAATTGGAACTTTGCCTTTCATTAGGACAAGATAATGCATATTTCAATTTATTTTCCTTGTAGATCCTAGTTTTGGAGGTTCATGTGAACATGATGCTGGTTGTATTCAATTAAATTTTCTGGGTATAGGACTGTCTTTTTTCTTTCCTTATTCATTGACAGTTTGTATAAAAAAATTAATTGAATGATTTTCTATCATTGCAATCCCCTATCTTTGAATTCTAACATTCCTTAATAAATGTATTTTAAGTGACTATTAATTTGGGCCTATAAAGTTGCAATAAAAAAAAGAGACAAACAAAAATCATGGTAATCTATGGTAATTTATTTCCTGCTAAACTATTACGATCATTTATGATGTCCCAAAAGTCATTGGAGAAAAATTTGAATATCTTAAAAAGCAATATCAAGTAATCTGGCATCAGAGTGGTAGATTACTAGGACCTAGTTTCGCATTTTGTTTATTCACAGCATAGGTTATTATCAAAGATGGTCTCAACCAAGATCTTTCTTTTTGTCATTACAATTCGATCTAAGTGTACGATTAGCTCTAAGTTTAGAAAAACCATTTTTTTTTACTATTTTTTCATAACAGTCCCCTATTTTTGAATCATTTAATTCCTTAATAAATATGTTTTAAATGATTATTAATTTAGGTCTACAAGATTGCAATAAAAAAACAAAAAAAAAAGATAAATTATTATGGCAATCTATAGTGGTTTGTTTCCTAGTGAATTGTAGTGTAGATAACAATATTTTCTCCACACCTTTCAAAGTAGTTTTTATTTTTTTTTTTAATTCAATAAGTTTTTTTTTGTTATTTAATAACATATGCGTATTAAGCTAAATTGACCTTACAAAAATATTCAATTTTGATCAATAAATTATTTACTGTGCTTATTTTGATACAAAAGAAAAGGAAATCAAACTCTTAAAACATGTCAAGTAATTTGGCCAACTCCAAAAATAAGGATATAAGCATTTCAAAATTAACATAAGAAAAATAATTGATAATTAAATCTTTATTGTTAGTTTTTTCTTGCTTCTAAATGACAATTCATTTGCACGAATAAACTTCTTGATGCTATATTCATTTTCCTGATGTTTATTACTAAAAATATTTCATTTTATCTATAATTTTGTTATTTTTCAGATTTTATAATTTTCAATAATATATAAAGTTGAACCAGTGACCAAAATAACTACATCTCGACATGCAGCCCAGGATAACATTTTTTTGCCACAACACCTGATATCAAGGTGGAAAAGAAAAGTTGAATTATTTTTTTCTTTTTTCTTTTCTTATGTCAATCAATTAAAAGAAGGAATCATAAAACATTGGGACCCAACTGTGTATTTAAGCCAGTTTGGCCACGCGGCTCAAAATGTGTCATAAAAATTTAAAATTATTTTTTTATATTTAAAATTATTTTGATGTATTGATATTAAAAATAAAAAATTATTTTAATATATTTATAAGAGAAAAATACTTTGAAAAACAATATCTACCATAATATTATTAATAAAGTTTCAACAATTACAGTAATGAACTACCTTACATATTGTACCAAAAAAAAAGTGATTATATATATATATATATATATATATATATATATATATATATAAAATAATAATAATAATAATAATAATAATACTTAAATAGAAACAAGAAAATTATATTAGACCTATCCACACACACATATATAAACTTTAATTTTAACCCAACTTTGTAGTTTAAAACTTTTTAATATTGTCCTAGTTCCAATATTACTCATAATTATTTCAAAATGCATTTGTAATCTTGTTCAAGATTAAAATTTTTTCAGGTTAGATACTAGAATAAAAAAGATTGTTATGAGAAGACAAGTGCCAAAAAAATATTAAAAATTAATAGTTCAACTTGAAATTGAGTTGTTTTCAAACCAAACAGACCAATCATTATTTCACTAAGAACATAAGGATAAAATAATAGTTTACTGTAATAATTAAAAAGAAAATGGATAAATAACAATATTGTTTAAATTTGAATTCAATTAATAACCTATTATAATTCTTATATTTCAAATAAATTATTAAATGATGTAATTGAATTCAATTTTAATGCTTAAAATATATGTGAAAATGAATTCAATTAGAAAGCTTTACAAGATTTATGTGCTGAAGCTTGTTAATTAATATCACCTTATTTTTGAACTCATTTAATCCTTGTCTAGAACTCCTTGTCTATATATATGTGTAAGCTAGACAAATAATTAAAGTTTGTTTATGTGGTACATATTTTATTTTAAAAGATTATTTAAGTACTAGTAGTTAAAGAAGTATGCTTATTTTCAAAAATGCTTATTGGTGTTATCATGTTAATTAGATTAACATGGATGATTGATAATAGATGTATCGTCGTCGTATGGATGGTCCTCTTCATCCTGAATACATTACAGGTGTTAGAAGATTTATCAATTTTGCCTTTTCAATTGATAAAAATATATCTAGGGGGAAAAATTAGATGTCCTTGTGTGAGGTGCAAAAATCAAAAGTTTTTAAAGGAAGATGATGTTTGTAAACATCTATTGACAAAAGGTTTTCTACCTTATTATGAAAATTGGATTGTACATAGGGGGCCTTATGTCGCAAAACCAATATTGGCTGGACCTTCATTGGTTGGAATTAGTCATGTTGTGAATGATGTTTGTCTAGAAAATCCATATAGGAATCTGGTTATGAATGCAATGGGGGTTGGTGATGCATACTATAATGATAATGTGTCTAGTCCTATGGTAGCAAAGGAACTTCCAAATCCGGAGGCAACTAATTTTTTTAAGCTTTTGAAAGCTGCGGAGGAGCCTTTGTGGGATGGGTGTACCAAGCAATCCAAATTATCTGTTTGTGTACAATTGCTTAATATGAAGTCAATTTTAAATTTGACTTAGACTGCCTTCAACAAGTTTATTGATTTTACAAAAAGTTGCATGCCTAATGATGAAAATTTGGTATGAAATTTTTATGATGCCAAGAAATTTATGCGGCCACTTGGACTTGGTTATGAGAAATATGACATGTGTCCTAATTACTGTATGTTGTACTATAGGGCAGATACAATGAAAATAAATTGTAATTTTTATGGAAGTTTACGATACAAACCTAGAAATCCAACTAGTAAAGGTTCCAATAAGGCGGCAGAGAAGCAACTCTGATACTTTCCCTTGACACCAAGGCTTCAGAGACTGTTTATGTCTCCATATCATGCCAAAGATATGACATGACATCATTTTCATAAGTCAGATAATGGGGTTATGGTGCACCCATCTGATACGGAGGCATGGAAAGAGTTTAATTGTGTCCACTTAAACTTTGCATCAGATCCAAGAAATATTCGGTTAGGGTTATGCACTGATGGGTTTTGTCCATTTGACAAGTCTTCAAATACATACTCTTGTTGGTCAGTAATTGTAATTGTTTATAATTTGCCTCCGTGGAAGTGCATGACTAGACCATTCATGTTTTTGACAATGATTAACCATATTCCTGTAAGAATTATTGTTGTCATTTACATCTCCATGCACATTGCTAACACTAGAAGTTGACTCAACCACCCTTTCTCCCATGCTCTTATTACGAACAAATAGTTTTTCGTGTGCATACCAACACAGGTAATTCTCCATGAACCCTTTGTGTAGAAGATGCATCATTACAGCATCTGGATGCAGATACTTTTTATTTTGACACTTCCTGCATGGACACCTAAAACCGCCTCCAGTAAAATTTCTAAAAATGGATGTTGTGAAATTAATAAAACCCTGAACCCCATTACAATAATAAATCCTCAGCAATCCTTGGAGTAAATCTCGATACATCCATGAAAGATTATTCATGACTTCTATCGAACCTCTATAAAATTATGATGACAACATATATTAATTAACTATGTTAGGTAAATAAATTTGCAAAAATATTAGTTTACCTCGAGATTATCCAACAAGCTAATTACAACTTCTCATAAATATTCATTATCAATTATCAACGTCCATATAAATTTATACATATAAATTTATGGAAATTACAACTCTGCAATAGCATTGATAAAAATTAAAACGGACTCGTTAAACAAGCTATTAATTATTTCACCATAACATATGTAATTCGGTAATTCAACAAAGTTTCAACAATTTACAAACATATATAATTTTAAAAAATCTAAAACAAACCATAACAAGTACAAAATTATACATTCATACAACAAGTTTGTTTGAGAAATAACAATAAAACATATACATACACTAACAAAAATACATATACTAAAAAAGCAATAAAATTGACATTTAAAATTAACATTTAAATGTTAAAATTAAAAAAAAATAGATTTACTACAGAAAATGATAAAATCCACAATAAATCAGAACATGGATGTTATGACCACAAAACTTAAAGAAATATGACTTGTGTTGAAAAGAGAGGAATTTTTTTTTGGGGGGTAATTGTTTGCAGTTTGGGAGAGGAGAGTTGGGATGGGGAAGAAGAATGAGAAACAAGGGAGGAGAGGGTCGGCAAAGTGGTGATATATTCATTTTTGCCGATGGAATCACCGACGGACTACTTCTATCGGAGATTTCATCAGCAATTCTGATGGTGAATTGGTCACGTCATTGTACGGAGATCCCGGTTTGAATCCCTCAGTAATTCCTTCAGTAAAATCGCCCGCAAAAACTTCCACGTCAGCGAACCGCTATTTTTTTTAATTCTAAATATTCTGTCTATAATTTCATCGATATATACCAACCGAATTACAAACAGAATATTATCCGTCGATAATTATCACTGCAATTTATCAACATAATTATTTCATTGGTAATTCCATTGGTGTTAGGCGAATTTTTGGTAGTGCTTTCAAGTTTTTTCATGATGTAAATATGGTACAAGCTACCTCAAAATACAACCCTTGTACTTTATGATATTGCTACCAAAAAAAGACTAAAGAGAAAGGGAAAAAAGCTGAAAAGGGGGGGAAGAAAAAAAATAGTAAGAGAAAGGGATAGGTTAACTGAAACAAAAGGAGAAGAATAGAGAAAGAGAGGAACTAAGAAAAAACACACACTATTAAGAGAAGAGAAGGAGAGATTGGAAGTAAAGAGAGTTTAATTGAGAATTGAGAAAAAAATAGACAAAATTCTTGAGGTTTGTTGATAACATAACTTTCAAAATAATGGTTGACATTGTTAAGAAATATAGGGTTATTTTATTTTATTATTTATTAAGGGTAGAATAGTCTCTTCAGTTTTCTTTATTTTAGCCTATATATAGTCTATTTGTATTTAGGTGAAGTGAATCCTTTTTTAGTAATTTATTATGTTATGCAATATCAATGAAACCGTAATATTTTCTCTTTATTTTATTTGGATTGTTTAACATGGTATCAGAGCATGGTTGCATGGAATGATAAATAATCTCAAATACAACTTTTTTGAATCGAACTTCTGAAGTGGTCGTAAAATTCCTTCAGTTTATGCAGTTTGGTATTTCATCTTCCCTTTAGTTTCTACAATTTGGTATTTTGTCTTCCCTTCAGCTTCTGCAATTTAGTATTTCATTTTCCCTTCTTTTACGTTTTTTTTTCTTTATTTGTTGATTATGGCTAGTAATTCGTTTCAGTCTATGAGTGTGAGGTTGGATGGAAAGAATTATTTGTATTGGAGTATGTGATGAGAAATTTTCTTAATAGTAAAAAGATGTGGGGATATGCTAGTGGAACACCTATGAAACCTAAGAATACTGATGAGGGTTATGTTGTTTTGATAGATGCCTAGGAAGCAAACAATACAAAGATTATTACTTGAATTAACAATTTTGTTGAGGATTTCATAATTTTGTTGAGCATTTTATAAGTACACAAAATATGAGATAACAAATGAGGTTTGGGATCATCTGCAAATGTTATTCACTCAATCAAATTTTGCAAAGCAATATCAATTAGAAAACAACATACGAGCTCTTCACTAGAAGAATATGAGTATTCTGAAGTTTTATTATGCTATAACAGATCTTTAGGATCAATTGACTCTTACAAAATCAGCAGAATTAAAAGCATGTGATGCCTATATTAATCGTAGAAAGCATCAATGAATAGTATAGTTTTTAACAGCACTTTACAATGATTTTAAAAAACTTGGAGGTTTAATTTTGCACTGTTCTCCACTTCCTTTTGTTGACTCAGTTGTCAATGAGTTATTGGCTGAAAAAATGTCTTTAGTCTTATTCTGAAAAAAGAATTCTCTCTACCTCTAATCCTTCTATGCTAGCAGTACCTTCTAAGTCTTTCTTCAATAATCAGAATAAGCTTTACACAAAGGTTGCCTTCGACGAGTGTAGTTTCTGTAAGCACAAAGATCATTGGAATGTTTAGTGTCCTAAGCTGAGACAGCATAATCAAGCCTAGAAACTTGGCAGTCACTCACAATCTAATGCTCATAGACCACCTTAGGATTACAAACCATAATACTGCATCAATAGTCTTATTAGGTCCTTTTACCAATTCTAGTACTCTAGGCTGAGCAATTTCAAAAGTTTCTCTCCTTACATCCACAAGCTATGTCTACTTCTTCTTTTGTATGTCAGTTGCCTCATAGTTCTTCAAGTATATGACATTTTGAATGGGTCTTGGATTCTGATACTTCACATCATATGTCTCCAGATTCTTCATCGTTTGCTTTTGTATCCCCTTTGTCTTTTATTCATATCATGACGGTTGATAGCACTCTTATGCCCTTAGTAAGTGTTGATTCTGTTATCAAACCCCATTTGTCTCTCCCCAATTTCTACCTTATTTCAAACCTCACATTGAATCTTACTTTTGTTGGTCAGATATATGATCCTAGTGATTATTTAGTCATCTTTTTCTCTTCTTTTTGTTGTGTGTAGGATCCTTATTCTTAAAAGCTTATTGGGACAAGTCATAGGGAGAAGGGACTATATATTTTGAATGAGTTAAAAATATCAGTTGTTATTGTTGCTGCTAGTTTATCATCTCAAGTACCTAGTACCTCAAATATTCCTCCTCATGTTCAACCAATTCGTACTAATCATTCTACAGGTACTGACACTTTACTCTCCAGCACACCTGAAGCTTCATTCTCCTCTACAGTCCCACCAGTTCCGTCTGAAATTATAGATCTACCTAATTTTGCTTATTCTTATTATTCTTCATCATTTACTTCAATTTTAGCTTATATTCATTGTCTTTATGAGCCCTCTTCTTATAAAAAAGTAATTTTTTATCCTCTTTGAGAACAAGCTATGGATGAGGAACTTTCTACTTTACATAAAAAAGATAATTGGGATTTGGTTCCTCTACCTCCTAGTAAGAGTGTCATTGGTTGTTGTTGGGTGAATAAGATCAAGACTAATTTTGGATTTATTGAGCGATACAAAGTTAGATTGGTTGTAAAATGATACTCTCAACAATATGGCATGGATTATGAGGAGACGTTTGCTCCTATTGCAAAAATGACTACTTTTCAAACTCTTATTGCAGTTGCTTTGGTTTATCAGTAGCATATCTCTTATCTTGATGTTAAAAATGCCTTATTGAATTGAGATCTTCAAGAAGATGTTTATATGGCGCCCCCTTCTAGTATGCTTACAAGTTATATGGTCTCAAACAAGCACCTCATGCTTGGTTTGAGAAATTCTCTATTATGATCTTTTCCCTTGGTTTTATTTCTAGTAGTCATGAGTTAAGTGCAATGATGCAAGTCGTATCATTATGTCTTTATTTGTTGATGATATGATTATTACTAGTGATGATATTGATGGTATTTCAGTTTTGAAAACAGAGTTAGCTAGACAGTTTGAAATGAAAGATTTAGGTTCTCTAAGATACTTCTTGGGTATTGAGGTAGTCTACTCACCTAGAGGTTATCTTCTTTCTCGGTCGAAATATGTTGCAAATATTCTTGAGCGGACTAGACTTACTAATAAGAAGACTATAAATATTTTCATTGAGGTTAACACAAGGTATTCTTCTTCTAATGGTTTACTCTTGCCAAATCCTACTTTATATCGTACTATTGTTGGGAGCTCGGTATATCTTACTATTACTCGTCCAGACATTGCATATGTTATTCATGTTGTTAGTTAGTTTGTTGTTTCTTCTACTTTCGTTCATTGGGCAGCTGTTCTTTATATTTTATGATATCTTTGGGGCACAGTCTTTCAGAGTATTTTACTTCCATCCACCTCTTGTTATAAAATACAAAGGAAATAATAATAAAATCCAAAACAATGCATGAAATACGAAAAAAAATAAGGAAAATAACAAAATTGAGCCAAACCGGGAGTTCTATGCAAGATTTTCAATATCTAAAGATCTAACGACTCGTGTAGCACCATAGAGGCTATTATAGAGAAAATAGCTTTTAGAAACTCCTATAAGAATTTAAGCTTGATCCAACGGTCAGGTCAAGAATTTTTACCCTTTAAAGCCATAATTATAGTTTAGAGTGATCAATCCTCCTCTAAGGCTAGGACCTGTCTCACTAGTATAAAAATACATCTGTTCGATTATCCACATAATCTATTTATGACAAATCCTTCTTTAGTTATGGTGGATCCATATTTATTTACTCATAATCAACTGTCATCTCAAGCCCGGCTACATTAGTGTGATTGGATTTTGTGATTTT
>Ga0325405_1007315_pt1 | contig 11125 bp, 8 predicted proteins | sample PopdelMetagenome_21_FD_205663 | JGI IMG/M metagenome (GOLD analysis project Ga0325405, IMG submission 205663) | Populus deltoides microbial communities from Bellville, Georgia, United States - Xylem-Control-R2 | ecosystem: Host-associated > Plants > Phyllosphere > Stem > Wood/Secondary xylem...
GGTTTGGTTTATTCATAATTAGTTCTTGACATAATCATTAACTTACACTTCAACAAATTAAAGGCAGTTTTATAAAGGCAATTAATGAGGACATCTCTGTATTTCATAGTTAAGAAACCGGTACTCATTTGGCTAAAAAAAAGGAGAATTGATTTGATATGACTGAGAAAAAAAATTTTTATCCATAAATATGTTGGAAAAAATAAGAACCTCAAGTAAATTTGTATTTATTGGAATGATGATTCACTATTTGCTCATTGATCCTGTTAGTAAAATGATGTTGTTAAGAAAGTTGAAGTTCCAAAAATAACAAACATATTAACCTATTTGTGGATTGGAATTTCTTACTCATATTATAACTAATGTTGTCCAACTCTTTCTCTACCCAATCTGTTGTGATTGATATTGGCCTTAACTTTTAATGATTGGGTTATGTTTCAGGTCCATGCCACAAGAGGAAGCTAAACAACTCGAGGAAGCCAAAGAACAATGACTTGGCATTTCTCTATATTTTTAATGCTTCTTGCCTGCTCATTCACTTTTGAATTACTTCATAAACAACAAAAAGTAGAGAGCACAGGTATTTTTAATTGGACATAATGAATCATTTAATTTAATATTTCGTTACCTTCCTATGTTTGGTTGTAATGGATCATTACATTTATAATTGAGTTATTACGTTTCAAGCACTTCATTATATGACCGAGAGTGATATTAAAAGGACTAAGCTATTTTTCTTATAAAATATAATGAATAGAAGACTTTTGTATAAGGACCAATTTGTAATTGACCCAACAATTCATTGAATAAACCAAATTTAACATAGACCATGTCAAAAAGAAAAAAAGAAATTAAAGAAATAAAGATTTGTCTTTCATTTCTAAAGAAACTTTTACTTTCATAATTTTTTTAATCATAGTTGTCATATCCTGGTATAGTTCTCACCGGATCTAAGGTTCAGGTTGTAAATTCACTGGGTTAACTAAAAATATATTATTTCGACTTTTTTCATAATAATATCACTTTAGACAAATTAAAAAAATTTGAAATTGACTCGATTAGATGTAAATCAGGTTAGTTAGATTTGACTCGATTAAAGTTCAAATTAATTTGAAATAAAACTTAATCCAAGCCTCGGTTACTAGATTGACTCGTTGCACCTAACATGTTTCATAACCATGGATTTAAAACTCGCTAGTCATTACTTTTCTAATTTCCTAATTTATAAAAGACTAGAGGTTTGCCATTTGATTCTTCTAAAAAAACCAACGATATCGTCGAAGGATATGTTGTTCCCAGCAGAGACAACAACCGATATTCTAAGTAGACAACCAGTCAAATAACTTGAATGTTTCAGTCGCATCATGTTGGAAAGAAATGAACAATCCTTATTTCATCAACAAACTTCTAAAAAAATCATCACTAGCAAGCCTCCTCCATAGAGGTACATATGATACATTGTAAACTTATACACACCCCATCTCACCCCCATTGAACTATTCAAAAGTGACAAAGACAAGAACTTTGAAGTAGTGGGCTCATGGACTACATACTTTAATAAGTTTTCATATAACTATTGCCTTTTATAACCCATGTACTAAAGAACATAAAACACTACTTTTTCACCATTTGAGTTACATTAGATTGGTGGGCTGAGTTTTTCCCAACATAAAAAAAAAACATATTAAAGCAATACTAATGTTTTTAAAGAAGTAAATGAAAAAAAACAATAAGACTCGAGTCATTGACTTGACTTGGTTTAATAAACATGTTTAATATAATAATATAATTAAAAAAAAAGATAACGATAATAACAATAATATGAGCGTTTGCTAATATTATGAAATGATATGCTTTCAATATTTTATAAATAAGCAAAAATTAAATGAGGACGTTATAACCTCATAGAAAGCAAAATGAAAAAAAATCAAAACTCAATTTCCAACAAATCAAATGTTGAAGGAAGAAATTAAAAAAAATCAAATTAAAAAGGATAAAAAACCAACTCGAGCCAACTTTTCAAATACATGACATGGTTATGAGACTATGATAACCTTGTAAAAAGAAAATTGAGTGAAACAATAAAGCTTAAATTTCTGATAACCCAATTTAAAGGGAAAACTGAATAAAATAAAATGAAAAAAAATAATAAAAAAAGACCCGAGTCAACCCAGATTAATCGACTAAGCCCGTGATCCAGAACATGAGATCAAGATAACCCTATAGAAAGGAAAGTAAGGAAATTCACGAAGCCCTATCCCCAACCAACTCAATATTGAAGGATAAAATTGAAAAAAAAATCAATTTTAAAAAAAATAACCTAAAAAAATATTGAAGTTAACTTAGGCTAATTTTGAAAACTTGTAACCTAAGTCATAAGGTCGGGATTAACCCCATAAAAAGAAAATCTAAAAAAACTTGAAGCCAAATCCTCAATTAACAAAATACCAATGGATGAAATTAAAAAAAAATAAAAAGGATAAAAAATAAAATAAATAGAAATCAAAAGCATTAGGACCATGTTTGATATAAAAATTAAATGAAATCAAATTTTAAGAAATAAAATCTAAAAAACAGATCAATAAAACAAATTCAAAACAAAATAAATAGTAGGGTGTTAAAAAAATAATCTCATATGTAACATTAGTATTATTTGACTTAACTTAACTCGTCGAAGTCAGATAATATGAATGTTATAAATGATAGTACGTTAAAAAAACTTAAAAAATAGATATCACAGGTTAATAGATATCCCAGGTTAGGATTTTTTAGACTTGGTCAACCAAACCCAAATTATATACCCCATACAACCCAATTCAAGTTTATTTTCAGAACTTATTATGTTTTATTGTGACCAAGTTTTTTTTGTTCAAAACTTAATTTGTTGTTATATGTTATGCTATTTTTCTACAATTGATTCTTTCATTTTAGTCAATTCATTTAGTTAATATATTAAGCTTAAATTGCGTATTAGAACTTATAATAGGTTTTGGGCTAATTTATTAAGCTCGAGTCTTAATTCTAATTAAGCCCAACCATAAGAATTAGTAATATAAGCCTGACCCGTGGATATTTGTAATATCCATAAAAAAACTTAGCCTAACCTTATGTATCCAACTCGCTTGAGTCAAATTAAAAGTGAATGGTACGGGTTTTCAATTTGTAAAATATAAAAAGTTTAGTTGGATATAATTATATGTCCTATAACATTCTTAAACTCTAACTACTACATAAATTATAATCATTCCCAAATCTATTGATAAATCATGGATTTGTTTTAAACTTCATTCTATTTCTCATATGTTTTTATCAAAAATTCAGTGGCATCTCTCTTGTTTTTAGACATATCAAGTTATTAACATTACTCCAACTTCTCAATTAATCACCAGTTACAATCTTGATCCAACTATTCTAGATCACATATCATCTCAATTTCTTTTCTTAATATTTCAACAATATTTAGGTATGTCTTATTATTGGACACTTACTTTACATTACAATGCTAAAATAAAAGAATAGATAACATATAAAGATAAACACACATTACATACATATATATTTTTTAGTTCCCATTAATTCATATTAATTTAACATATTATGCACAACATTAAACTTGTGATACCATTCTATTTTAGAGATTTACACTATCATACTCCTACACCACACACACTCATACACTACTAATGTGTGTGTGTGTGTTATTACACATCATATAAGGATACATATATCTCTCAAAAGGTCTAATTATATAATTAATTACATTATTATATTTACAAGCCATAAAATTATTTCACTAATATTTAGTTCTCTAGCCTTGCTTATAAAGAACTTGTAATCACACCTCTAATTAAATAAAAAAATCTTATATTTATTTATAACCTAATAAATTTGCTAACTAACATTTTCACCTTTAACCCATTTCTTTTAAATCTATAATTTGGACTTCCTCTCATTGATGCCACTGAAATTCGGCAACCTATTTTGTTGCCAACATTTCACCCATCCCTTTATGAACACCGATTTTAAATTCAGCAAACCCATTTAGTTGCCAACATTCTAGCCCTCCTCTCACAAATGCCAATTGAATCTGGCAAACCCATTTGGTTATCAATATTCTGATCATTTTCTCATATAATCCAATTAAATCCGGCAAACCTATTTGGTTAGCAATATTTTGGCTATCCCCTCATAGATGCTAATAACATCATGAATTCATAACATTATTTCTTTTGTAATTTATCAATTTCTACAATCAATACACATCAGATAAATCAACATATTTGTAATGACAAAAATTAAAAGCTTTTAAATTCAAATAGGATGACAAACACCTACTTCCTACTCGTGACGGTTTGACTCCTCCAGTTTGAGCTCTTACTCCAGCAACTTCTCCTGGATTCAAGAGAATTTTTTTATTACATTATTATTCTATCAATAATTCTTGTGTGCCTAATTTAGGGCACACATAAAAGATAATCTTCAATCTAATTCAACATATAAAACACATTTAATTTCCAAATCCATTTCATTATTTTATCATGTTAATTTTATTCTCCCACAATTTACTTCATCCATACATAATTTAAAGTGAGCATAAAATTACCCTTAATAAGATATCATTAACAATACAATTTTCCAAAAACTCATACACTTAATCATTAAAAGAAAAATAATTTTTTTTTCATAATTTTTCCTTCATTCTCAATCATCATCAACACCACTACACCCATTAAATATATACCATTCACAGCATCAAAGCACTTTATCATTAAAATCTTTCATTAACCAATTCAAAATCACATTTTTTCTAAGAAAGATTCCCTCCCCTGATCTATACCTTATTTGGTCGAAACTAAAGATAAAAGAGAAGTTAAGATTTTCTTCAAATTCTCACTTGACCTGATGTTTATTTATGATCATTTACACATTTCAAAGACTATGTCATCATTTCCAACATCACCAACACTTAATTCACAATTACACGACACTAACACAAACTATAGAATTTAATCCTAATAAAATACACAATTTAATCATTGCAATAATATATCTTACCTCTAAGTTAGAAGTTTCTAAGAAACAAAATGAAAGAAAAACTCAATTTCTTCACTTTCTTCTTCCTCTCCCTCTATATTTCCAAACTTTTCCAACAAGTTCCCATCCTTGAAAAATAACTTACTCTCACTTGATTTTCTCTCAATCAAGTACTTATAAAGTTTAATTCCTAAATTTTATAAGATTTTCCTTTAACTTCTAGGTTTTTTTCCCTAAGACTTTCCAAGTTTTTCTCAAGAGTTCCTCTCCTCTCTTTTTTTTCCTCTAATGGCCGACCAAATACGCACGCGCACACGAACACACACATAACAATTTAAATAATACATATTTTGTCCTACCTTCATGCCCTTTTGTTTTTCTAGGTAAATATTTCTCTGCTTCTAACATTCGTTTCTACCAAATTAAAGCTCTGCTATTTCAAATTTCTTTAAATTACATGTCAGTACTTTTTTTTCCTCTTACATCATTTCCATTTAGTTTTTATTTGCATTTATGTATTTCTTTAATTTTCAGCTATTTTTTTATATTTTTATTTTAAAATTAACACATAAGTATTTTATTTTCAATTCTCAAAATCCATTATCATCCCCTAAGTGTAACTATTCAATTTACTTGTTTAACATAATTTTTACTTCATTATCCTTATATATTTTATCTGGGGGGTTTACAGGTCTAAACTCAACCTAACTATATCCATGAGCATCCTTAATAAAAAGAATGAGGACCAAATTTGATATAAAAATATAACATGACACCTTTAAATTTTGGTAGGCCAGCTTGATTCTTGAGGAGAGGAGAGAGAAAAAAAAGAGAAGAAGAAAAAAAGCAAGTTGAAACCCAACCGCCCCACTGCCACCTACACACTTCAAACCATTGGGAAAAACACGACACAAGGCTTCCAATGTTGTCATGAAAGTTGTCATTTGGATGCAAGGAGACCCCTAATGCTACATGAATACTGTGGACGCCTCTCATTTGCCAGTACAAGCGTTGCACACGCTAACCTATTTTCCCTGCCCATTTACCCCAATTTTCATACTTGTCTTTATTTAAATTTTGTTTCCTTAACACGTAATTATTTTAAATTAACTAAATTTTGTTTTATTTTACAAAACCGAGCAATAAAAATTTCCCTCGATATTGCAAGATTCCCGTATTAAGGCATCCAAAACAAAGTATCAATTTAAATCCCAAATAAAGTCAACGTAAAAGGATCAAATTAAAAAAAATAAAGGACCAAAATATATATTAAAAGAAGGACATGAGCTTCATTCTTGACCATACAAATCAGTCCGTGATGGTGGAAAAATAAAAGGGCTAAATATTTCTTGAAGCTTTAAATTTGGTCCCTAAGGCTCTAATTATTTTAAATCAATTAAATTGAATTGTGTTTTACAAAACCAAGAATTAACTAAGTAATGAAACATTTTCTTGACACCTTGAGATCCCTATACGCACGCATGGAAAAAAAATCCATTAAGACCAATTACAAATCAAAGCAATGTCAAAGGACCAAAAAAGAAGAAAATGAAATTTAGGGACCAAAGTGTAAAAAGTCTTAGAGACCAAAAAAAGAAAAAAAGGAAATCAATGTTCGAATGAACATTGGATCTCCTCATAGGCTACATTGTTTCATTGATGCCTAATAGTTTTTTTTTTATATAATATAGTTAATGGTAAGAACTATACATAAGCTTGTCTAGAATTCAATTTTTATAGATTAGGGATGACCACATCAATGAAGACTATAAAGCTGTGAAGGTTATTAGTTGCTATAGTGATACTATTGATAGGCTTTTTTTAGGTTAAAGTTTACAACTTGAAGTCTAGTTCATGGATAAAAAATTAAGGGTCGTCCTTGTTATCATGGGTTCTAAACATAGTTTGATGATCAACTCAGAAAGAGCCTGAATTATTGGATCACTAAATCAACTTGCTAGTCACTCAATCAACATGGATCAATCATTTTCTTAAAATAATATCATTTTGATCTTTTTTTTCAAAAAAATTTGGCATTCACCTGACTAAGTCAACTAGTTCAGGACTTAACTCAGCTGGGTCAACTAGGTTTAGTTAAGTCAATGTCATTTTCAATTCAACTTGAAACTCAACCTAAGTCAAGCTTCTAATTACGGGGTTTTTAGATTAATTTATCGAGACAAATTTCACATATATGCTTATTAATCTATTTTTTTGCCCGAGTATCACTGTTTTAATGAAAAGAGTATGGTGTGTTTTCTAATTATATGGTTTATTATGCAGCAAGTGATACGATAAACGAAGGTATTTTTTTTTATTTTAGAGTTTATGGGTTTAAGATAATACCTTAACATGATTATTTGGACAATGACCATGATTATTTTTATGTGGGAGTTTTAGGAGTGTTTATGTTTGCTTTGTACTAAGAAAGGTTTACATATACAATTATAGGTGATGAAGGAATATGGTGAGAAGGATTCTTAGGCTAGGTTATGTAATGTTATTTTAAAGTTTCTAGCAATTGATCCATGTTGTTTTTTATGTTAGACCTTTAGCATTTGTAATAATTCAACTTTCTTTCTCTTTATGGTTTTCTTTTTCACTTGCATCTCTTCTTCTTATCAAGTCTCACCACATTATAGTTTAGTGTAACAAGGATTCCTATAAAAATCTTAATGTTAAGCAACTATAGAGCCCTATGAATCTTGAAAATTTTGGATTTTTTCATTCTTACATCATACCAAACAAAAAGCTATTATCCAATTCCAACAAAACTTCATCCTCAAAGACCATTTGAACTACTAGGTTGAACCCTAATGAAGTCTTATAAAAAAATTAGAAAAAAATAGGGCTTTCGATGGCTGCATCATGAGATGTTGGTATGAAAAGGGCTAATCCTTGGTTGATGGGCTATACCTAAGCTTTATCTAATGGCTAGATGGTTGTCTGGAAAAACAAATCTCCTAAGAAACAAGGAACTCTCCGATGCTTAAGTCAGTAAAACACAAGGGAGAGAAAATATGGAAAGAGAAAAGTATGATGAAAGTGAAAGGAATATATATATATATAAATGTAGTATGAAAGTGATTATATGATCTAGAGTTGTTTATGTGGTTGTGAATAATTCTAGCCTAGAATGGCTTGTATGTTTCTGGCCTTCAATGGAGTTGCTTGGCTTTTAATGGATAAGTGTAGCTTTATCTATAAAAATGGATAGCTTTGTATGACGAGATTTTATAGAGGATTGTATGGCTGGACTTAGATTTCCTCCCTAGTATCTAGATGTGTTTATACACCCAATATTTAAAATTTCTTCATGGAGAAAAAGGTGTATGGAGAAGTTTGTGCTCACTATTTATTGTGGAGATAACAATCAGTTGGAGAAAAAATAGTGTTTGTCAGTGTTATCCAATGCTTTTCACATAACAAGAAAATATTGGCTAGCCATGGTGGTCATTGATTTTTTTACCATGATGTTGTTGTTATGTCATGCGCCATTGAAACAAATTTTGGTGATGGTCAGTGCTTTAGCATGGAAGATGGTGTTGCACTACATAGAAAAAAGTTGTGTACGCATAGAAAAATATTATGTACATGAAAAGTTTGTAAGTTGAAATACATTGAGGTTATGCCAAGCATAAAACTAAGGTGAGGTGTTGGGTTAGGCCAAAGGTTGAAATTTCAGTTGTTTGGGTTGGCTAAATGACTATAAAAAAAGCTAGCCCCATTTGTTTATGTCAAGCTTAAACATGTTAGCCCTCAGGTAGCTTCTATTATGGGATATCTCATTGTGACCCAAAACCACAACATCAAAATTATCTAATAAAATATACTGATAAAAAAGAGAAAGAGAGATGATTCATTTTTATATATTTAAAATGATAGAAGTTTCTAATTGATATTTATATTATTTATATCATTAACTAGACATGTTTTATTTTTATAAAATGACATAGTTTTCAATCTATCATTTTCTTAACTTTTTTTTTCCAAAATAATATAATGCACATGACTCAATGTTATACCAAAAATGGCAACATCAGTCAAAAAGGAAGGGGTTCATTAAAAAAAAAAAAGTACGGACAGGGAGGTTTCGAAGAGAAAGGGGGTATCGACTATGTGTATTAAAAAATCTCTTTTATTTGTTATGTATTTTGTATATGATTAAAAAATTGATAAAACTCAAGGCCATTTATAATGTAATATTAAGTTATATGTATGAAAAAGTTCAATTAATTTAGACAAATTTTTTTAATAAAAGAATAGATTGGAAACTTAATTATTTTATAAGGATAAAATTGATTCAATCAAGATTATAAAGACATATTAAAAAATTGATTTAATAACATTTTTAGCCCTAAACTATTAGGATGTGGTAAATTGAGGTTCATATTATTAATTTGGTCAATCACCTCCTATAACTATCATGTTTTAGCCAAATACTATATTATTTTCTTGCGTTACATTGTAGATCAGATAAAAAATATTTGAATATAAAAAAAAATATATAAGTATTGCTAATATATTTTTTTTTTCTAAAAAACAATAATTGTGTGAGGATTGATCCAATTTGACTCAGTTGATTTGGCAGGTCCAAAAACAACCAAGATTACTAGTAAAAGTATAATCTATCTAAAAAATACATTCAAGACAACATATTTTTTTTAAAAAAATATCAAGATGAAAACATATTGAATTGATCCTAATCAACCTAGGTTAACCTGACATATCTGCAATCATGGTTTTAAAACCATGATAATCCTATAATAAAAATCAAAATAAATTATGAAGCATAATTTTCAATCAATCTAATGGTAAATGATGAAAAAAAATTTAAATGATAAAAAAAATAACATAAATCAACCTGGATTAACCTATCAAACTCACTATCTAAATCATGAGACTGAAATAACCTCATAAAAAGTAAATCAAAACAAAATCAATTCTCAATAAACCTAATAATATTGAAGAATAAAATTAAAATAAAATATTCAGATAAAAAATACAAAAAAATGATTCAATTCAACCTAGGTTAACATGTTAGGTCGTAAAATTAATATAACCTCATAGAAATCAAATTGAACAAAAAAAAAAGAGATAATCTAGGTTAACCTACCAAACAACTACTCATGTTATGAGGCTTGGATGACCCTATAAAAAAAGTAAATTAAAATAAATTTTGAAGCATAATCTCAATCAACTCAATGTTGAAGGATGAAATTAAAAAATAAATTAATAAAAAAAGACTAAAAATGACTTGAGTAAACTTGGGTTAACCCGCTAAACCTGTATTTTAGGTCATAAGACGAGGATAACCTTACATAAAGTAAACAAAAAAAAAACCATTGAGCCTAATTCTTAATCAACAAATGTTGAAAGATGCAATTAAAAAAAAGTTAATTAAGAAAAGAAAAGAAAAACTCAAGTCAACCAAGTTAACTCACTAAACTTGCGACTTGGATCACGATGTTGGGAAAACTTCAGAGAAAGAAAATTGAAACAAATTATAAAATTTTATTTCCAACAAACTAAATGTAGAAGGATGAAATTAAAATTGAATAGAGGCAAAACAATATTGAATAGATTCTTGTGAGGTGATGCATAATAAAAGCATCACCTCTTTTAATATTTTGTGAATTGTCTCTTTATGTTGATCGTTATTATTAATAAGAAAATCCTTAAAAAAATTTATTTTTTTGTATTTTGAGTTGAAAATTGTCACATATGCTAATAAAATTTAAACTATTTTTAAAAATAATTTTTGTTTTTTTAGATCAAACAATATTTTTTTATTTTTTTTAAAAAATAAATATTTATGAGTTTAGAAATATAGAAAATGATTTGGAATGATCCAAACATTTTTGGAGGCAAAAAGAATCATATACATTTATTTTTAGTATTCCAAATAGTTGTGTGGTCATATACATAGCACAACCAAAACTTAAAATAGGTTAATTTTAGAAACTCATATCTAGATATTTTGAAAACCATAATAAAATTATATCAGTAAACTCATATAACCTATTTATACATTTTTAATAATTTATAGATAATTTTATTTTTACTTTTATGTTTTTATAATGTTATTGTT
>Ga0325405_1007319_pt1 | contig 11122 bp, 9 predicted proteins | sample PopdelMetagenome_21_FD_205663 | JGI IMG/M metagenome (GOLD analysis project Ga0325405, IMG submission 205663) | Populus deltoides microbial communities from Bellville, Georgia, United States - Xylem-Control-R2 | ecosystem: Host-associated > Plants > Phyllosphere > Stem > Wood/Secondary xylem...
TGATTGCGTACTGTTGTTATTTTTTAATTTTTTTTCTATTTCTATGTGAGAGAAAATAAATTGTAAGAAAATATATAAGATTCAAATTAATTTGGAAATAAATCGTTTTTGAAACAAAACGCTACTGTATTGAGAATATTTGACATGGGATTGTTAAATAATTTTAAATTTAATTAATCAATTTTGTTGGACAATGGAGATTAGGTTATGATAAGAAAATTCCCCACGCTACGTTTTCATGAGACAACAAATATTATATATATATATAATATTTAGATAAAAAATTCTTTTATAATATTATTAAACTTTATTTATTAGGTCAAATCTAAAATCTCTCAACTATATTTATTAGTTAGCTCAAAATTTAAATTAAATTATATAAAAGCTATTTTGATATAACCCACATAACTTGATGGGTTACAAAAAAAAATTGAATAATATAGTTTGACTTTAAAAATATTGTTAAGATGACATTATTTTTAAAAAAATAAGACAATAATAATTGAATTAACCTAAAATAATCTGTTAAATCCGTGAATTATGTCATGAATTCCAATGATTTTATTTACTTTATTTTTTAAAATTATTTTTATTTAATTACATGATAAAAAATAAACAATTACAAAACCGAACATCAACTTAATACCATGTGTTTATCTGGGACCATAATAATCACATTCAAATTAAATAAAAAAAATCACAAGGTCTACTTCTCGGTGATCATTTTTTAAAAAGAATATTTTTATTTAATAATATAATAAACAAATAGATGTTAAAAAAACCAAGCATTTGGACACTGTTTGGGAACGCGATTTGCATCGCGTTCCCAGAAAATTCAATTTTTTTTGCTAAAATTTATTTTTTTTTGAATTGTTTTGATACGCCGATCTCAAAAATAATTTTTAAAAAATAAAAAAAAATATCATTTTGATGTATTTCGGTATGAAAAACACTTTGAAAAACAACATCAACCACACTCCCAGACAGGCTCTTGGTACATTTTTTTAACTCATGATGTTTATATAAAAAAATTCAAAATAAATTATAAAGTTTAAATTATAATAATTTTTTTTATAATTATTATTTATTTAACAAAATAATAGGCTATTTTTTTATCAGTATGATACAAAAAAAATGAATATCAAGAAAATAAATACAAACTTAATATTAAGATATTTTTTCAGTATCATAATAGCTCTATATCAAAAAAAAAAAAATAATAACAAAGTTCAGTCATTAGCAAACCTAGTATCAAGATATGAAAAATATCACAAAGAAAAAAAACCAAAAATAAAAAGAAAAGAAAAATGAAGAAGAAAAACATGTCACTATTATAGGAAATATCAACACGCAAAGAGGATAGCATTAATTGTCCTTCATTGACTGTTTGTTGTTAATGATAGAGGTGATTAATTTTTGTTTGGTTTGGTTTTTATTAAAAAAATAATTATATTAATAATTTTTTTAGAATAAAAACCGGTTTAAATTGGTTTGACTTGATTTTTTAGTTTGGTTTTGTTTTTTTGGTTTGGATCGGTTTTTCCGGTTTGATTTTTTCAGTTTCAGGCTTATAAAATCAAAATTAAACCGAATCGGATGATTTTTTTAAAATTGTTAACGATTAAATTGGTTTTTTTCATAATTCAGCTTTTTCAAATTTTTTTCTAATTTTCTTGATTTAATTTTTTAATTTTCTTTGCTCACTTCTAATTAACCGCTAATATTCTGCCTGTACAAGTGCATGAAAGCGTGCAAGGGAAGGACTGCTTTTAATTATATATTTATTTAGAAAACGAGGAAATTAACGTCTTACAATTTAAATGTATATAGGATTTATATACAAAGAAAGCTATAAAAAAAAATACAAGGACAACACATCAATTTGGATATAAATGATAACTTAAAGCAACTAAAAATGGATTTAGTTTCAACGAGATGTTTTTATGGCGTGTAAGGAGTATCTAATGACATTTGATTACTTATATAGGAGCAGCAGATCTAGGCCGCTGGGGCGATGATCCACACACAAGAAAAGGCCGAGAAAGGAAAAAGGCCCCACGGCCACGGCCCAACGTCGAAAAGGAATTTATAAATTCCTTTTCAACAAATTTTTTGAGAGTTGAAACTTTGACCCTGCCCCACCCCACCCCAGCCGACCCGCACGAAAAAAAAAAAAACCCGACCACAAATTCAAACTCGCCACGTCTCTCTCTCTATATAAATTCCAATCTTCAACAGCAGATCCTACATTTCCACCTTTTTCTATTTTCACTCCCTCTCATTAACAGACCTCCATCGATCGGGCAATCACCTGCTCTTCGGCTAAATTCACCGTTCACCTCTCTCAATTCCCTTCAATTGATTTCCCCTATCACTCTTCAACACCCCCCCTCGTTTCCTTCTCTTCAAATCCTAAAAAAAAAACAATAACCTAATTTCACCATCATTTAATTCTAGGGTTTGCCCTAACCTTCAACAAACAGCACAGTTTGTTGAATATCCTACAATTCCACCCTTTAAAGTCCGTATTTTGCTATCAATTGATTCAATTCGCCTGAATTCACGGCTAAAAAGCGTAACTGTATCCATGGTTGCTCTATTTCGATGAAATCATGGACGATATCAAGGGAGATGTAGATAAGGAGTCGTGTTCGAAGTCAATAAACGAGACGGTGAATGGGTCTCACCAGTTTACGATAAAAGGGTATTCATTAGCGAAAGGAATGGGAGCTGGGAGATGCATACCGAGTGATGTTTTCAACGTGGGTGGTTATGATTGGGCGATTTATTTTTACCCAGATGGGAAAAACCCTGAGGATAGCTCGATGTATGTGTCGGTTTTTATTGCGTTAGCGAGCGAAGGAACGGATGTTAGGGCTTTGTTCGAGTTGACGCTGGTGGATCAGAGTGGGAAAGGGAAGCATAAAGTACATAGTCATTTCGATCGTGCGTTGGAGAGTGGACCTTACTCATTGAAGTACAGAGGGAGCATGTGGTAGTGTTTTCCTTTTTCTAATTTTGGTTCGGTTCTGTTTCCTTTGTTTAGGTTGGTTAATCTTGGTTTTTTTTTTATGTTTTATATATATGATTAAGTATTACTGGATTTTGATTAATGTACCTGTAGTTTGCGGGTTAAAAGATGGGATTTTGGACTTTTGGCTCGGGAGTTAATGATGTAAAGATAATAATAAAAAATTATGCCTGTCGATATGAGCTTGTTTTAGGTAGTGCGAATAAGATACTCCCCAAGTTTGATGGATGGTAGATGAAAGTTTGGATCTTATGCTTACATAGTTGATCTAATCAGTAATTTTGTTTCTATCAGATACCGCTATGTGTTTGAACGTGGTGCCAGTGTAGGAATGTGGGATGCTAGTCGTAGCATGTTGTGTACTATGATATTGTGTGTTAGTAAATGACTGCTGCTTTTGCAAAATGACAGCTCTGCTTACTGAAAAATAGCATGCAATAGTGCTGCTGCTACTGTTGTGGCCGAGGTTAGAATTATGAAAGATCTGATGTCCAATTACATATGGTATTTATCTTTTTGTCCTTCAAACAGGTGGCATATGATTCCTCCTCTCAAAAGCAAAATCGAATTATGAAAGATTTTGTTGCGGCTGATAGCAGTCAGAGTCAAGATAGAATATATTGTTCATTTCCTTGTAGCTCTTTTGTTGTTCTCCTTGACAGATTCCAATTAATCTATAATAACATGCACTGGAAATTAAGATCCCAAGTTCTATGAAAAAAGAACCTATATCTCCCATACCTAGAAGGTTTACACATGGACAGACGAAGAATAATACAGTACTGTAACTGAAAACATCCAGAAGTGCTACCTTACAAATTCGCATACCTCTCCCTATTAAGCTAAATGCCAAGATTCCCACTTTCACATGCAGATGCCTATAGCTTTGAAACTTTAACCTGCAAGTGGTTTGGAATTTTACGTTGGGCATTGCAATTGTACATTGTTTTGTGAGCAGATGAGTTTTGCGCCTTCAATGTATTGCATTCCTCAAACCTGCATATTGATCCATGCCTGTGACACTGGGATTGAGGAGATATCCACGTGGTGTTACTCTGTGTTGGTTTCTTGTAATTTCAGTAGTTTTGGAGGTTAATTAGAATTATTTTCATTATGTTTTTATAAAATTTGATTGCTTGCTTTTAGTGTGCCTGTAAATGTCATATAGAAGTTTAATCAGTGCACTCTCATCTCTTCTTTGTCCTTTTCTTTTGGGAGTCGGGCGGTATTGGGCTGGGAGTGCACCAAACAACTTCTCAATATTTTCACTCATGACACTTTGTTTGCATTTCAGGGGTTACAAACGTTTCTTCCGAAGGACAACCTTGGAAACTTCTGATTATCTGAAGGATGACTGCCTTATCATGAACTGCACTGTTGGAGTTGTCAGAACTCGTCTTGAAGGACCAAAACAGTACTCCATTTCAGTTCCACCTTCAGACATGGGTTGGGGTTTTAAAGAACTACTGGAGTCTGAATCTGGTTGTGACATAGATTTCCAGGTTGGTGATGAAACATTTAGAGCTCATAAGCTGATCCTTGCGGCTCGTTCACCTGTTTTCAGAGCTCAATTTTTTGGACTTGTCGGGGATCCTAACATGGATAAAGTAGTAGTGAAGGATGTTGATCCTTTGATATTCAAGGTGAGGATCCTGTCCTAATCCCTATCTATCACCATTTGAAGAAAGAGAATAGGATGCATTTTTATGTGTCTAAAGAAAAGGATAACTCTCTTTTTTTCCTGTTAAATTCACCATATCGAAATATTGCATTCTAGAGCTTTGTTATTATTCCCCAACTTTGAATTTATTCTTTATGCAAGTTTCTTGAACACTGTTATGGTCACTTGTTTAAAAGTAGCAGGTATGACTTGATTGGGCTCTTCTGTGTTTTCAGGCAATGCTTCTGTTTATATACACAGACAAACTTCCTGATGCACATGAAATAACTGGTTCGACATCAATGTGCACATCCACCAATATGGTGCAGCATCTGTTGGCTGTCTCTGACCTTTACAATTTAGATCGATTGAAATTGTTATGTGAAGCAAAGTTGTGTGAGGAACTCAGTGCTGAGAATGTGGCAACAACATTGGCATTGGCTGAGCAGCATCAGTGCATGCAACTGAAGGCCATCTGTTTGAAATTCGCAGCAAATCCAGCGAACTTGGGAGGTGCGTGTTGTTTGTAGGTTATTAGTGGTTCCAATTCAAATTGTATCAGTTTTATGGTTTCACGTCTTATCTGGATAAAAATACAAAGATTTTCATTATCTAAAATTTTAAGATGCTTAGCACCCCAGGGATAGAGCACCTTGAAAGTTTTAAATGTTTGTGATGTTTGCTCCTTGAAATAGAAATATGTTTAGTTGCATCATGCTTAGATCTTAACAATGCAACTGCATCATTGCAATGCCTTTATGTGAAAAGTAACTTGTACATGATTTCTTTTTCCTCCTTTATGTCTAAACTCACCCAGGCATTCCATTTCTGAGAGCCTTGATGCAATTATTGGTGGATAATTTCTTTAGGGTGCATATGCTTGTGTATGTGTTTTCCTCTAGATGATATTTTTAGATGCTTTATTTTCTCTATTGATTGAAATACTAGTTGAATCCTGGAAGTTCCATAAATCATATATCATTTCATTATATAATGCAGAGCATGCTTGAGATAAAATAGCAGGGCTATCTGAGATTATAGGAGTTTTATCATTTGGCTGAACAGAGATTGGTCAATTTTTTTATTTTCTTTTTAGCATCAGGTGTACTAAAACTGTCCACATCAGCCATTTCTTTTCATTGAATTTTATGTTCTAAATGCCTTGGGAGATGCATTAGAGCATCATTGTTTTGGACAATTTTGTTTTTGCACGGTTGGGTGTGGGAAAATATGTAATTACTCAGTTTTCTGGTCTGGACATAATTGCTTGGCCAAAGTTTTGCCACAGTTGGGAGCGTATGTTCATGGCAGTTCTTGCTGTGTGACAAGAAAAAACAAGAAGAATGTATGACAAGAACATTATAAGTCGTTGGATTGATAGAATCCACTAATAACTTCCACGTTGATCATGTTGGATGGCTCACAGCTTTCCTTTTAATCTGAGTCATTGTCTTATGAAAGAGCACTTCCCAAACAGTATATACCATTCCAAAAAAGGAACCCTTTTGCTATTAATTTATTACATTCTTACTCGAGTGCATTTGCCCATAAAGCAGGAATGGAATCGATCATTTTAGCTTATTGGTTTCTCATTTGCACATTTCTATGTTTTGCTGAAAATTTTATCTTCATTGTTTCTTTTCTGCAGCGGTAATGCAGTCAGAAGGGTTCCGACACTTGGAGGAGAGCTGCCCTTCAATGTTATGTGAGTTGCTGAAGACACTTGCTTCTGGAGATGAGAACTCAAGTCTTCTGTCAGGTAGGAAGAGGAGTGGCAGCAGTTTACTTGGGGTGGATCTAGCGGATGGGGCTCCAGCAGAATCAGCAAATCCCAATGGCAGGCGTTTGAGGAGGCGGTTTTAGATGTAGATAGTTGCTTGCAAATTGTAATTCTGTCCTCCTCTATGGAATGTGATCTAGCGATAGTGTGACTGACATCGAAATTTCGTCCTGATTCCTGTATGGTGTATGATCAAAAGTGTTGGTAGTTGCAAGTTTTGCTAGAAAATGTTTGTTGGTTTTGTTTTTACAACGTGCTCTTTCTCTCTCTCTCTCCCCTTTAAGACAGATGACCAGATTAACGCCCTCCTGGAGCCCTTGAGCTTACCCCTTGTCTTGGATCTATTTTAAATTTTTAACTAGGAACTGGTCTCTTTCTTGCTGCCTAGCTTGGCTACTTCTGTAAAACCACACCATTTGTTCGTCCTTTATGCTGTCATGACTGCTGGAAAGCTTTCGATGGATGATAGTCAGTGAAAAAATGGGAAAGATAAAAGAAAAATAAAATAAAAAACCAACTGCCCATCGTGGCAGGCATCCAGTCCTTTGTTCTTTCTTCTCTTGGAGTAATTTACTCACAGTATATACTAAAAGGAAAACAGAAAAAATAAGTTTTGCTGGTATACTGTTTTTCTGGCATTAGCTACTTTTTAAAATTTATCATTTAATATATTTTTTAATTAATTATATTAAGTTTTATGATCCTAGAAAATGCATTTCGACATCTTCCTTTGCATTAACTTGAATTCTATTTGCAGCGAAGTTCGAGCACTCTGGCAAGTTAATTGGCATTTTCTATTTTATTTTCTTCTTGAACTTTCTACCCCTCGCCCATGGGTTAATTTCCTGCTACTCCGGATTTTCTTATTTCCAAAAAATAACATTTTTTTATTTATTTTTTTAGCCGGTCGGGGGGGCTCTAATCTATACAGCTAAAAGAAATATACAATTTTGGACTTTGGCAGCGAAGATAGAATCCCAGGGTGTTTCTTCGTTTTTGTCGCTGATTCTTTTTCCAGTCACACTCTCAAACTTTATTTCTTTGCATTTCATACTCGAAAAATATACTGTCAGTGTTTTTCCATGTCAGGCTCGTCTCGCTTTGCATGCTCTCATGAGTTTAAGAATATTTTAATATTAAATTAAAGATGATATTACAACATAGAATTGTAAGTTTTAGTTCAAAATAAAATAATTAAAAAAATAAGTACTGAAATTATCACAGACAAAGACAAGTTATCTCATTTACTTCTCCATTCAAGGGACATGAAGAAGTTTAATTTTGATTGTTTTAAGTTTTGAAATTTTAATCATAAACTTCAATTTAATTATATTTTAGCCCTGAATATTAAATGATACAAGACAAAATTAATATAAAAAAAAAATGAGAGAGAGTGTCCATTGACAATATTCTGACAATAAAAAAATGAATCTCAGTACTAATATATTTGTTTTTACCAGTAAAGCTCGAGGGAGTTGGTGTTCTCATTTAACCTTGTTGAATAAAGATAAGTCGTGGTCTAAAATGTATTTTTTTGTTTGTTTAATTTTTTAATTTTTAATTGATTAAATGATGTTTTGGGATTAGAAGTGAATTTATTAAAGTGTATAAGATGTTTTAAAGTAAAAACAAAATGAAATCTAGCCTTTTAGGGTTCGAAAACTTTATTTATTTATTTGTTATTCGGTGGTGACAGAAAATATTCTCCAGCAAATGACAGATGATTAACGATGGATAATATGTAGTTTGTTAAATAAAAACCAGAATAAACATCATGTCATCTATTCTTTTCAACAAATCACTAAATAAATAAAATAGGTGCACAGCCCGTCCTTTTGAGTCCAAGAGCGTTCATGTTTTTTTTTTTTTGGTTTAATGTGGGTGTTTGTGCCAGCTTGTGCATATCTCGACTAATCTCACAGGTTTTAAAGTTAACGATTATGTAAGCCTCCAGTGGTCATTATATAAGCAACCACAAAGCTCGAACCTGAGATCATAAAAAAAATAAACCTCTTAATTTCAAACTCTTATCATTAGACCACTATCTAGAAGGTTGCCCATGCTTTTTCATCATTAGCTAGGTGCGCAAGCCTGCATTTTAGACTTGGAGCGCCAGGCCTCTTCTCGTTTTTTTTTTTACAATATTTTTATTAACTTTTTTATACTTAGCTATCATAATTAACCTATAAGATACAATAAAATAAGAACGATAATTAAGATAAGATATTTGTAATGCTGAATAATGCTCAAAACCACGGCAAGAGATGAATCTCCAGGCTTTTCATGATCAGGTCGTCAAAAAGAACCAATTGCAAATTCCCTCTTGTATGCCGAGTCACGTCTTACAGGTAATTAACCCGTGCTCAGCAAGGAGCCTGTCAGGCAGCCACGTCTTGCTGGTCTTTCCTGGCGTATCTTGGGCATGAAGTGGCATTTGGAAGAAGCTAGCACCGTCAACACAATTATTTTTCTTGCTGTATATCCGCTTAATTATTGTTTGTCTGTTTTCAAAATACTTTTAAAAAAATTTTAATTTTTTAATATTTTTAAATTAATATTTTTTTTGATGTTTTCACGTCGTTTTTAATGTACTAATATTAAAAATATTATTTTAATATATTTTCAAATAAAAAACACTTTAAAAAACAAAAAACAAGCAACCAAAATCACAAAAATGCCGTACCCAGAATTATCAATTTAATTTCACTATCTGGACTGTTTTTATTTTTATGTATCAGTTTTTGCAGAAGAGTTCATTTGTTGGACAGATCCCAGATTCCCAGTGGGTCTCCAGAACGTGCATGTGGTTTTCATTCTAACTTTGATGCATCGCCAAGTCATCAGTGATGTAAATAATGGGGTTTTTACTTTACGACTGGTGCGATTTAATATAAGAATAATTTTATTTTTTTTTTGTAAGATCGAGGAACGTCAAATGAACGGAAGTTGTTGATTTAAGGAGAAAGAGGAGTTCAATAAAAAAAAAATAAGTCAATTAAAATCAATAAGATGAAAAGCTTCCGCTGCAAATAAAATAATTAAAAAAAAACGTTAAAAAAAGTGTCAACAAAATCAATTCTTCAAAATTTAAGTAGCAAAGTGAGGTGTAAAATATAATTTTATATTATTTTTCAATATATTTTTTAAGTAATTTTTTTTAAAATTTAAAAATTTTTAGACTTACACTATTTTATAATTAATTTTAATAAAATAAATGAAGATGGTGAAATTCAAACTCGTGGCCGTTTGATTATTAAGGTTTTGATACATTATCAAAAAATCAATTCAATTTAAAAACTTAAGCCGACATGTGAGATTTTAAAATATGATTTATATCATCCTCTGACACACTTCTTCAGGTGAGAGCCTTTGAATTTAAAATTTATACCAACTCGTAACATCTTATATTTAATTTTTATCAAATAAATGAGGATGATAAGACTCAAACTAGTGATCACTTGTTTATCAGGGCTCTGGTATCATGTCAAAAAATTAATTGAACTTAAAATTTTAAATTATTATATGAGATTTTAAGATATGATTTATATTATTATCTATTATACCTAAAATCCAAGGATAATGCTTGCTTTTCTAGAATGATTTTTAGAAATAATATTTTTTGTAATTTTTTAATACCAATTTATCAAAATGATGGTAAAATATAAAAAAAAAATCATTTTTTTTTAAATACCATTGAAATACAATTCCAAATGCCTCTAAATCTTGACCACTCAAGTCTTGCCCGACACGGAGCTGATCTATTCTCATCTTATCCCGACACGGAGCAGATCAATTCTCATGTTATCCCGACACGCAGCTGGTCTATTCTCATCTTACCACGTGTAGTGGGCGCTGGTCGTGGAGCTTGACTTGCATAATTTGCAGTCCCCGTCGATGCAACATTAAGCTTGCTAACGAATGAAAAACAGCACTGCTCTCTACTTCTCATCTGCAAATAATTTCTAACATGACTATGCTTGACTTGAAGCATGGAATCACTAGTTAAACATAAAATATAAAAATATGAAATTACGATTAATTAATATCTCTGAATAAAAATGATGTGCGTCTGTGTCTGTGTGTAGAAACATTTTTTATTAGAAAAATAGTGCCATATATATATATATAATAAATATGTTTTTAAAATAGTTTTATAATGGATTTTCATTCTTTTTAAAAGAGTGAAGAAAGGAAGACATTTCTTCTTCTTTTTCTTCAATTATTTTTATCTCTTATATTCTAAAATAATAATTAAAAGATATCCAAAATTATCAACTTTCCTCTTCAAGGAGTGTCCAAAACCAGAACTTACAATAACAAACATGCGACTGTTACAGGGCCTTTACCAACTCAGGACGTAACCACTGAGTCGGCCCAAAATATGAATCTTGTCGAGGTCACCAACGGTAAACTGAATAAACTTCCGTTCACTAATTTTTGGTGGGGCATAAAGTACGGATCCGGCAAACCACATTCTAGGTCTGTGGACTGCAAAAACACTTGCATTTTGGGCCTCGCGAAACCACAAAATCGGTGGCCCCAGATTGTCAAAGTAGGACCCTCTAATAATACGTGCCTGTCTCTTTAATCATTTGATGGGCTCTATATGGTGATCAATCCTGTGGCTACGAAAGCATCATCCATGATTGTA
>Ga0325405_1007323_pt1 | contig 11121 bp, 5 predicted proteins | sample PopdelMetagenome_21_FD_205663 | JGI IMG/M metagenome (GOLD analysis project Ga0325405, IMG submission 205663) | Populus deltoides microbial communities from Bellville, Georgia, United States - Xylem-Control-R2 | ecosystem: Host-associated > Plants > Phyllosphere > Stem > Wood/Secondary xylem...
GGGTGGTTATCTGGCCTTCACGCTGGAGGTAGTTCTGCTCTTTTGACCCCTTATATTAGAATCTACTGCTCAAAACTCAAAAGTGTGTTGGATTGTTTTGCATGTATTAGAAGTAACTGATATGATAGTGACTTAACACCGGTATGCACATTCTTCTTGAAGGATTCAGCAGGTGTACTTCATCTAAAGAAATTATCAAATGCTGGTATCACTCATGTCCATTTGCTGCCTACCTTTCAATTTGCTGGTGTTGACGATGTCAAGGAGAACTGGAAGTGCGTGGGTAAGTATTTTATCTTAGCTCATATTCTAGTGATTGTGTGCCTTCACATGTAATGCAGTTTATGGATTGCCACAACCGTAGTTCAGCAAAATGGTTTAAATTTTTTATTGTACCTAAATTGCTTAAACTCATTTTTGAAATTAGATATGCTGTCATGTGTTGGCTATCATTAATTGTATGACATTTAGGCTTCAACAGATAGCACAGTGCTGGAAAAATTGCCGCCGGATTCAACCGAGCAACAAGCTCAGATCACATTAATCCAAGATGATGATGGGTATAACTGGGGGTATGCTCCTAAATCCTGACTTGGACAAATATCAACGAGTTTATTATGTCTTCATGTTAAAACAGTTTTATCGTTTTGTTTTCCTTCTTGGAGGTACAATCCTGTTCTATGGGGGGTCCCTAAAGGAAGTTATGCTAGCAACCCAAGTGGTTCATGCCGCACAATTGAGTTCAGAAAGATGGTTCAGGTCTGTCTTTCTTAATCTGTTACTAATGCCTTTTGTCCTTGTCTTCCTAATGTCAGGGAAGCCATTTTGTTTTTTTAACTATCTGTGGCATGGACCACTGGTATACTGCTTTGATGGTGTAGGTAGTCAACTTAGTTAATGGTTAACCAATTTCTTGTAATTGAATCCTTTTGATTTGCAGGCACTTAACCATATCGGCCTTCGTGTTGTGTTGGATGTTGTCTACAATCATTTGCATGGAAATGGTCCCTTTGATGAGAATTCTGTTCTTGACAAGGTTTTTATAGTTATTATTCTTTTAATATCCAGTCCAACTATGCTTTTCTAATAGTACTTGTGGTTGTAGGATTAATTTACTGAGAAAATTACTAACAAGGCCGATACGTTTGGTTATTGTGGAAGGTTAGCCCTGGATTCTGTCGTAACTCTTAAGTTTTCCATGTAGATTGTTCCAGGTTATTACCTGAGAAGAAACACTGATGGGTTTATCGAGCATAGTACATGTGTGAATAACACTGCTAGTGAGCATTATATGGTTGAGCGGATGATCATTGATGATATGTTAAACTGGGCTGGTAATTATAAGGTAGTTATTTGCTCTGCGATGCCATTTTGTTTTTACATTCCCTGACCTGGCTTCTCTTCCTCTTATATTTTGAAATATACTTCTCTTTTACAATAAGTGATAGTGATTTTCCGAGTTCATAAATTGAATTGTTGCTGGCTTAAGGTAGAGCTTATGAAAGTCATTTTTCCATCTGTTGGAATTTCAATATATGTTTTCTATATGTTGATGACAGTTCATTGTATGCCATTTTGTCAGGTTGATGGGTTCCGCTTTGACCTTATGGGTCATATAATGAAAAGCACAATGGTACGTGTGAATCCGTGTCTTCCCTTTTTACGTATATCAATTTACATCAATTATTTGCATGGGAGAAATTCTTGTAATATAATGCTCTGGTTTCCTCTGACATGTTTAGGAGTTATATCAAGTTGCTAAGTAACATGTTTTCTGTTAGCCTGCCACATAAGTCATTATCAAGAGAAAATGATTTGCTCTGTTGCTGGATCAAGGAGCAGAGCTAATTATATAGCGTTGTGTCTTTTTGACGCATGGATTCTTTGACATGCTAAACAATTCTAGGAGCTGAAACTTGTATTGGATTTGAAAGGGGTGAGCATTTTTTGTTCGGTTCGGTTTTGAACCAAAAAAATAACCAAACCAAATTTATTTTTTTAAAAAAATTTAAATTGAAACAGGTTCAAACCGACCAGTTTTGGTCCGGTCCAGTCTGGTTTATATTGTTGAAAAACCAAAAAAAAATGAAATAACACAGATCTAATCTTGCGCTAGAAATAATCTTTCCCTTCATTAGATTCAATCTTTGACCTTTAAGACAAGCACAAAAAAAAACATGTTATTGCCTCTGATGCTTTCATCAAGATAGAAGACATGCTCTTGTTTTACCCCTGCTTCTGGTGGGTCTGCCCTTGCTACTCTCTTATAGTAATTAACAGTTATCCCAAGCAAATTGTAAATACTACACTATTGTGGGCAGATCAATGACTACTGGACTTGATGGCCTCCTCGACATTTGACAGAAAAATGATATGCTAATTGCACTTGCAAGATACTTGCTACTAAGGTTATGAAAGAAGGCAACTAAATCAACAATAGAATATAACTCCAGATATATGAATAGCCAACAAAGAGCAACGCTCGATTACTGGAACTAAACAGCACCCCTACCTTACTTATCGATAAGGAGAACTGGGACCAACTTTTCAAAGAGAATGAAAGACAAAGATTAGGAGTAAGAAAGTTGAAGAGAGAGTCTTGATGGTTTGGGGCACGGCAGCTAGGTCTGATTAGGGTGGGAAGAAAAGAAAGTTTAATATTTATACCCTTGTCTTTTTTAACTCGGTTTAGTTCAGTTTGAATTGATCCGGTTTGGTTCGGTTCATTCTGTTTTAGCCTTCTAAAACCGAACTTGAGCTGAATTGATTTTTTTTTTAATTTTTTCTAATTGGTTCAATTGGTTTTTTTTCATAGTTCGGTTTTCTCGGTTATTTTTTTTTTGGTTTTTTTTTCTCACCCCTAGGATTTGATACTCAAGCAGTTCTTTATTGGATCATGCCAACAAAAATCAAGAGCCATGCCCACTCAACCTTTGTTATTTGTGTGTAGGTGAAAGCAAAAGATGCAGTCAACAGGCTGACAAAGGAAAGAGATGGAATTGATGGTTCAAGTGTCTATATGTAAGTTTGGAGCATGAAGTGAATTTTTTTCTTTCTGCCATAAACTTTATGAGTTATACTGTTAGTGCACCATAATTCCTTTGTTTTCTCTTGGATGAGGGTCTTGGAAATTGTTTGTTGCTTCCGATGCACATTCCAATGGCACAAGTTGCTGATTGACTCTTCCGTTTATATAGATATGGAGAAGGTTGGGACTTTGGTGAAGTTGCTAACAATGGGCGTGGGATAAATGCTTCACAGTTCAATGTTGGTGGGACTGGAATTGGAAGGTACTATCTGTTTTTTTAGATTTTACAATATATTGCTCCTTCTGTGCCAAAAAGAAAATTTTTAGACACATGGATATTATACAGGCATTTCCCTTTTGTCAGCATTGCATGGTTGATCTTGTAACAACTGAAAGAATTCTACCAACTTCAACTGCTTCTTGGGACTGATTTTAATTTATTAGAAACCCCTTGTTGTTAGGAAAAAAAAAGTTTACAATTCTTTTATGTGGAGTTGAAGCCTTAGAACTGGCTTTACCCAGAATCAATTCCTAAAGTTATCTTTTGATTTTTGTAATTTGCACAGGAAAAACACCCATCTTCTCACTTTAGTGATTTAAGTTTGATTAGTTTTCAGAAGCACTTTGGCTTCATGAAATATTGGGAAATCCAATTGCAGTTTTAATGATCGAATTCGGGATGCAATGCTTGGGGGATCTCCATTTGGCCATCCTCTCCAGCAAGGATTTGTGACTGGGCTAATGTTGCAGGTAATCATTATTAACGGAAAGGCAATGAACTTTCATGCATAACTCACTTGCTGACAATTCCGAAGAAATATTTTTGGGCAGCAAAGAAAAAATAATTTTATAGCTAAAATTTTAATATCTTTTACACAAGGGTTTTCCTAAATTAATATTTTCTTGGTTCATGTAGAAGTTTCTTCCCCTATTCTATTGTTCATTTTCTCTGAAATATTTACTATGCATCTGGAAACATTTTGTTGCGTGTCTGCTGGTTGAATCTTCATGCCACTTTTGGCCTATTAACAACAGCCTTTTTTCTAGTCAAGGGTTTGATTTGCCAGGTTGTACAAAGGTCTGATATTGACTAATTACAAGAAGGACAACAAAACCAACCCTCAATCCCAAACTAACTGTGGTCAGCTAAATGGATCCTATTACGCCATTCTGCGCAATCATATACCAGATCTGCCTCAATATGGAGAGAATTTAAACCCTTCTGATGTTGACTATTCTTAGAAAAGTTGCTTTCTTTTGCAATTTCTGGAGAACATATGGATTCAGTTTCAAAAGTTTGTAAAAGGAGCTCATTATAAATATATTTATACTGAACTCATCTGCCATCACTAGGTGGTCTTTGTTTTTCCTTAAAAGTCATTTTGTTAAGCAAACTATTTTGCAGCATTTTGTCAAGTAGTTTGTCTGTATTACATCTTGGTTTGGCAGCATCTTTGAAATGCTTAATTGGACAATTATGCTTTTAGTTTGAGGGTGTAATACTGTATGATCTTTCAATTCCTGTGTATTTGTGGTTACAGCGGCTTTCCTGAATAGTAATTGATTCTTCTGTAGCCTAATGGTCATGATCATGGTGGAAAAGACGTTGAAGAACTCATACTTTCTGCAGCAAAAGATCACATCCAGGTTAGTTATCTTAATGCTGTCCCATATTTGATGATGGTGTTGAATAGATGAACTTTTAAGTTCAGATGAGTTTGTGCAGCGTAGTGTCCATGACTTCTGTAATGTTCTTACAAGCATGGAAAATTTCAAATGAACTTATATTTAAAACACCCAGTGCTTTCCTTGGACTGAAAATGCTATGGATCTATTGGCTGCACGCCATATAAAAGCTTAAGTATAAAGGTTCAGTTATGTGCTTTTTTTGCTCGGCATTGGAAATATGCGACTGATTTATATAGGAAATGCTTCTAGGCTAGAAATAGAAGCAAATATAAATAATTTTTTTTCCACATTTTCTATCCACGTATTGTTTGATAACTCAGAGAAAAAAAAAGCCTTTTAAAATGCTGATCACAGAATGGCCCATTTCATGAAAAGATTAGATTTGTTGGGAAGGTGAGGATCAGGAAGCCTCTTTGAGCCTGTGTACATTTATCTTTCTGTCACCCTCAGTATTAAACCTTTTGTTTACTCATTTTTTGATAACCAATAAGTCATTTGGGTCATTTAATTATCCTAAGTCATGATTTTATCATTAATTAATTGATTTCATGCTGTCCAGGTTGGGATGGCTGCAAATTTGAGGGATTATGTACTGACCAATAGTGATGGGAAAGAGGTATACATCATCCTGCAGTGCAGAGATCTGTTTTACTGTCGAATACTTTATACTGTACATCTAGACTTATTGGTTCAACCGCATGGTTAATATGAATGATTAAGCTATCCTCAATTTGCTTCTCCAAATGTTGAAAGTACATAGAATATTTAATCCACACAGTAAGATACACCTTCTCTCAAGCCTACAGTAGATCAGGCATGCCATATATTTATGGTAAAAAAATTTAAACGCGTCTCTTTTGGGTAGTTCCTTACCTATAAATATTTGGAGATTGGCTAACCTTAAAATTTTTGTTATATTGCTTTTCTCAGGTAAAAGGGATGGAAGTTTTAACTTATGGTGGGGCACCTGTTGCATACGCTCTACACCCTGCAGAAACAGTAAGGACCTTAGTATCTGTGATTATGTTTATTATGACTTTCAAGGAACTTTTCATCTTGTTCTGAGATGATGCAATAGGAACACATATGAAACATCACTCAAGACACGTTTTATGGTTTGCCATAATGCTTTTACTAAATAAATTCCTTACATATGCTCTCTGGCAAGCATTATTTCCCTTCACTGGCCAGACATGTATCATTTAATACTAGTTTGCAATTATCTACTCTGAATCATGCATTAGCACTTCCCTTTGTCAGAGGGTTTGTTTTGCTGCTGTACTCAATAATTTTTTCAATTTTAATTGTCATCACTGTTAATACATCTCCATCAGATAAGGATAAGGTTTTGCTAAACATTGTTATCGACTTTTTTGGTTGTTTTTCAGATCAATTATGTTTCTGCTCATGACAATGAAACCCTATTTGATGTTGTGAGCATGAAGGTACGATCAATATGCTTTTAGAGTGTTTGATTTTAGCCATTTCTCACAGACCCAATGTTGTTTTACAATAGTAGTATATATGACACTGTTCTAACTCATCTCCTTACTGTAGACTCCAATGGAAATTTCTGTAGATGAGAGATGCAGATTAAATCATTTGGCAAGTAGTGTAATAGCATTGTCACAGGTAGAGTTCATGTCATTTGTTGTTCAGCGATGTATTTTCATGATTCAAACTAATGGTTTTTTTTTTTAAAATTTTTATCACGAGTATAATAAATGTCCTTTTTAAATTGTGCTTCTTGAGGATAATGTTAGATAGCTTGTTATCTTCAATGAATGAGGCTCTTTAGTTAGTGCATTAATAATATCTTCAACATGTTTGAAAATGGTGGAATGTTTTACATAATGAATTGTTAACGTAGCTGGTTAGAATTTGGGTTCCTTTCAACACTTGTTCCTGTGTAGGACATGTTTGTAATCAGGCTGATAACTTAAACTGTACAACCAAATCATGTAACCTGTTTTACAGGACTCCCAAACTTTCCTTCCCAATAATCGTTTATTAGTCAGTAGTCATAAATACTAGAGTTTTTTGTTTTTCCCCATTCTACTCTTCTGTTCTGAAGAAAATAGAAAAAGGAAGCTAGCCAGCACATCATGCAAGCTACATTTACTTGACCATTTTAATTTACTATAATTTAATTTTGTCTTGTACTTTGTTTGCTAGGGTTTTGAGGCATAAGAAAGCCATGCAACATTATCATGATTAAAGGTCCATTTGCTCTGTACTTGTTATCTTATGATGACTTGACAGTGTTTCCTGCTTGTTTAAGGGAATACCGTTTCTCCCGACTCTACTCTTCTGTTCGTGAAGAAAATAAAAAAACGGAAGCTAGTGAGAAAATCATGTGAACTACATTTACTTGACCATTTTAATTCTCTAAAATTTAATTATGTCTTGTACTTTGTTTGCTAGGGTTTCAAGGCATAAGAAAGCCATGCAACATTATCATGTTAAATGTTCAATTTGCTTAGTACTTGTTATCTTATGGTGACTTGACAGTGTTTTCTGTTTTTTAAGGGAATTCCATTTTTCCACTCTGGTGATGAGATGCTACGCTCAAAATCGCTTGATCGTGACTCTTACAACTCTGGTGATTGGTTCAACAGGTCTTCTGTTATTCTTGTTTTCAAGTTGCTATCTCAATTAATTAAATCTTACTCCAATATTTATCTTCTAATTAATTATAAATTTGTCATTACGATAATATTGCATGTTTTTAACCTTGTGCTCGTAGATTCTATTCATATTTTCTTGTTATGTGGTGATGCCTGTCATGTTCCTTAGTTTACTTGTAACTAATTTCAGGCTAGATTTCACTTACAATTCCAACAACTGGGGTGTCGGCCTTCCTCCAAAGCAGAAAAATGAAAAGCACTGGCCACTGTAAGCAAGAATTTAGTGTTAATCATTATCATGTGATTTGAAGTACCTGGTTTTGTTGATTAATTTCTTTGCTCTACAAAATACTGTTATAATATATATAACTGGTTTTCACGGTATCTTGGAGGAGGAAAAAAAGAACTGCTTTTCATGGTTTGTCCTCTAGAGCATCTTAACATAACGTTTCTCTTGAAATTCTGGATGTCTCTTTTCCTCAGAATAAGACCAAGACTGGCTGATCCATCCTTCAAGCCTCAGAAGAATCATATCCTTGCCGCTATCAATAATTTTTTAGATGTGTTGCAAATCCGATATTCGTCTCCACTTTTTCGTTTGACGACAGCTAATGCTATTCAGGTAAGGATTTTCAGTTATAACTTGCTGATTTGGGATGGTTTTGATATTAAACATGTTTAATGGCTTTAATATGAACACTGCCTATGTAACAAAAAGGTCCTTTCTGCTATTGTTCTCTTCTTGCCCTTTATTGAAACCTTAGTTTTAATCCTCCTATACCTTGGAGGAACCTCATGTGACAGAACTTGATAGTTGACTGTTCAATTACCTAAAGTGTAAACAGGTTCGGCTTGACCTAGGTTGGCCTTATGCATGCCATCTTTTGATTGTATGGACTATGAGAAGGACCATGATCGTGTGATCTCAACTCTTGACCTATGCTGACATGGCAATAAAGTGTGGCAGTAGTTTGCTACATAAGGGTGTTAACTGTCTTCTGTTTTTTGTTTAGTTTTTAATTAAGACACAGTAAATTACCTAATCAAGTTAGAAAAGCTATTTTAATTTTCAGAATTTAAAATAACTAAATAGTGGGAGCCAACTTTCAATATGCGGCTCATTTTCCATTATCCATGTCATTGAATCGAGAGTTGGGGCCACTCTACCTTTTCCCTTGTGGGAAACACTTTTTCCAAGCCAAAATGAACTTCAATTTCCATGCATATGGTCTCCACTAGATTTATTCTCTCTAATTTTCTTGGAAAGTTACATGGAGAAAAGTGTACGTTTTAGGCTCTAAATAGTTGATGTTCTCCATTTCCATCTTAATCTTCAGAGTAGCTGTGATCAAATAACTATGGCCTGCATGATCTTGAAAACTTTGTGAACTAGAACTAGATTGATGTCATTCCTTGATTATTCAACAATTCAGTGCATTCTTTAAAAAGATCACTCATATTTGATTGTTATTTTTCATGATATTTTCTTGTTTCTTTTCCTACATTTTCAGTGCTTAATTATAACTTTGGTTTGTTCTCAAAATAAAAGCAATATCTAAAATTGCAGTGGCCTCTTTCACCTAAACTCTCACAATGCTTTCTTCCGGGTTTCTCCCTTGTCCTGTCTTTTTATATGTATCAGATTAGTAGTGAGCATATCATTATTATGACACTAATTGGTTTGTTCTCAAAATAAAAGCATCATCTAAAATTGCAGTGGCGTCTTTCACCTAAACTCTCACAATGCTCTCTTCTGGGTTTGTCCCTTGTCCTGTCTTTTTATATGTATCAGATTAGTAGTGAGCATATCATTATTATGACACTAATTGGCATCCAGGAACGGGTACGATTCCACAACACCGGTCCTTCATGGGTCCCTGGTGTTATAGTGATGAGTTTTGAAGATGGCCATAGAGGTGTTCCAGGATTAACTCAACTGGATCCCATGTGGGTGAATATATATCACTGCTTCTACTATGATTCTGAATTGTGTAATTACTGATAGTATTATGGCCTGTTCTACAGCTACTCTTTCATTGTGGTGATCTTCAATGCCAGTCCATCTGAGGTATCTTTTGCCAGTCCTGTATTACGGGCAAGAACTTTTCAGCTGCATCCTATACAGGTAGTTATTTCTTGGTTAAGCTTGGCTTCCGAAATTCTTTTGGGACAGAACATGCTGACCTAGTTTTCAGTGGAACTCTCGAAATAGTACTTCTAATAGAGCATTAAGTTTCCTGCGGTCTCTCTCTCTCGGTGGACTAGATGGGATAAGTTTAGGGTAGCTGAGGTTATAGAAAATACTGCGTTTAACTTGGACGAACAGTGACAAATATGAGAGGGATGGTGCCCCTGAGTTTTTTGTTCCACGCTATTTCTCTCTTTCATTTGGATGTTAATTTCTGTTGGAAAATGTTGTTTTCTATTTAACGTTTTTTCCTTTATGGGAATTTCGATGCAGGCTATGTCAGCTGATGAAGTTGTGAAGAACTCATCATATGAAACATCCACAGGGTGCTTCACTGTGCCCCCAAGGACAACATCAGTTTTTGTGGAGTATCGGTAAATTGACACCATCCACCACCATACACGGTGGTGAATATGCATCTTTTATTTCATATTTCGTAAGGTGAACATAATAATCAGCAATTGATCCTGCTGAAATCCCACACCAGAAATAGACATGTACGAATTGAAAACTTGTTGGTATGAAATGAAATATAAATTTAACTGGGTTGAACCATTGAATTTCATTAGAAAAGCTCCTTTTCTTGTCTCGGTCTTCTCGTAATTGATCATTGGGGTGGCTCGATTTTTTCCTCGGGAAGAGTCCTCGGCTGTTGACATCGTTAGATGGAGATTTCTGTCCTCAATTATTCTAGTCTGTGGTTCGGTGAACGAGAGTTAGTTAAGAAGTTGCTTCATAAGACAAGCGAGTGCAAGAGGAGCCCAACTATCAGAGGTGTGAACCAAGCTTGGTAGAGTAGTTTCTATTTTTCCAAATGTTTTCTTAAGAGGAATGTATTTAAAAAAATATTTTTTATTTTTTAAATTTTATTTTTAAAGTCAACACATTAAACTATTAAATAAAAATTAAAAAAAAGTTTGAAAATTTTCAATAACGTTGAAGCCCCTATCAAATTTTCAATTGGAAGCAAAACAAATATTTTATTTTTTATATGACCCACGTCTGTTTCAAGGAGTACCTCACACTGACAGCCTAGAGAAATAGAGCCAACGCATAATAACACATGATCCGATAACCATATTTCCATGTTGAAATAATCAGTTCGTACTAGGGCTGCTTCCAGTCTGCCACCCTGTAGATGTTGGTATTTTTCATCACCAAATTCATGCGGTGGTTCATTTTAAAACATATATATATATATTTTTTAATTTTTTTAAAATTATTTTTAATATCACCTTATTGAAATGATTTAAAATTATAAAAAAATAAATTTTTAAAACATTGTTTAGAATGCAAATTCAAACTGCAACTAAATAATAAGAGATTATTTGGGTTGCTATTAGTAATTTAACAGCACTGGAGTAATTTTGGGTTTGGAGGTTGTGATTTATCCAGGGGTGAAAGTAGATGTGATTTGCAATATTATAGCAGTCCAATCAGTTATGTCTCGCCTCTTTCTAGTGATTTTACTCACAAGTCAACTGAGCTGAGTTGAGCATTAGAGTAGATCTACTTACAGGTGTAGATGTATAGTGTTAGAGAAAAGACTTGGTCTTTTGACTTCTTAACTCCTCGATCCTACGTTGCAA
>Ga0325405_1007324_pt1 | contig 11120 bp, 6 predicted proteins | sample PopdelMetagenome_21_FD_205663 | JGI IMG/M metagenome (GOLD analysis project Ga0325405, IMG submission 205663) | Populus deltoides microbial communities from Bellville, Georgia, United States - Xylem-Control-R2 | ecosystem: Host-associated > Plants > Phyllosphere > Stem > Wood/Secondary xylem...
AATAAATATTATGCATAAAAATAATAACAATAGTAAAGAATACTAGGATTGTGTACAAAACATAACATATTTAACAAGTAAAATTATGAAGATCATAGCATTTAAATTATTACAAAAAATTTAGCATAAATTATTACTTAAATTTGAAACATCAATTTGTATATAAATATGTAAGAATGACATTATCCGAGATGAGTTTTAACTAATTTTAATAGCCATGAAGTATGTATCTTCAATAACTAATTCAAGTTTAAAATAAGAAAAAATATTTTTAAAATTTAAATTAAATAACTTAATCATTTTAGTGTTTTAATGATTATAATAATAGCAGAAGAATAATAATTTATTATTTTCCAAAGCTATAAAAAACTTCCTAGACTAATATATGTTAACATTGTAGGTTATGTTTGGTTAGGTTAGTGTTCCAGAATAAAATGAATAAATACAAAAAATAAAAAAATATATTTAATTAAAAAACAGAAATGTAAAATAAACATGTCAATTTATATATTTTCAAAACAAAAGGTATAAAAAACACATATTTACTTTGTCTTCTATCTTCATCTCTCATATTCAAAACAATTCCCAAATGCTTCTTTAAACTTTTTACATACTAAATTATTATTAGCAAATATATTGAAAGTCCAAATCAATCATCTATAGTAAAAAATTAATTTTCCTTCTAAACAAATGATTATGAAAAAAAAATTTTCATTGACTAAAAAATAAAAATAAAAAAAGTAAATAATGCTATTAACACATGATAGAGACTATCATGTATTAGGGATGGAGAATTATTATTATTTAGGCAGCAGAAAACTATTATTATTCCAAAATATACTTGACATTTAGCTGTGTGTTTTAATAATTCAAAATTTATTTATTTATATTACATGGTTGTTAAGGAGGATAACCCGTTCTGTTGATTGTTTCTCGAAACAATTGGGCTAGCTTAGCCTCTAGGCATGTCGAGCAAAGCAGAAGTCCTATAAGCCTGCAAGAGACTTGTTAGAGTGCGAGAAAAATGAAATTAATTTTATTGGACTCGGGATGATGGAGGCCTATTGGAATTTCTTTCTTTGTAGGCAATGGATTTCTTACTGTGGCCCAACTTTACTCGGTAAAGGGTGTTTGGATGCTCGATTCAATCATATTTTTAAAAATCTTAAATTTTTTTATTTAATTGACTTCTGGGCAACTAGGCCAGTTCTGCCACCATTCAACTAGTCCCCTTGAGGGATCAAACTTGACTTTTCTTTAGTCTTCCCAATCAAACTAGGTTCCTATAACTTTCATGAACGTGTCCAACAAGTATGATCCTTCTACTGTTAATTAAGAGCATCATCATGATTGTCATTAAATATACTTAACCATTTTACAATATATATAGTGCAAAAACTAAAGTAAGATCATGTTTTTTCCAGAGTTGAGTGCAAAAACTAAAGTAAGATCGTGTTAGATATAATGCTAAAAGTTGAATTAAATTGTAAACAAAAGGTGGGGTAGTATTCCAGAGTTGAGTGTAAAACAGCATGGACTATGGGAATCTTTGTAAACTTCCAACATGTTTCGGTAGAGAAGGGAAGACAGAAAGCTTTCGGAAATTTCACGTTTCCAACCAAGTCAGGTAAAGTCCACAAGTCAACGACGACGAACCGACCATTTGTGCCCTTATGATTTCATGAGTGTTTCATTTCGTTTGTGTGTGAAAGAAGGAAAGGAAAAAAAAATCAAAAGCAGCAAATTCCAGGAGAAATCGAAGAGTAGTGATGGGTATTGTTAAGCTTGGAGAGAACATGGAGATCAAAGAAGAGGTGATCATGAAAGCATGTTCAATGGCCATGAAGGCTCACAAATCTCCAGAGAAGCAATATCTTTCTAAAAGGATTCGAAGTTCATCATCTGAAGTTGTCTTTAGCTTTGCTGGATCTTTGTCTGTAAATGACTGGTTTGCTGGAAGTGCCTTTGGAGAAATGAAGGTGGATCTTCAGCTCTTTCCTTCTCTCAAATATGTTGGTCTTGATCAAACTGGCAGGGTCAATGAAGCCTTTTTCAAAAGATTCGAAGCAGTTTTGGCTAATCCACGGTTCAAAGTTGAGGTAACTCAATCCACTCCTGGTCATTTTATTTCCATTTCTGTTATATAGATCCTATAGCTGCATTTGTGTTCTTGATATCCTTCTAAGAAGCTAATTGAATTCCCCGAGAACAAACAATAATTGATAAGATTTACAAGTGTGAGATGGAAAACAGATTGAAAGTAGAATAGATTCAATAAGTAAACATTAAAATAATTGCTGGACTAGAAAAATTAACTCCAGTCTGATGCTGGTTTTCAATTTTCCTAGGTGGAAAAAGCTGTGGCCGACAGAAGGCAAGTTGTATTTACTGGCCACTCTTCAGGAGGGGCAATTGCCATACTGGCAACAGCTTGGTTCTTGGAAGTGTACAATAGACAGAGCTCCAACTGCATGGCGCCACTCTGCCTGACTTTTGGATCTCCCCTTGTCGGTGATTACATTATAAACATTGCAATTAGGCGTGAAAAATGGTCTCGCTACTTTGTGAATTTCGTTATGAGATATGACATTGTCCCTCGGATTTCACTCTGTCCACTCTCTTCCATTAAGCAACAACTTCAGCGAGTCCTCGATTACTTTAATCAAAACGCGCCACAACCTCCTAATGATGCCCCAGCTTTCTATGAAACTGTGGTGAAAAATGCATCATCTGTTGCTAACTATGCTGCCTGTAAGATCATGGGGAGCACGAGTCCGTTGCTGGAAACTGTATCGAGTTTCATTGAACCAAGTCCGTATAGACCCTTCGGGACTTACGTCTTTTGTACAGGAACTGGGAAACTTGTTGTCATAAGTAACCCTGATGCTGTGCTGCAAGTACTGTTCTATTCCTCCCAGTTGAGCACTGAAGAAGAAAAGGTGACAGTTGCCCAAACAAGCCTAAGAGATCATTTGAACTACGAAAATTACCTGCAAGAGCACTTAAAAACGTCAGCTGTAACAAATTTATTCCATCATCACCAAGAAGCACTTGCAGTGTCTTGGAATGTTGCAAGCGCTGAGCGTGACAAAGTTGATATGGCCTTGAATGACCTAGGCCTGGTAAGTTCTTTTACTCCCTGCTGAATGTGTCATTCCATTTCATATATATGTTCACTCATCACACATTGGCTAAAGTTATCCTAGCAAATTTTATTTGGTTACAAGTTTCAGTATATAGGAAATAGCAGTATCAGACTTGGAAATGCTCAAACTTTTTTCTGAAACTGGACATATTAGTGAAAAATAAAATGAAATTAGTTGACACCTCCAATATTTATAAATGCTCAAGTGTTTGGGATTCCAGAGTGAAAGAGCCAGACTGTCTCTTCGTGCTGCTGAAGCGTTAGAGAAGCAGAAGTTGAGGAACCAGGATACAATTGATGGAAAGAAGAAAGATATTGAGAAATGTTTAGATAAGCTACAAGAATACCAAAGTAAGTGTGCACATAAAGTCGGCTATTATGATGCCTTCAAGAGTTCAGAAGAAGAGGAGGATTTCCATGCTAATGTAGCGAGGCTTGAGCTAGCAGGTATATGGGATGAAATAATAGAAATGTTGAAAAGGTATGAACTCCCTGATGAGTTTGAGGGCCAGAAGGAATGGATAGGTCTCGGTACCAGGTATCGCCGCATTGTTGAGCCCTTGGATATCGCAAATTACTATCGACACCTCAAGAACGAAGACACAGGACCCTATATGGGAAAGGGCAGACCAAGCCGGTATAAATGCACTCAAAAATGGCGTGACCATGCTGAGCAGCTGCCAAATGAAATTCCAGAATCCTGTTTTTGGGCTGAGGTAGAGGAACTATGCATCAAAGCAGGTTGCCAGGGAACTATAGAAAGCATTTTGCACCTGAAGACCAAAGTTGATAAGTGGATTCAAAATGAGGAACTAGGTGATGATGTTCTGTTGGAGAATTCAACCTTTACGAAATTGCAGAAACAACATTTCCTGACCAACTGATCTCTGGATCTTGCATTCTAGAGCTAAGGACGGGTTTGCATGTGCAGGGACTTTTAGAAGTGTAACTAATGTTATTATGATCCTCTTGCATACCTGAGCAAGAACTTTTTCTTAATTAGTAAATATATCCTGTAACTAATAGTATTTATCTTATTTATATAAAATATATTTATTATTAATAAAGGCTTTATTTATCTTTGATATTTATTTATATTTGATTAGTGAGTTTAATGTTTGATTAATAAATCTAGTATAAAGATATAGTCTATAAAACAAAAATATTTTGCAAATAAAATTATAAAATTGTTATAATTATGATATTCCAAATGCTTCAAAATATCATTCCATAATATTTCTTTTTCATGTTCTATTAAAACTGAATATTAATTAGAATTGTTGAAACCAATACATATTATATTCATTTTATTATAAAATAAATCAGTTACTCTCATAAACTGAGAAACTGACATACAAGATGTTTTCAAGCAAGAACCTGCTGATGAAGCTCAAGGTTTCTATGTAACAGTGATGGAGAATGCCTCTTCTGCTGCTAGCTATGCTGCCTGCAATATCATGGGGAGTACAAACCTGCTTTTAGAGACTTTATCAAGCTTCATTAAATTATACAAGTCCCTATACACCCTTAGGGATCTATTCTTCTCTGTTGAGTACCGTAGAAGTAAAGGTGACAGTTGCCCGAAGCAGTCCAAGAGATCATTTGAACTACAGAGATGGACCACGAAAGAGCTTACAAATGCAAATTGTGTCCTGTTTTCACCATGCCCACCTAGATGCACTTGTATTAATTGCAAATGATCACAGTTGATTCGGCCTCAATCGGGCTAGGCCTAGTAAGTTTTGCTTCTTTCGCATCTCACATGCTCAGTCCTCGAGACTTTGCTAGTTATCCAGCTTAATTTATCAGCTTACATGGAATGTAACAGTGAGTTAGAATCCACAAGATTTGCTGAAATTGGACATTTTATCAGCTTAATTCATGACTGGCTGATGCCCACAACTTGTGCCGATGCCTTTTGTTCGGTATCCCACAGTGATGGAGCAAGCCTCAATATCAGTGGCGCTAAAGAAACAGGGAAGCAGAAGCTGAGGAACCTCGCTGCAATTGACGAAAAGAAGATAACTATTGTGTAAAGAATACAGACGCTAGAAGCATGCGTACAAAAGCAACTGCGAACTTTGCAAAGGCTGCTATTATGATGTCTTCAGTATTTCAAAAGACAAGGAAGATGTCCATGCTAATCTAGAGAGCCTTGAGAAAGCAGGTATACGGGATAAGATAGTCGAAATGCTGAAGCGATATGAACTGAAACTTCAGCCTAGTGATGATCATGCTCCCCAGTTGAATACTGTGTATTTCTTCACCAAAACACACAATCCTCTATCACTGTTCCAATGCAGTTAGACCAGTGATAAGCAATCATTTTACAATCAAAGTTATAAATCTTGACATCATAGTAAAACGAGATAAGTTTTTCGGATTAGGATGGTCAACCCAGATTTACTTGGATTAACCCTTAATTTTTTTATAAAAAAATAAATAAATCAAAACAATATCTTATAAAAAAAAAGTTAATAGGTTGTTTACTAGATTAATTTAAGTTGGAGATCAATCTGGGTTTTTAACAGGAAATTACATGATCCAACCAAGACTATTGATCAACACGTACCCACCAAATCCAGTTATCTAGCTACACATAAAAACCAAAACTATTTATCAAACTTCACCTCCTGGCTCCTGGAAAATTATTGTCAGATCCTCTGTTCATTGCCTCTTCCAATATATGCTCATCAACTGAACTAATATAGGAGATGAGTGGCCATGAAAACAAACAGATTCCAAGGCATTAATCGAGTGCAGGATCTAGTTAACTAACAAACACGTTTTAACATCTGGAAGCGTCGTTTTAAGAAAGAAAAAAAAAATGAAAGCTTGCCATTTGCATTTCCTTCAGTTGCCAGGACGCACCATGGGTTTCTGGACATTGATCATGTAGTGTACACCATTGTCATGCCAATTTGTGAACTTCGGCAATGGATGCTTCATGATTCCAATAAACTTTCAATTTCTCAAGTTGAATTAGTGAGTGTTTGGTTGTGATAGTTTTTATGGTTATGATAAAATTTTTTTAAAAAAAATTATAAATTTTTAAAGTGCAATGTGAAGTGTTTTTTAATTGAAAATGTATAAAAATAATATATTTTTTTAATTTTTGATATTAGTATATTAAAACTATAAAAAAAACACTTAAAAAAATCAATTTAATGTTTTTTTAGATGAAAAATAATTTAAAAAATACTTTGAAAAACAAGATGAACTGTAAAAAACAAATATATTCATAGTTTTTTCTTAACCAAGATTTAAAAAGAGAATTTTCAATGCAACCCATATTTATTTATTAATTAAACACTTTTAAATATATGAACGAAGCATCACACCATACTAAAAAGAAATATGGTGTTGTTAGTTTATTTGTTTTTGAGGTAGCTTTTGTGGTTGTTATTTTTTAAAAAATAAGTTTTTAAAAAGTGTGGTTAGTTAAATTTAGATATAGTAAAAATTATGATTGGGTTTTATGTGTAGCAGAAAACATGTATAAAATGTTTGGCAGTATTAGTTGTGTTTGGAAGTGTGATTGCGGTTGCTTTTCAAAGTGTTTTTTACTTGGAAATGAATCAAAATATTTTTTTTAAAAAAATTATTTTTGATATTAACGCATCAAAATGATCTGAAAACAAAAAAAAAATTTAAAGTAAAGAAAAAAATAAAAAAATTTAAAATTTTTTCAAAAGCGCTTTTGAAACACAAAAACAAACAAGATTACAAAACTTAGTTAAAAAAGTATATAAAAACTACTTCACAAAAACTGCGTTTTAAACTTAATTTTTTAGTTGGTCCTACAGTATAAAACACAGTTTAATTTGTTATACACCGCAAACACAAAACAATTGTACAACAAACGAAGCCTTAAAAAAAAGCCTTAGACTGCTATCTGAGAGGTAATTCAAATTTTTCAGACTGCAAAATCACAATCTGTGCATATATACCTAAAATTTAACAAGTCACATATTTCTAACAGAGAATGGAAGCCATCCAATATCCTTAGAAATCATAGAAGAGTTCCTTAGAGTATTCAACTTTTCAGCATAATTGAAAATGAAACAGACAAGAAATGACGATAAAATCACGTGATATCTGAACGATTAGTATAAATGAAAACCACCTTCCACCATAACCAAAAAATTGTAGCTGGGCACACAGAGATGTATCAGCCCCACAAGCAACAAGGCCAAAACGAAAACAATTCCATCTCCGCAAATCACAAACATATAGGCTATAGCGCCAACAATTCTTGAGATGACAGTACGCTAAAAGTATCGAGCCTTGCTTTTCCAGCCATTCGATGCTCCCTTGACCTTGCTATGTAAATCACGAAGCCCAAAGAAAAATGAATTCATCAATACTAGTAAGGAAACAAACACTTTTATGTATCTCCCCCTCCTAGACGTCTCAATCAGAATTAAGCCAAAAGGATGTCAAAGGAAACTAACATTTTTACGTATCTCCCTCCTAGATGTCTCAATCAGAATTGAGCCAAAAGGCTGTCAATGAGATGCAAATTCTTCTCTGCTGTTACGTGGCAAAGGCATGGTAGCGTCACACGCCAACCTTTCTTGATAATTAAATAAGAAATAGAAACCAGGTTTTCAAGTGAGAAGCAAGGGAACTTTTTATTCCATAATTGGAGACAGCATTCATGCACAAACTTCAACCGTGAAGCAGTCTCAAGAAAGAAACAATTTTGTAAGCGGCCCCAAAAAGGTGACTCCTAAAACATATTTTTAGCCCGAGAGGCTGCCTTCAATATTTTCGGAACTCTGCTCATTTTTGTTCCCGTTAGCTAAAGCCAAAAAATGTAATTCCATCAATGAACCTACATATAATGTAACATTTAAATAATCACATGCAGTACAACTATGAATTATCAAGACTTGCATTGCAATCAAAGCCATTAGCTAATTAGCCCCATCCATGAACTATTGGATTCTAAGTTTGTCTCCCAGAAAGCAATTACCAAAGACGGAATCTACAATAATTAACATGCACAAGCAGATATTAACTCAATCGAGCATTAGGGAAAGGAAAACACAGGATATTGTAATTACCTTTCATGTATTGAGTTTCTATATCCCTTATCTATTCACATACTGAAGTATTCTACATCCGCACCACACAGATAAGAACCAAGAATCGAAATAAGAAACAGCTCAATTATCGGGTGCCAAAAGACATGATGATCTATACCCCTGCAGCTAAAAAGTCTAAGAAGTGACAGCCTAACAATAGAACAGAACACACAAGACACACGGAGAAAGAGATGGACCCAAAGTTCACCAAAACAGAGAATCATCCTCTTACGACCTCATGCTACAAGAACGAGCCAATCTTAAAGTCAGACTACCTCTACGCACACTGGCCTCCACCTTCACAGGATCATTCTTATACAGCTCCCTGCAGTTTGGGCAGCGGCCATCCAGCTCAAGCATTTTCTTGTGACAGAAAAGACAGACCTGGAACCCACAGGAACATGGCAGGAAACTTGTATCCGTGATGTCCAAATCTTCTGTACATATAGGACATGAAGTGGGCACATTAGCACCACTAGCACAACCCCACGGAAGCACTCCTTGTCCATAATGCCTATCAGTATTCGGAAAGCTGCGCTGCTTGGGCAAATTAGGAAGACTCTGCGGACGAAGTGCATCATCCGGCCTCCACGCCCGACTATTTCCAGGAGTCACTCTCGGTGGCACCGTTCTCTCCTGTGTCAAATTCTCGTTATTAGAGCCCAAATTTTGCAAATTACAATCCAATTGAACAACAGGTTCATGCTCCAGTGAAGACTGCAATTCCAAACATGGATTGTTTTCATCGATATGGTTTTCTAGCTTATTATCATCATCATTGGCAACCAAAGCATCAGCCATAGCCTCCCAGTCATCCAAGCAATTATCATTCTCTTCTCCATCCTCTTCCGTTATGCTGCCACCAACGCTACTTCCACTAGAAGTGCTGCTACTACTGGAAGCAGTAAAATTGGTGCCCGATTCGTTGCCACCAAGGAAACTGCTGCCAGTAGGACTATTCAAAGGGGAATCCAAATCAAAATCATGATGGATCGACCCATTTTCATTCTCATTTTCATCCTCCCCTACTCCTCCTCCTCGCCGCCTCATCTGCGAGTTCTCCAACGGATTCTTCCTTCCCTCTTCATGATTTTGCTGAGGCGACACGCGTGGACCCGTCAACTCCTCCTTACATCCCTTATTCTTCACTGCACCTAATAAAAATGAAATAAAAATCCACCACCCATCGCATCAATAAATTAAAAGCCCCACCACAGTATCCAAAAACTAAAATTAACTAAAAGAAATTCAAAAAGAATAATAAAATATAAGAAAAAATTTAAATTTGAGATCATCATGGTACCTTGAGAAAGCCATTGCTCTCGACGAGCGTCAAGCTTGCATTGCTTCAATTTGGCTGACCTATTGGCCTGCATAAATCCCAAAAAAGAATATAATTGATTGTTTAGATAGAAATCAAATTCCAGAGAGGGAGAGAGAGAAAAAAGGAGTCGCCCTCATACCCTCTTCTTCTTGCCGAAATCTCTAGGGATAGAAGGAATTGAAGCGTTGATTGACCCGGAAGCCATGGTTACTGCTGCAAAATTTGTGGATTTGGAAAACCCTAATTCGTTTCAATTGGGAGAGAAGGGAATTTGTTTTTTGGAGAGAGAAAAGAAACTAATTTGTTTCTTTGGAAAGAGAAAGAGAAATGGATAACGGAAACTCCTCTGCTTCGCTCTGCCCTTCAATTTTTTCCAGCAACTGATGGCCTTCTGTTTTATTTATATAATGACTCGGTTACAAAAATGCCCTTAATTTTCACTTAATTTGCTGATGTACCGCATTGGGTAACGTGTGTTTTGCATGTAGATTGTGGGGAGCAAAGTTTCTGTGCACGAGTTGCCGTCGCGAAGCCGAATAAACTTCAATGCGTGACAAACGATGTCGTTTGACCTTTCTCCCTTTTCACAAGGAAGTTTGTGTTCTCCAGATTTTTTTATTAGACAAGGAAAGTAGCATTAATTAATTTAATTAATTAAGGTGGTCGATTGTATATAGTAATTATCTTTGTGAGAAAAGTAGTTTTATTTCCATATCGATTCTATTTCAAAGTTCAAACCACTCGTGTTGCGATAGAAAAGATGGAGTGATTATTGTAATAGGACAAAAAAAAAAAAGATAGAATAAACAAGATATGTCTTTATATATATATTTTTTGTTTTGAAATGATTGAAATTATTAAAAAAATTATAAATGTATTAAGTTGATATAAAAGTATGCATTTAAAATCACATAGGATGGGATTTAGTTTTTATTAATGTGTAAGCTGGCTTTAAAATATTTCTTAGTATTGAATAAAAATTATATATATTAATAAAAAACTAAAGGGGATGATTTTTTTTTTAGCATTTTTAAAGTATTTTTAGACTCATTAGTGATATGAGTTGAAATAGTAAAATAATAATTTTACTTTTTTCACAAAAAAAACAATGGGTGGCCAAACCATTTTTATGGTGATGTTTGAATTTTCACAGTAACTCATCCACCATTAAGAGCATGTGTGAAAAAAATTGGTGGCCAAACCATGTTTTTCAAGGTTGAAGTTTTTTTATATTAAACTTCATGATTTTTTTTTAGTTTTTTTATATTATTCATTTATCTCAATCACATCACTTAGACTATAGGTCTAGCAAGTTAGTCTAGTTTGCTTAGGCATTTTTTAGGAACGTTTTTTTTTAAGTTTAATGTTTTTTACATTTCATCCTTCAGTATCGAGTTATTTAAGAATTAAGCTTTGAAATCTTTTCTGGTTTGCTTTTTATTGGGTATCTCATTCGCATTATCCAAGTTACAGAGTTTAGTTGGCATGCCTGACTTCATGGTTGTTTTTTTAATTGAATTTTTTTTTCAAATTAATCCTTTTACATTGGATTTTTTTTTTT
>Ga0325405_1007325_pt1 | contig 11120 bp, 6 predicted proteins | sample PopdelMetagenome_21_FD_205663 | JGI IMG/M metagenome (GOLD analysis project Ga0325405, IMG submission 205663) | Populus deltoides microbial communities from Bellville, Georgia, United States - Xylem-Control-R2 | ecosystem: Host-associated > Plants > Phyllosphere > Stem > Wood/Secondary xylem...
AACACATTAATTAGCGATCTCTAGACACATCTTTATCTTCTTCTTTTTTGTTTATTAAATTCTGGGTGAACATATATATGAATGGTAGCTATCCAACATTGAAAAGGAATGAAAAGAAAGAAAGAGATGCCTATGTATAAAATGAATCTATAACGCACTGCTCTAGGTTTTTGGAATATTACAGGTGGTTTCTATCTTTCTATGTGAGCTTCTGTGCTTGCAGGCCATTATAAACATGGAGGCAAATGCATCTTCCCGAACCTATACAACTCCCTAACAAACTGGTTTCAGAGTTAAGGGTTTGGTTTTGGATGAGTGATAATTGTGGGTGGGCTCTCATCACTCTGTCGGGTTCTCATGAGTGAGCATGGGAGCTAAGCTCCAATTAGTTCTGGATATCATGTTCAAATATTCCAGACATTTATATATAAGAGGAGATTTGTTAGGTGTATATACGAGAGAAAAACTATCTCATGTTGAAAATTAATGAGAAAAGAGAGGTGTGTACATTTAAGATGGATATATATCTCATTAGTCTAGACTTTTGAATTGTTAAAAAAATAAAATAATTATATTTTGATAATTTTATAGGGGATGTATTAGAAAGAGAAAAGAATAATATAATGATAGCTACATTAAACATTTCAAATCTGTTTTTATAATGATTATACGATAACAACGGGTAAAGTTTAAAGATCTTTGAAACAATCGGATCAATGATGTTTTTCCTTCCTGGTTAAGAGCACTTCCGAATCTGAAGGTTCTCCTCTCGAGATGTAACCAGTTCCATGGCGTAATAATACTGAAGTGTGACGAAATAGGGTTGAGTTTCAGAAGCATCATTAACCTTTCTCGAAATAATTTTTCTGGTCAGTTGTCAACTCACTACATCCCCAAATGGATAGAAACGAAGACAGCAGAAGCAAATCAATCAGCATATACGTACAAGATCTCAACAACAAACAAAGGTACAGATAAAGAGTTTGGCAACATCTTAGATTTCTTCATGGCCATTGATCTTCCATTCAACAAATTTGAAGGAGGCATTCCACAGCTCGACTCGTTGGACCTTTCTCAAAATAATCTCTCAGGAGAGATTCCTAAACGAATGGTGCAACTTAATTTTTAATTTCCTTGCTGTATTCAATGTCTCTCACAACCACCTTAGCAGACCCATACCACAACGGAAGCAGTTTGACACATTTCTGAACGATTCCTACGAGGGAACCCAGGTTTGTGCGGGAAGAAATGTGAAAATCGAGGGGCTTTGCCATCAGTACCTTCAAGTCCCGTAGATGATCAACCCTCGGATTTGTGTTAGGATATGGTTGTGGGCTGATAATTGGGCTTTGTTAAAAGTAGGGATGATAATGTATACTAATACCGACTAACTCGAAGGGTATGAAATTTTTAGATCTTTTTTTTGGGTTCGGGTTAGATTTGGGTAAAACTTAATGGCAACAAATCCTCGCCTGTAAGATCCCTGACCTTTTGTATATAAGAGCACCGTACGGTCGCTATGTAAGCCTGCATTTTAATGAAGCAATCAATCCCTTTTCTTTTCCGGGTCACTTTTTTTTAATTCAATTGACAGTGCAGAATACAGATGCAACTCACAATCCTCTTACGGAGCGTGTTATTACACATCTTTTCTGGAATGAACATGGAAATTCTAGTTTTCTTGCATTAGAATAGAAAGATGGAAAGGTCCGCGAAGATCTCCATTTATTGCCAGTAAAGATGGCTAACGGCAATTTCCAGGGATGATTGGTGGTCATCGGACGGACCTTTCTTGGATAAAACTGAAGAGTGGGTAACAAAGTTTAATAACAAAATAACAAAAAGGATAAGCGTGCCCAGAAGCTCAAACTCAAATTTAGGATGAATTGCAAAGAGTTTCATCAATTTCATTAGTGATATACTTGAGACTTACAATAAATCATGATCTTAGATTCTTAGAAACTTGAACTAAAATAAGACAAATCTGAAGAGACATTCAAATATGAATGTGCATGGCATCTACTAGCAACAAACCTGAGCTGAATTCATGAACCAGTTGAAAGAAAATTTCTGTAGTACGTTCTCTTATGAATTTACATGGCATCTGCTTTTTTTCTTAAACATGAGCAGCAACCTACTAAGAATTTACATTTCTCAACGTCAACTCCCCAAACAACGTACATATAGGGAAAAAATTGGAAACATGAAAAAATTCAAAACACAGTGGAAAAAGACTAAAAAAAAAGACAGAAATAAAATTTTCAAGAGCTCCCTCTTACACCAATACTTGCTGCTTGCTTTTCTAAACTCATTAGAAGGATGGAAGACAGATCTAATTAGCGTGGAGATGCCCATCCTTTAAGTGAAGTGCAGAACTGGAAAACAATCTGGGTTTCATCTACAGAGATTGTTTGTGCATGCTAATGAGTCAAATCCTCACTCCCAACACCAACACTTGACTTGTCAATCATACGCACATTGTACTGTTCATATACCCTTGCCCTATTTTCTGCCCACCATTGTTCTGCTTGTTTCTCACTGAACCGCTTTCGACTGCATTTATAAATTTGATCAAAATTTAAAACTGCACCACTGGAACCATGATCGAATTCATTTCTAGAACTCAATTAAGATGTCACAAATTACCGGGAAACTGTATGGTTATGATTTTTATCAAAAAAAAAACATGAAGGGACCTCCAGATTTGTTCCATGGCATATGCAAGAAAAGAATGCAAGGTTGATTGGACCAAAACTTGTCTAATGTCTTTCCATCACAACTCAATTGTGGGATGAGACTGCTATCAAAGTGTTTTCAAGTTGAAGGCGGAAGCTGAATTAAGCAACCGCACTAAAACAAGAACCTGCTTTATGGCAAGTTAGAATGTAATAGAGACAAATGGGCAATATGCTATTAGAAGTGTGAGCCTGGGCATGTAGCCACTGACTATACAATCTAATTGATCAGAGACATTTGGGTAAGATTTGGATAGCCAACCTGGCCTGAGAACAACGCACCTGAAGCGCACTCGCTTAAGATCCCTGATACCTCCAGGTTGGGAGGTGAGTGTTATATATACACCGGGCTCATCTTGCTCAACCCATTCAGCTTCATGTCGCGATTCACCTTCTTTGGTTCTGCTTCCATTTTTTGTTGTTGCTTCCAAATGGCCTTGTTTGTTGTGACCTGCAATGCGGTTGCTGGTGATGCTTGAACCATTCAAAAGCAACTGGTTATGCAATCCATTCGTGTCTGGTTCTTCGCATGTGATTTGACCATTCAAACGGTCAATAGTAGAAACATCATTGGAAGTAGGACTGGATCCAAATGAAGTAAACAAAGGTGATTTGATGCTTCGGCCCATTCCCACAGGTAGCCTTTCAGCCATCTCTTTTAACTATTAAGCATATAAAACAAAATTAATCATCAGCAAAAGATGCATCATTAACATAAAGTTGCTACAAGCGGGCATGATTAGCGACTATCCAACTGAGCATTGTTAAACTACTTCTTGTTGCAAGTACAATAGACAATTGTTTTCATGCTAGTTATGATAAAGCAAAGCATGCAAGTATTCAATTTTCAAATCGATATTTTCAAAACAGCATTTATCTGCATTTTCACGAGTTCAAAGTTGCATTCCACGAGCTCCTATAAAGAATGGTTAATTTCTACAACTAGGAAATGAGAAAACCAGATTAAAAACAACAAAGAGAGCATAAACCAAGTAAAAGAGAATCTAGGTATGTTTAAGCAATCCATAGTCAATCATACTGATGAAGATGAAATCCATCTTACTTGTGCAGTAAGAGACTTGATCACTTCTTTTGCTGCTTTGCATTTAGCAGTCTCTTCTCCTGCAATGGCTATTGCTTCCTTCAGCTGCATGGTTGTTCTTTCCAGCTCAACTTCTTGAAGCTGGGCTTTTCGAGTAAGACTTTCCACCTAAGAGACCAATTCGATAAGGTATAATAACGAACAAGCAAAACAACCAAGCAAATGAAAACACTGAAATACCAGAGGTTTTAATCTTAGGTACTCTTAGGCTGAAATGCCAAAATATCATAATTAGGATGTTAAATTTTAACGGCTGATGGTCTAGTCAGAAACAACCAAGTCAATCCCTGTCATGCCTGTTGTATGAATGACCATAAACTAGTCTGCAATTATATACTACGTTTCCTTTTGAAATCAAATGGCAGGTAGCTTCCAGAAACATAGACTGATCGACATCAGAGATCACTTATACAGGCAGGTAGCTGCGGTGAAATTAAAACCACTAGCATTTCATGTTACTTGTTTGTCTTTCTTGGCCTTCACCAGTGATAAAGAACACATAGCCAAGTTATTCACTACACAATGGCATAAAGTTGGATGAAGATTTGAGGTTCAGCAATACAGAGCCGGGCAGAAAATGAATGCAGTAAACAGAGTATGCTTAACTAAAAAAGTTGTGCCATTTTGATGATTATCAGCTATTGAGAAAAATATAAAACTGAAACACGCAGTCCTTTGTGTTTTCAAACAGTATCTAGTACATGGTTAGCACAAACCATAAATAAAAAGGTTATACTGAAACTAGTGCACTTTGTCATATGTCCTTTCATGCACTTTCAGAATGCTTCAACAAATTTCGAAGGAAAAATAGAAGAAAAGTCCTAGTAATTAACTAAATTACATGGATATGTGATTGAAAAGAACGAAAGTACATACCTGTGCTCTTAATTTAATAACCTCTTGGTTAAGGCTCTCATTTTTCCTTTTAGCATCATCCACAACAATTTTTGGTGAGGTAAGTCCACCCAGAGTTGGGGTCGGCGTTGTTGATCGAGGGGGGCTAGGTCGTCTAGATATTGGTGATGTTGCTCGAGAAACAATTCTTGATCCAGGAACAGAAGCAGAAAAAAACTTCTTTGATGAACCAAACATAGGATTAAAAGATTTAGAAATATTAAGCGCTCCCCACTGGGAGCCTCCATTTGGAACAGGTGACACCCTGCTGCTATTGAATTCAAGTTTTTTGTTTCTCTTAGATCGGCTTTCTGCTTGCTTCAAGGATTCCATTGATGAAAATCTAGCTAGTTGTGCACTAGACCTGAAGTCCAACTTCTCATCTTTATCAATAAACTCGCTTGGCCCTTGATTGACACTGCCTCTCCTACTCACAGAAGATTGAGAAGAAGCATCAGTCTCAATTGCTTTTCTTAGTTTGTTATAGCAATTATCACAGACACGGTAAGCTTTGTTTGGATTTGGTGCCATTGAAGCCTTGAGAGACTTCTTGCTGCTGCATGAATGGCAATAAACTAGTCCACAATTATAACAATTATGTCGCTTCCTTTTGAAGTTAAATGGTAGGCGGCAGCCAGAACACATAGACTGATCAACACCAGAGACCCACTTATGAAGGCAGATAGCTGCAGTAAAACTAGTACCACAAGCAATACTTTTTACTTGTTTGTCTTTCAGGGCCTCCACCAATGATGGGGAATTTCTATCATCTGTATCTCCGTGACCTAGTCTTCCATTTGCTCCCTTGCCCCAGGTGTAAACTTCAGTTTTTGAAGTTAAGACTGCAACATGATAAGCCCCGCAAGCAATTTCCTCAACAAAACTCTTGGAGAGTTTTCCTTCAACACGAGTTGGGAGCTTTCCATCAGCTAGTGGATTGCCCAACTGACCATAAACAGGACTGCCCATTGTATACACATGGCCAGAGGTTGTTCGTGCAACTGTCAGACTATGTCCACATGCAACTTGGCAAAAATTGGGTTCAACAAGAGCAGCAACACATGTAGGAACCAACTTTGCTTCCTTGTCACCATGCCCAAGTCGACCTTTATCTCCATCTCCCCATGTAAACAGTTTCCCTGAAGAGCAATTGCTGGAACTTGAATTTCCAACCATAACTTCTATGACTGCAGCAGTATGCCAAACACCACAGGCAGCTTGGACAGTGCGGAGCCCCTTGAGCGATTCCACTTCCTTTGGTAATGAAATGCTTTTTCGATCTCCATGACCCAGAACACCAAATGTGCCATCACCAAAAGTGAATAGTTGCCCAGCAGAGGTCACCACTGCAGTATGCCAGGGTCCACAAGAGATGGAAGAGACATGTATGCCTTCCAAGGGTCCATTCACTCTTTTTGGAACCCAGTGACTTACCTCGTTTCCATGTCCTAAAAGACCAAAATTATAAGTTCCATCACCCCATGTGTACAGATCACCAGAAAGTGTTACAGCACATGTGTGGTACTCCCCACATGCTACAAGCTCAATATTTGTATTGCTGAGGGCATCGATAAGTTTGGGATGCATAACATCAGAATCTACACCATGCCCTAGCCTGCCCCCAGATTCCTCACCCCAGGAGAAAATCTCTCCCTGCTTGGTCACTAAGGCTGCATGTTGTCCACCACAGGCAATGTTCTGGACATCAAGTACAACTGCAGATTCCAGAGCTTTAGGAAACAAAGAATCCATTTTTACACCAAAATAACTTCCAGCTCTATGAGTTCCACCGCCTAGCACACCATCTCCTGTTCCTTCACCCCAAATGAAAACATCCCCCAACGCACCACCATCATCATGACCAGAACCTTGGCTCAATGAGCTAACAGCACTTGATAGGCTAACTCTAAAAGCATCCACTGCCATTGCCTTCATATGACCATGTACACTGTCCGAGCCTCCAGATGATAAAGAATGTACTGAACCACTAGCAGAGTCTGAAGGGAAAAAACCTTTTGGGGGAACAGCATATAATACCACATCAGAAAATGCTTTATCCAAACCATTCTTGGGGGGACTTTCGTATGGACTATGAAGGCGATGGTGATCCGCATCCTGAATGAAGGTAAAGAAAATCCCTTGCATCATCAACAAATTGAAGGTGGGTGTGCACGGGGAAGATGTAAAGTAGAGAAGTGTACCTTCTGCGAACCGTCATTACTACCAAATGGAGAATTCAGAGGGGAGCTTCTGCGAGTATACGTCCTAGGGCTGTTTGCCTCAGATGGAATTCCATCACTCCTTGATTCCGTTCTCCATTTTTGGTGATGACTGCGTGAAATTAATGCTTTTAAACCACTAAACCATACCTCAGCTTCGTCTTTATCCTTGCAAATCTGGTAAGAAAGATCACATCATCAGATTTACAATAAATTCAAAACTAAAAAGCTGTTTAAAACTGTTCCTACCTGTCATGACACGTAAGTCATGGAAACAATCAAATGGATAAATAGGAGTAGAAATTAACTCATAAATAGAAGAGAATGACTACAGCAAACAAATTCTTACCAAATCCAGTGATCTGTCATTGTAAATAAGAGAAAACGACTGATACTCCTTCTCAGGGCGTGGATACCTTTGAAAGATTGGCTGGAAAAATTGGACCATGTTAATCAGTACAAAACATAAGGAGGAATTCTTTTGTGGATTCATGATGGCACAGATGAAATTTGGAAACAAACTATTCTAACACAAACAATTGCATGGGAATAAAATTTGAAGAAGGAATTGTCATGATACTGCAACAGATGATCCTGGTTGAAAAGCATAGCTGACTTGTTGTGGTGCACCAAGTGGGGAGAAAGTTAGAAAGGAGAATACTTAATGGGGCCACTAGTTTTTCAAAATATAGCAAATGGGGCTTCTTCTCTGGTGCAATGGCAAGAATCCTGAACCATGAAGCGCGTGCCTTAACCTCGAGGTTATTTCAGGCAGATATAGTGGAAGTTGGGGCCACTTGCAGATCACCCTAATGGGACTCCATTTTATTTGGACCAGCACTCGGTAATGGTGTTTTATGGACAAATTCAATGAAAAATGAGAAAAAAAATTACTCTGAGTGAGCATTTGTTTATGTGGATTAAAGATGCAAAAGTTTATTATTGAAGCACCATAGCCAGCTCTATGTCAACCAGGATAAGTTCTTGACAACAAGTAATATTGCATTTAGAAAGTTCCCTAAACATTCTAATAATGCTCTAATTAAATCAAAGGGGTTTCGAAGGAAGAAAAGAGAGAGAAGCAGGAGTAACAACATTAGATTCACAGGTAGCTCTAAAAATTATAAGCCTGCATGTAGCTGCAGTCTATAAATAACGTCAAATTCAAGGAAGAGTATCTAAGTAAACCACAATAGTTTCAAACCAAGAACTTACTGTTCGCTGCCCGGATATGATTTTAGATACATGACTTAGTCTGAGATATTTCTCCTTTTTCCCAGAGAACCATATCAAAACAGACTCGTCCTGAAAGCAATGAACATTCAACCATTTAGAATTTCTAGTAGGAAGAATCTAATTAAAAAATAAGGCAAAGACCAATATGCATCAGAACATGCTGGGTGCGCCCTAAATGAAAAAAAAGGGAAAAAAAGGATTAAATTGTAGAAGACAAAGATGTACCAGCACCTTACAAGAAAACCTAATCCCCTGCCCAACTGGGCCGACCTCATAAATAAATTAACTTACATTACAAATTTCTTGCACGGACAATATAATGGAGGTTTAGTTTTTGTTGAGCTGATTGTCAGACTAAAGCAATGATGTTAATGAGAGGGGGGGTTGCATGTATTAAGAGACAAATATCAGTAAAAAAAACTTGGACCAAACTTACAATGGAAAGACGGAATGGACAGAACTTTGGCTTTCCCCTTCTTCCATACTTGAGCAAGTAAGCCCCTTTCTTTAAAGCTGTGATGGCCTGTTGTAAAGATCATTCAAGAACCTAACTTATGCATGTTCGGCACATTCTTAAGCAGAAAGCTAAATGAAAGTGAAATGGTAAATGCCATATTCAAATGGCTAAAAAAAATCCAAAGAGATTCATACAGATTTGAATAAGGTTGGAGGGTGAAAATGAACAGTATGTCTGACAAAAATGCACTTCACAATCCTTTCAAAAATTTAGAGAGAGAGAGAAAAGAGACTACAAGCACAGCACAGCACAGCAAACCATCTGGGAAGATGTCAAATCTCCAAGTCTTAGTGTAGTAACTCATTTTGCAAGAGATTCAATCTAGCCAGTCAGCCTTCTCAATCAATATAAAAGCACCAGCATAAATTCAGGATATCAATTATTTTTTTTCCTTTATTGCCTGAATAAAAATGATTAACAGATTTGAACCCAACCTGGATTACTCTCCTAGGACATATATTTCCACACCACACTTAACCTGATCACATCTATAATACCAAAAGAAAAAATTACAAGAGGACCTAGGATTGGACTGGAGATGAAAAATTCAAGTTTTTCACTTCAATGTCAACTAATTATCTTCTGATAAATGTCCTCCTAATTTACTTTGACTTCTCCCTGTCCTAATTTCAACACCCATACATTTCTTAATTTCCTACTCACTCCACCACCACCAATACCTTGTTCCTTCATCCTTTCATTAAGTTCTCAACAACAAAGCATTTCTTTGCAGAAAAATCTAGAGTAACACCACCATTCCAGCCCACAGTTGTTTAACCATTCGGATTCTAAACCCTCTCCTCAACACTGACAAAGCCATTTAGAATCATATAACAAAGCCTTATCTAACCATGACCCAGAAACTGTCGACATACAATCAGCATTTCACTTAATCCCACGAAAAATTCTGTGAAACCATTAATTTTCATAAATCACCTTAATCATCTAAATAAACTCAACTAAACGATAACAGAATAAAAATAAACACAAAAAAAATGAAATTATAAGAAATACCTGTTCGATGTCTCTTTCAACAGGTCCAGTTCTACCAAGATCCGAAGCCATTCTATCACCCCTTAACATTAAATCCCCAACAATAAAAACCCAAAAAAAACAAAAAATCTAGTATTTCAAATTAACCATTTTCAAAAAAACCAAACCCTTCCATCCAATTCAATTGAAAACCCTAAGAAAAACAGAAATCCACACTCACAGCCAACTCAACTCGACCATCAAGATCACTCACTCGCTGAATCACCAGCTCAATCAGGTCCAAAACTCACAGAAATTCTTTCACTTCAGAGTAACTTCAATTTGAAGTTAATAACAACAAATGGGGTGAATACTTAACCAATCTGATAAAAAATAGGAGAAAAAAGAGTGAAGTCCAGTGATTTTGGAGCTTGAAGATAAAACTAAGTGTCTATTTGGATAGAGAGAGAAAGTGTGGGAAAATTTAGGAAAGCAATATATATATATTCATCTGATTATTGAAGTTTCTATGTGCAAGAGAGAGACCAAAAGCTTTTTGCTACTTTTTTTTTCCTCTCTCAAGTGAGGAGTAGTGCTTTTATTTTATTTTATGGAGCTCAGGGGAAGAATGAAGAGAGAGAATAAAGAAATGGCAAAAAAGTGGAGTGGGATAAACCCACAAATTTAATTTGACATTTAGTTTTTTTTTTTTTTTTGCTAATTGATGTTAGTTATGCTATTAGTTACTGTTCTTGTTTTCATCTTCTTTTTCTTTTTGTTGTCTGTTTGGTGTCTGAGAAAGTGAAAACTCGGATTCTATTGACTACAAAAAAGGTGAAAGGGTGCTGAAGGCTTTGCTAGTAAGCACTAAGCAGTATTTTACATGAACAGTCAATTTGAATTATCCATTTTTTTTTCTTTTTTATCCGTTCTTCACTGCGATTAATGCTAATTAACTACTAGTCTACTTCTACTTTACCAGAAAAGTGGATGTCGATTAATCCTCACTGGTTTTTTACCTAGATTTTCCCATCGGCAATTGTAATTTTTTTTCTTTTTAACTAATTATAACACAAGTTAAAAGAGATTAGTACCTTGCTGTATATATTATTACACGATGAAACTATGATCTTGCCCTTGGTTGGCAAAATTAGTTGGCTTTGTTTCTAGGGCTGGGGAGGCATTTTGTGGTGTACCCATTAGTTATTACACGAAAGAACGAGGTTAGATTGTTTTTTTGCATTTTTATCTACACAATATAATTATTTTATTGTCCTTGACATCAAAAACATATTAAATTTTGGTCAAGAGGTTCTTTAGTATTTGAATTACTTTTTAAACAATTAAATTACATCATTGCTTTTGGAATGTAAAAAACTTTTCCAATGATTTTTCATTTTCATTTGGTTATTTGATAATTGTTTGTTGTTATTAGAGATAATATA
>Ga0325405_1007327_pt1 | contig 11118 bp, 5 predicted proteins | sample PopdelMetagenome_21_FD_205663 | JGI IMG/M metagenome (GOLD analysis project Ga0325405, IMG submission 205663) | Populus deltoides microbial communities from Bellville, Georgia, United States - Xylem-Control-R2 | ecosystem: Host-associated > Plants > Phyllosphere > Stem > Wood/Secondary xylem...
TTACCAGGTGATCGCCAAAGTGGGTACTGTAGCCTATAAGCTCGATCTGCCAACTTCTTCCATCATCCACCCTGTGTTCCACGTTTCCCAGCTCAAGAAGCATGTAGGAAACCAAATCGTGCAGAGATCCCTTCCAGTTATCGATTATGGTCCTTCTTTGCAACCCAGAGCCATACTAGAAAGACCTATGACCAGGCATAACAACCAGGCTGCCACTCAAGTGCTCATACATTGGGAAGGGTTACCACCAGCTGAAGCAACGTAGGAATTCACTGATGAGTTGAAGCGAGGTTTCCAACATTCAACCTTGAGGACAAGGTTGGGTTCGAGGGGGGGCAATGTTATCAGCGAAAGAGGGAGAGGAAGATTTCTGATTTGAATTCAAATTAATTACTTTCCATTACGCACCGTTTTACTTAATTTCCTAAACGCACCGTTTTACTTAGTTCGTTATGGTGCTAATATTAAGAACACGCCACACGCCTGTAGGTGTGGGAGGGTAGAGTTTTCCATTCAGTTATAAAGGTGTAACAGAATGCATGAATTAGACATGCAAATGAAATGAAATACAAATGACATTCCTTGAAGTCAGGAACTCTACTCTTCCTTCATCCTCTGTGACTCATCCCTCACAGCCACCACAGCTAAACACTGAAACACATAACGCCAGTCTATACCCTTCACTAGCCAGTCATTCCCCTCCTCCACTAAGCCCCATACAGGTAGGCACCTTAAGTGTTTCACCCTTAACACGGGCCATATCAATAATTGACAATTTGTTTTCTGGGATAATTACATTTAGATTCTTATTGCTTGATGTTTTTTTTTGTTTTATCTTTCTATTTTAAAAAATTACATTTGACTTCTTCATTTTTAGTAATTTTACAACAAGTTATATTCTTTAGCTTCGGCAATAAAAAAAATATCAATAAAAATATCACAATATTTACATATTTATCATTATTTTTAATTTAATAATTAAAAAGCTCTTATACATTAACTATTATAATTTTATCATTATATTAAAAACCCTGATAAAGAAAATATTAATCAAACATTTGATGGATATTATTACTAGAATTTTTAGATTTATTAACGAAATTTTATGTTGGTATTTATACTCTTAGTTTGCCAGTAAAAGTTTTTATCGATAGGCTCATGGACTGAAATACTCCGTTGGAAAAACTCTCATTGGTTATTTATATTTTGTTAGCGTGTTCATTGGTAATAAAATTACTGATGAATTTATTGCCGATAAAAGCATGCAAAAAAAATTTACCCGCTTCATTCTGTCAGTATTTCCATCGGTGAATATGATATATTGCTGATAGAAAAAATCGTATGTTATTTCATCAGTGGTCTTTTTTCACCATCAGTATTTCTCTTGGTGAATTTGATATATAACCGACTAAAAGACCAGATGCAATTTCATCAATGATTAAACAGTGGCAATGAATATTGCAATAATGTTTTTCCAATTCCTTGAAATATACCGACGGACTTAATCCGTGGGTAACACCATCAGTAATAATTTAAAAATATTTTTTAAAAGAAAAATCTATTAAACAAAAGTAGAAAATAATTAAAATAAAATAAATTAACATAAAAATCAAATATTTATTACAAATTTAAACATTTATAAGTTTAAATACAATTGATCTAGAATGGAAGCGTTGGAGGAGGAGGAGGAAGCGGGTTTTTGTACGGACCATGGAGCAAATAAGAGGTAAAACATGTATCACCCATTTGCGATTTCATCTCCATTACCAATTAGCAAAGTTCAGTTGTCTCATCATTGAGTCGTGCATAAACAGCAATAAGATGGGTCATTTGAGCTTGTACTCGTAGATCTAAAATAGCCTTAAACTCTAGAGTTTAAGTGTTCGGAATTGATTGCGAGCATTAAACGATTGAAACATTGTAGGTCATCCACAAGTCCTTGGTCATAGTGTTAGAGAGACCGTACACCCAATTTATATTACTAGACGATCTTGCCTCTAACCACGAATTCAGATCGAGATCCGAATCGGTGGAAGGATCGTCCACATGTCTTTCCTTCAACCGGGTGTTATATGTACCTTGAAAAAATGTCAAGAAATTCAAAAAAAATAATAACTTCAAAAAACAAATAGTTGAAAATCGATATACCACAAAGTGCTGAGCTTGGTTATCGACGAGCTGTCGCACCCCTTTTTAACGGTCATCACTTCACATGTGCGTTTCCATAAAAAAAAAACTCCATCGAGCTATGCATCCAATAACTGTAGCTTGTAAGAGAAAAATGTTGTTAGTTAAATATATTTATAAAAGAATAAAAAATGGATGTAAAAAAAAAGAATCTTATCATCCAATTTGCATGCGAAACGAACTAAACAGAACCACTGATGTGCGTGGTAACGAAACCATGAACAAGCTGGTTTTGATTCTCTGTTCCGAATCGTAAGTGTCAAACGAAATGCTTGGACATCATGTGCTAAATATATTCCACCCATATAGCCTTCAAGACAAACAGTAGTTTGAAATCCTTTCAAACCACTACATCTTTCCAACCTGGAAGCTCCTTTTCTTTCATATATTCTTTGGCTTTCTTTTGAGTTTCATATCAAAAATCACACAACTTATATGATACAAATGAATTATTTGTTAGTAAATAAAAATAAAAATGAATAAAATATTAAAAAAAATTATTTTGATTTCAATCTTATATAGTTGCAACGTAATTCTCTAAAACCCTCTTTGCAATAACGTTGTTAGCTTTATCCCATTCAAATTTTTCTTTGCAATTAAAACTTATAAAATAAAATTTTCATTAATATTAATAAACTAACCAAATTAACATAATAAAAAAAAATTAAGCTAATACTAACTTTAAACCTTTCCAAACATGCATCAATCATAGGTTTCCATTCAAAATGTTTAGAAACCTGACTCCATTGAAACAATGAGATTTCATCGATGATTTAACCATCGATGTTATGGTTCTGGCAGCCTCAATATTTGTAAACCTAAAATTGCATTCGTTAATTGAAATTAATTTTTTAAAAATTATTAATATGTCGATGTGAAGGAAAAACAAACTTACATTAAAAATTCATTCTTCCACTGAGATTGGTACTTTTAGGTAAATGGATTCTACAACAAAGGGGCCTCCCTTTGACATGGTGGCATCACACTCAACAAGCCCATGTTGAGAGTGTTTGTCTGTGTCTCAAGTGCCTATTCATGGTCAACACCTAACGACACATAGTCATTAGAAGCACTGCTAGAATAACTACCAACAATTCTATCCATACAACGTGCTAATGACTTTTTTCTAGGCATCTACATAAATTAAATGATTAAGATACTGTAAACCATTCATATTTTAAAAAACATTCGGCAACACCTCCTTTATATGAGAGACTACTCAAAATTTTTAAACCAACAAATATATAACAATTTAAATTCAGTTGTCACAAACTAGTTGATTTTATTCAATTTGTTTCCTTGTCATTGACTAAAAACTTCACTCAACTTGTACTCAACCTAGTTCTTGTATTATTTCAAAAACAAAATTAGAATTTTTCGGTATTTCCATCGATGTACAACAATTTGGTTAATTTTTCAAATTAAATAGTAAAAGTGTCTTGTTTTTGCTCTTCCATAATATTATTAACTTACCTTTCATAATTCCACATTTCAACATTCATACACAACTCATACATTTCTACACTATTCAAAACATCAAAACCAACCCAATTTGACATATAAAACAAAATTCTCATAAACCTTTAATTTACAATAACTCAAATTATCTAGATTAACTCCTAATTTTCAACAACTTAAAACCCTAAACCATAAATTATACAAAAACAAAATTAATCACTAAATTAAACAATATATTTAACAAACTAAACCCTAATTTACAAAAATCTAAAATAATAATTAAAATTAATCCTATATATTTAATTGAAATTAAACAACAAAATTGAAAAAAAAAATTCAACAAAATTGTTCTCATATGAAAAAAAAACCTCCACAACAACATTCATATAATTAACGAGAATAGAAAAATTTTATTTTTTTTAAATACAATGCAAATAAGCACAAGAAAAAATAAAATTTCTTACCTTATTTTCGTTGTGAATTTTGGCTAATAAGAGAAAACAAATAAGAAAAAAAATAGGAGAGATACATTCATTACCAAAAAAAAATAAAGGGAAAAATATGAAGAGAATAAAAAGACTTAAGAAGGGGAGAAGGAGAGAGAGAAGAGAAAGAGAGAGAAACATTGATGGACTGTGGGTAGAAGAAGAGAGAAAAAGAGAGAAACTCATTTAATATAATTTTAGAGATTCTAGTCTTTTAATTTTAGGGTTTTTACCAACAGTTTTATTGATGGACAATTAAATATTAATATTTTAATATTTTCTTTGGTGTTTTCATATGTAACATTTAATTGAAATTCTAAATTTTATAAAAACTTTGCAGAAGCCCCCCCCCAAATATCTCTAATGAAATTTCAGTCTGTCGATGAATACGTCTATAATGAACAATAATTAACAATGACATTAAGAAGTAAATAGTTCCATTCTAACTGGAATATACCGACAGATGAAAGCTATCGGTGATACCATATAAATGGAACACAATGAACAATGTCAGGGAGACATGAACATTTTCAATGTTCTTTGGAATATATAGACAGTCACAATCAATCGGTGATGCCATATGTATTGAACACAAATACTACCAAATATTACCGACGACTTTCCTGTCAAAAAATTAAATGTTAATATTTTTAATTTTTTGTTGGTTTTTTCTTTTGTAATGTCTAATTGAAATTTTCAATTTAAATAATTTTTTTTAAAAACCCGCCAAATATTATCAACGACTTTCCCGTCAGAAAATTAAATATTAATATTTAAATATTTTCGTTAGTGTTTTTATCTATAACATCTAATTGAAAAATTCAATTGAATAAAAATTTTTCAAAACCCCCCTTATTACTGATGATTTTTCAGTTCATTAGTGATGTCGTCTGAAAAAAAAACAATAATTAATAATGCAATTGAGAAGTAAACAGATTCAAAGCTATTAGGAAAATATCGACGAACATTAACCGTCGGTGATCCTGTATTTAATGGATACCATGAACAATACAATTGATAAGTGAGCGGTTTCAAAGCTCTCAAGGAAATATCAATGGACATTAACAGTTGATGAACATGTATGTAATGGACAACATTAATAGTGCAATTGAGAAGTGAAAAGTTCTCATGTTCTCTAGAATATATCGATGAACTTACTTCGTCAATGATACCCTTTGTATTGAACATAATGAACAATGCCAGGGAGAAGGGAATAATTGCAATTCTCTCTAGAATATATCGACAAACTTAATATGTCGGTGTAGCTATTGGTATTTTATAGTCTGTCGGTATTTTCATTGGTGTACAACAGTTTTTATTGCAAAATTGTATATGTATTCCTTATCTATCCATCCTACAACTACTTAAAATCACAACAACACATATAACACAATAATAATAGTTCTATGTATAATATTAAAATCATTTAAAATTAATGTTTCCTTTTCATTTAATAATACATTAACATCATTATCATTATATTAAAGTTAATTTCTTCCAGAAATATTATATTATAATTTATGGCATTACACTTTTGTGTTGTTCAAATTAATCAGAAGTATTGACACAAAAATTTTGAATTTTCTTCCAAGTCATTAGATGAAGCAACTCGATATGGATCAACAAACTCATCAAGTTGAAAGTTATCATCTCTCATAATTAATTCATCAACGCCATCCTGAACAACTTGGACACGACCCTTGAGTTTTGTTTTCACTACGGATAATCAATCAACTCTTGAATGATCCTTTCTAAAAGAATAAGTATATGTGTTATAAACTTACTGGCATTGCTTGGAGAAAACAAAGACATCGTCGATATTGTAGAGTATAGCACTTCTATTAATTTTGACCAAACTATGATGAAGATCTACTATGATTTCTCTATTAGTGGTATCATACCAATACCATTTGAATAAAAAGACTTTATTCTGCTGGCTATAATATTGCAATTTAATGACATCTTTTAACTTCTAATAATAGTTAACTTAAAACTCATTAGAAGTTGATCACTTAACACAAACTCCACTGTTATATATCTTTCTACCCTAACTACACTTTTCAGTATGAAACACATAACCATTGATGAAATACCTGTTATATCACCTCATTTTTCTTTCAAGACTCAGACTTAGTAAATTCAAAGCATTCCCTTCTAATTAATAAACCTGATGATACATGAATTGCAACCATTAATATTTAACAATAAATGTGTAATAAAATTGAGTATCCTAAGAGATAAGAATAATTAAATAATCCTTACATGTGTTTTGAATCATGTGGAAAATTGTTCATTTTATAATCAAAAGATTTGAGATTCAGTTAATTGTGAATTTTAGGACAATAAAAATTGATGATGTTGCCTATAAGAAGTTAAACAATCTATTAGTTTATGATAGTATAAGAGATAAGTTTTTTGAAAGTAATGATATGTTTAAGTATGATACTTGCTAAATAAAAAGTCTTAGTTCATTGCAGTTGAATAACACATAATTATGTGCTTGTTTGAATTTTATTTCTGTCAAACATCTTCCCCTAACTAAATTTTATAGTACAATTCCCCATTGTTTTCATGCCTTGAAACATGGTTGATTTATTTCTTCAAGCTAGGCTTGAAATAGTATGAGATAAATATTAAGATCTTTTAAACAATATAAGCCTCTCATATCGAAATCTCGACAAGCGCCTTGTTTTTTTACTTTTCTCTTAAGATTGAACAAGTACTTGTATGGAATTAAATGAATATTTTGAATTAACAAAAAAAATAGAAGTTTAATTATGATGCATGTGTAATCACTAACCTCTTGAATGGATACATCCAATTATATTATATCAAATCTCCAACTTTTGCCTTAAACAATAGATGTATGGGTAGATGCTTCATTGAGTTGAAAAACAATGGAATGAATATCATCTCAAGTTTGCAGATTTTCTGGACAATATTTGTTTCAAGCCTCTTTATGTGTTGTATCTGCAACTTGTTAGAGCATTTATCTTTAAGAAAGTGACTGATCTTCATGAGTGCATCTCATATCCCATTTGGTAATAAATCTTGGTAAGTTAAGGAATGAGTGTTTGCATAAACACGTGACAATCATAACTCTTCATTTCATATAATCTACAATTCTTCAAATTCACCAACCTTGATATATTTGAAGCATGTCTATAAGAAAAATACAAACTCTTAAGCCATTGGTAAACAAGCAACTACGCATTCCTGTCTAAGGCAAAACTGGCTTTGTGCTTTGCGACCAGTGACCCATCATAAACACATTCCATATTTTTATGGTGACAAAACAAATATATGTTTATTCTGGTTTTGATGTTGCCCTTTGTTTTTCTTTTCACATCCATAACCATGTTAAAAATGTTTTCAAAAATGTTTTTTACAATGTGTATGACATCAATGTTATGATGGAGAAAATTGGTCTTCTAATAAGAAAGGTCATAGAAAATACTTCACTTTATCCAATTATGAGTTAAACCAAAATCAAGAAACCTCTACTTACCAGATTGAAAACCAAACACAATGTTATCGTTCTACGGCAGCACATCATATAATTATTCATCCAATGGTAACAGCGGTGCAACATTCATTTCAACTCTACCAATAAAGAAGTCTTTTTTGTTCTTTTTGTACTTGTGATCCGTTTATAAGAACCGTCAGTAGCAATAAAAAAAGATGTTTTGCCACCATATATTATTATGAAAGCCTTGTTATTTTCTATACAATATGGACATGATAGTATATCTATAAATGCTCCAACAAAAAATCATTCCATATACAGGAAAAATCATTGATAGTCCATATCAAAGTTGCCTTTATCTGAAAATTGTATTTCCTTGATACATCATAAGTTAAAGCCTTGAATGACCATAAATATTTCAACTCATCAATCAACGGTTGTAGAAAAACATCTATATTCCTACCCGGACTATTAGGAACGAGTATAACCATAGGTAAAAGCATGAACTCCAGCCTTATACACATCCTAAGTGACAGGTTATAAATTGTGAGTATCACCAGATAACAAGAATAAAGAGCAATAAATTACCTAAATGGATTGAATTTGTTTGTATATAACACAAGACACATGCTCTTTAATTCCACTAAAAACTAAGGATGCACCCTATTAAAATATTTATAGGCTTCACCATTGGAATGGTGCACCATCACTCATTCACTGCATCATATGAATGATGTCATGTTATGTACTCAATAGTATATGGTGATATGAATAACATTTGTAATCTGGGTGTGATTAGAAAGTATCTAAGTTTTCTATGTGTGATAAGAGTCCTTCCCCTACTAGTTCTGGATTTATAACGAGCATGCACATATGTTCTACACTCGGTCAATTTTACATTTTTAAAAAAGTACAACACGCAGAAGTTTAGACACATGTCAATTTTCTGGTATTTTTGGCCGATTGGTTTCATCATGGATTTAGCAGTATAGAAGTTCTCTTTTGGCCTATTCTTTTCAAGCAAAATGCCTCTCACCAATTAGAAAATTCTGTTATAATTGGCCTCACTCAACCCATGGTCTGACTTGATGGTGAACATCTGTACAATTGCCAATAATTTACTATGATTTGTGCACCCATCTCATAATGGTTTGTCAGAATCTTGCAAAGGATCCAAAAACCTAGTTGCGCCTATATTAAGTTTTTCATCTACGATTGGACATCAATATTATAACAGCTCGGCCCAACATGTCGTATATTGTCCGCTTTGGGCCTTACCGCCCTCACGGTTTTGTTCTTGGTGACGTGAGCTCACTTTTGAGCTTGACGTTCCAAAACGCGTACAACATGTTAGCAACCAGCACTACTAATAAGGCTGGCTACCAAACCCTCACTCGCTGATGTGGGATATTACAATCTACCCTTTTTAAGTAGCCCGACGACCCTGTCGGCACAACTAGACAGCTAGTGAGGTCGACTTTGTTACCAAATGTAACAGCCGGGCCCAACATGTCGTATATTATTCGCTTTGAGCTTTACCACGCTCACGGTTTTATTGGTGACGCGAGCCCACTTCTGAGCCTGACATCTCAAAACGCGTACAACATGTTAACAACCAGCACTATTAATAAGGCTAGCCATCAAACCCTCACCAGCCGATGTGGGATATTACAAACATGCATAACCTTTATTCATTCTCATTGCATCCATAACCATATTCTTATAAGGATTACTATTGTCATCTACAACTCCATGCACATTCCTAGAACTAAAAGTTGACCCAACCATCCTTTTTACCATGGTCTCGTGAGAAATATAAGGTTCTCCATATGCAAACTAACATAGATGTTTTTCCATGAACCTTTTCTGTAGAAAATGCATCGTTACAAAGTCTGGATCGATAAACTTTTTTATTTTTACACCTCTTACATGGATATCTAATATTGCCTCCACTAATATTTATTGGATTAAATAGTGCATAATTATTAAAACCTTAAACCCCATTACAATAATCCATCTTATGCAACCCTTTAGGTGAATCTTGATACATCCATGAAAGATCATTCATTACTTATATCAAACCTATATAAAATATTGATGACAACATGTATTAATTAATTACGTAAACTAAATAAGTTTACAAACATTGGTTTAACTCAAACTTATTCAATCTATTTTAATAGTACTCTTAATTCATTATCAATTATCTACATAAATTCAAATTTCTATATATTTAACAAAAATTTCAACTCAACAACAAAATTAACAAAATATAAAATGACCCATTTAAATAAGTCATTATTCATTTTATCACAAAATACTTCAATCACACTTTTAAAATAAATTTCATCAATTTACAAACAAATATAATTTTACAAAATCTCAAACAAACCCTAACATGTACAAACCATATATTTATAGAACAAATTTCTATGGAAAAAAGCTATAAAAACAAGTAAACACAAAAAATATATATATATACTATAAAATTATGCAATAAAAATTAACATTTTAAAATTTAATTCAAATAAAAAATAGGTAGTTTTGCTTACTTGATGCGAAGAATCCTCAATAAAATTTAAATCATAACATAAATGCTGACAAACTGGGTGTTAGGGTGGCTAGATTTGTAATGGAAGGTTGATTTGTGATAAAATGAGGGGGGGTTTGTTGTTTGTTGCAAAGCAAAATGGAAGAGGAAGAACAAAATAAAGGAGGGGGAGAGAAAGGTCGCTCACTAGGTCATAAATTAAATATTATAAACATAATTCACCGATGAAATTAACCTGTAGCTAATTTTGTCTGTAAAAGTGAAATGTCATTGTACTTTTTAGTTTTTTTTTTAATTCTTTCTTTTCCCACTGTAATTTTCTTGGTATATGCCAACAAAATATTTTGTTTGGTGTTTATTGATGAATACAACAAGGGAATAGTTTGTCAGTAAAGCTCATTGTAATCTACTAATGAAAAATTTTCATCGTTGTTTTCTTTGTATTTGCTAATTTTTTGGTAGTGCATCTTCGTTACTTCTATAAAAAAATCTTTATTTCCCCTTCCATTACCGTCTTAAGAACTTCCTTAAATCATAAAACATAACAGCACTCCTTTTGATTTTCAAGGGATAATTGATGTTTGATGTCCTGAATATTTAAAGAAAAAATTTACTAGTCCACTTCTCTTTGTTTCACCTTATTTAAGCAATATGAAAAAGAGGCTTGACGGCTATTCCTCTTCCACACCCTGTAATAAAATTAAAACAAAAATTGCAAATCTTAATACATTTTATATGAAAAAATGAACATCTTGTTGCTGACTTCATTAACACCAACTTAATTATTGATTTTTGTAATTATCAGTTTAAGGAACAAAAGGAGAAAAAGGTGGTATGTTTAAGCAACATCGAATTCCTTGGAAATCATTTTAGCCTTGGCAATAACCTTTTCAATACTGCCAACCATGTAAAATGACTGCTCTAGAAGGTCATCATATTTCCTGCTATGGATAGATTATTGGTCTGCACTA
>Ga0325405_1007328_pt1 | contig 11118 bp, 16 predicted proteins | sample PopdelMetagenome_21_FD_205663 | JGI IMG/M metagenome (GOLD analysis project Ga0325405, IMG submission 205663) | Populus deltoides microbial communities from Bellville, Georgia, United States - Xylem-Control-R2 | ecosystem: Host-associated > Plants > Phyllosphere > Stem > Wood/Secondary xylem...
TTATTATGATGCTTTCTTATCCTTCTTGAAGTTTCTGTGATCTATGCTTCACTATGATTTTGCCTGCAGCTTATTACAGATGTGAACATCGCTGTTGCAGTTGAAGCCATACAAGCTATTGGCAACCTTGCACGTGGTCTAAGAACCCATTTTTCTGGGAGCTCTCGGTTCTTATTACCTGTATTGCTTGTAAGAGCCATATACACTTTGATGATGACACACATGCTCACACAATAATGCTTTTCAAACCTTGGCTACCTGAGTGTGTTGAACTGGTCCACACGTTTGTCTTGTGTGATAAATGAGTTTTTAATTTTTAATACTACCTGTCTAACTCTGACAACAGTGCTGTTTCTATGGTTTCTTTTAATAGGAAAAATTGAAAGAGAAAAAACCTACACTCACCGAGGCACTTGCTCAAACTCTGCAAGCGATGCATACAGCTGGATGCTTAAATCTTGCTGATATCATTGAAGGCAAGTTCGCCATTCATTCCAAATACTTTCATATTCTGATAAACTCTGTTAAGTTGTTTGAGCCTTAGAGATTGTACTTTTAGTTTTTTGTATTTGGTTTAACCAATCCCTGCTCTTTGTCATTTAATCCTTTCTATTTCTGTTTGTTTTATATTTCTGCTTGTTTTGGATTGGCACCACAAGTTTGTCATCATTGTTTTTAATACATTTCATAACTGATGTGAGCATAGCTACAACATAATTAGGCTTCTCGAGGAGAAAATCATGCATTTTCGATCTATTTTTCTTTTGTGGATTCTTTTCATAATTAGCGTTTCTTTTCCCATATAGTTTTTTCTTGTCATCTATAATGCCCTGATTTTCATTTTTTAGGTATATAGGGTAAATTGTTTGCCACTATTGGCTCATGGTTTATGGGGTTACGTGGTTTTGGTTCTGAATGATTTCTTTTACTGCAGATGTCAAAACAGCAGTGAAAAATAAAGTTCCTCTAGTGCGCTCATTAACTTTAAACTGGGTGACATTTTGTATTGAAACAAGTAACAAGGCTGTTATTCTGAAGGTGCACAAGGATTATGTCCCTATCTGTATGGAGGTTAGTGCATCCATTGCTCTTACAGTAATGCGTATAATCAAATTCTTTGCATGCTTGTTGCTAGTGTCCATTTCATTTTCAACACATTGCATTTCATATTCAATAGCTGGTGTTTATTTCAGATAACGGAGCTTTTCTCTTTGGTCTCTTATAAGATTTTGAAGGAGAATTAGAAAATCAATCTTTACATTGTGAATTGGAACTGGCCTATGGTTCGGACTATTCATGGATCATCATCTATTAATTTTTTTTGTTATGATGCATGGAGCTATAAGATATGCAGCTGTTGGAATGCACAGATTTTGCTTATCTGCTTCCACTTTTCCTGTTTTTTTTTTTTAGTTTCGAATTAAGTGATTGTATTTTGCAGTGCCTCAATGATGGGACTCCTGATGTGAGGGATTCTGCCTTTTCAGTGTTAGCAGCAGTAGCTAAGGTAGTATTTCCATTCAAGAAAAATATTGAAAATTTATTGCTTCACTTTTAGCTACTGCTATTGTAACTCTCAAATTCTTGCTTAGTCGGTTGGCATGAGGCCTTTGGAGCGATCACTGGAGAAACTTGATGATGTGAGAAGAAAGAAGCTGTCTGAAATGATAGCAGGTTCAGGAGATGGTGTGCCTGCTGTGGCATCCTCAGGTGTGCACACCTTTTTCCATGATGCTATCACAACAATTAATTTAGGGTTATTAAATCTTTAGCTATATTTATTTTTGTATTTAATTTAGTTGATCATGCTTGTTGTGCCGTGGCCAGGTCCAGTCCAAGCTGTTCGTGGAAGCATGCCATCGGTAGAGGTGGGCTGTGACTTTTATTTTTTGAAACTTTATGATTCTTGATTTTGTTATTAGATTGTCTTTATCATTTGCAACAGAGTCATTAATTACATTATAACTAGAATTGTCTTGTTTGTACCATTAGAAACTTTGTTGATTAGACTTCTAGAAAAAGCTGTTTTAAGAGGTAGATATGCGCGATGTGCACCATGGAAGAGTGACATTTATTTTGAAATCTCCAGCTGTGGTTGGTCATATAATTTCCTTTAGGGGAAGGGCCTTATGTTTTGACTATGGTCCTTGTTTCTAGGTCACTAAATTCAGTCAGCATGATCCAGCTGCTCTTAATTGAAAGATAAAAGGAAAACATGTATTGAGTTTTTTAATAATATTGTTATTTATGGCTGATTTCTAATGTTCCTTGGTAAATTGTTTTCGTTTCAATGGTTTCTTTATTATAAAAAAAGCTGACTTATCCACCTTTCTTCTATATTTCTAGTAGTTTATTTCTTTCTCTTGTATGTTAGTCTCAATTCCCTGAGTGTGTTTTCTATGCACCTCACTTCGATATTTCTCTAAGGGTTGGCCTTTTCAGTTTCATTCAAATTATGATCTTAAGAAAGTTTTTTGTGTAAATTCTTTTGCAGACATCAGAAGGCTCATTTGTTAAAAAGTCGGCAGCAAGCATGCTTTCTGGGAAGAGGCCTGCACCAGCAGCTGTGAATTTCTTTTACTTTTTTCTTTTCTTTTTCTTATCATTCACATTAAATTTTGCTCAAAGGGACATTATCACTATGATGGTTCCTGATTGTGCTATTGTTCTTTTTGTCAGGCTGCTAACAAAAAGGCAGCGCCGACTAAATCAGGGGTTAGCAAGAAAGGAGATGGTGCTGGGCGGGCAGAATCTTCAAGAGCAATTGAACCACCTGAGGATGTTGAGGTAGGCGAATGCCTTTGTTTTTAAAAGCTTTCTTTGTTGATTGTCAGTTGTACTCATAGTTTTTGATACATGATTGGCTCTCTGTTTGATATTTGCAGCCAGCAGAGATGAGTCTTGAAGAAATTGAAACCAGATTAGGTTCTCTCATTCAAGCCGATACTGTTTCCCAACTGAAGAGCGCAGTGTGGAAAGAGCGGTTGGAAGGTATGTTATAAGAACCTTTTGCTTGTTTCATGCATAGATTATACGAAGCTGTTGTTTCTGCTACTCCGATGCCATTGCTTACTCTCAATTTCAAAAACTGAAAGTTGATTGTTTTTGTCTATCATAGGTTTTAAATGCTCATTTTTTTCTTTTACTATAGAAGTAAAAATTTGAAACAGGAGTACAAAAATCTATTAATTTGATTTGAGAATTCTTTAGTTGCAAGCTGCTTGTGACATTTGATTATGCTTTAGGGTGCTTCACTGTGAACAGGTTTTCTTCTAACATAAAGATGGTGATTATGGTGACAGTTTTTATGCTACTGTATTGTTTCAGTAGAATTTACCTCATGCTATGTTGGTTGTGGGTAAATTGCTTGGATATAGATTTTTTTTCCTGACATGTATTCAACATTTTCTTTGGCTGTTTCTTGTAAAATTGTTTTGATTGTAACTTTATGAGTGGATATATATTTGTGTTTGTATAAATTTTCTTTAATTGGGTGGTTGATTAGAATGCTGTTCTTTACAAAGAGATGTGTTCTTGGTCCACTTAACTGCGCTAATTTATATGTTGGTGCACGGGAGTCTATTATTTATTTTTTATACCATGTTACATAAGCTGCATTTAATTGGTTAATTTTTCTTGTTTTTTTCATTTAAATTGCTGCAGCAATATCCTCATTTAAACTACAAGTGGAGGGGTTACAGAATCTTGATCAATCTGTGGAGATTTTGATTCGTTTACTCTGTGCTATTCCTGGATGGAACGAAAAAAATGTTCAGGTATTTAAATGTTTTTGATGTTTTACATTTTTGTATGAACAGATTGATTTCAAGCTCAATTCTGTAATGGTTATAATACTAAGAAATACAATCAAAAGTGCAGGTTCAGCAACAGGTCATTGAAGTCATTACTTACCTAGCTTCAACTGCATCAAAATTTCCGAAGAAATGTGTAGTGCTCTGCCTTTTAGGTGGGTATTAAGTGCTATTTGTCTATTCTTTTGTTTGAAACTAGAGCTATATTTTGTGAAAGATTGCTTGTATTTTTTCTATAAATGCGAACCCTCCCAATTCTGTGCTAAGTTGATTTTTCCTTTTTAACCTTGTTAGTGAATGGATTGGATAAATTAAAAAGTTTTTTTTCATACCTATTCGCAGGTATAAGTGAACGGGTTGCGGATATTAAAACCAGAGCTCATGCCATGAAGTGCCTTACCACTTTCTCTGAAGCAGTGGGTCCAGGATTTGTTTTTGACCGAGTAAGTATACGTACAGTTAGGTGCTTGCTTTAACAATTTGCTTTACTTTTGGTCTAGTATAATGCAAAGACTGAACCAGATTTAGAGAGCACTATCACCATTTTCTTATTTGTTGCTGAATAATCTGTGGAATTTTGTCTTTTTCAGCTTTACAAAATTATGAAAGAGCACAAGAATCCAAAGGTTCTTAGTGAGGGAATAATCTGGATGGTTTCGGCAATTGATGACTTTGGTGTGTCACATTTGAAGCTTAAGGTTCTTCTGTCTTCTCCTCCCAATAACTCTTCCTCATACTGAAGATTATCTTTCTATTCCTTTTCTCATCCTTTAGTTGCAGTTTTTAAGGAGAAATGCGACATATCTTGCAGGATTTAATTGATTTCTGTAAAGATACTGGGCTACAGTCGAGTGTAGCCGCAAGCAGAAATGCAACTATCAAACTTTTGGGTGCTTTACATAAGTTTGTTGGTCCAGGTGTGTGATTATCTTATTATTATTAATTTTCCACATGCCATGAATCCTTGATATGTATTTGGTGTGTGATTATCTTATTATTATTAATTTTCCACATGCCATGAATCCTTGATATGTATTTTCTTTTCTCTCTCTCTCTGTTTGCAGATATTAAAGGGTTTCTTGCTGATGTCAAACCTGCACTGCTGAGTGCACTTGATGCTGAGTATGATAAAAATCCATTTGAGGTAATGGGAAGCTGAAGATCAAATTCCTTTCTCAAAATGTTTGTTTTATATGGTTTACTTGATCCTTTTAAACGTCTCCAGGGTGCTTCTGCCGCTCCAAAGAAAACAGTCAGGACATCAGAATCCACCTCTTCTGTTTCTGGTGGTGGGCTGGATAGCCTGCCACGTGAAGACATTAGTGGAAAGATAACACCTACTCTGATCAAGAGTTTGGAAAGTCCTGATTGGAAGGTATGCTGTCAACATTGATGAAGCAAACTCACTTAATGTTATGATAAACTTTGTGAAACCCTCAGTTATTGTTATCATCTTGACTCTTAAATCCATGTTGCAGGTTCGACTGGAGTCGATTGAAGCTGTCAATAAAATTTTAGAGGAGGCTAATAAACGCATTCAACCAACTGGAACTGGTATGCATTCAAGTTAAAATGGACTTGAATAGTTAGAAAGCTGTATTAAGACATGCATAGTGTCATAATAACCTTTCTGTTACAACTAGCAATGTGTTGATCATTAATATCTTATTTGGCTGCCAGGTGAATTATTTGGTGCCCTTAGAGGGCGTCTCTATGACAGCAATAAAAATTTAATCATGACAGCTTTGACTACCATTGGTGGTGTTGCTTCTGCTATGGGACCGGCTGTTGAAAAGTCAAGCAAGGTTGGTCTGCTCTAGATGAGCGTGTTTCTTTACATATACATTTGCTGTCCTGAAAAAAACTCAAGTTTACTGTTGGCTGGGTTTTGCAGGGTGTTCTGTCGGATATTTTGAAATGTCTTGGGGATAATAAGAAACATATGAGGGAATGCACTCTGAATACTTTAGATTCTTGGGTTGCTGCTGTTCATCTTGATAAAATGGTAATTTTTCATGCATTTACTGATAACATGTCTTATTTTAATTTTGGGGTATTTTGATTTCTTGTTGTTTGGTATATGACGTTTCTTTGTTTCTAGGTTCCTTACATCACAGCAGCTCTGATAGAAACTAAGCTTGGTGCTGAAGGCCGCAAGGATCTTTTTGATTGGCTGTCAAAGCAACTTTCTGGATCAAGTGAGTTTTCTGATGCCATACATTTGCTGAAACCAGCCAGCTCTGCTATGACGGTAGGTTCTAGTTTAGTTTTCTTGAAAAAAGACATTTCATGACTCACCTTCTGCATTCTTGACATTTCCTCTGGGATTTTTGTTAGGATAAATCATCAGATGTTCGAAAAGCAGCTGAAGCATGCATCTCCGAGATTTTGAGAGTGTGTGGACAAGAAATGGTGAGCGCTTTATTATTATTCTGGTGTTTTTTTTCCTCATTCACCTGTATTGATTGATCACCAAACTTCCTAATATGTGTACCCTCTTTCTTAGATTGAGAAGAATCTGAAAGATATTCAAGGGCCAGCGTTGGCTCTTGTTCTTGAACGAGTGAGACCTGCAGGTGGTTTTCAAGGTCTGTCCTTTGGTAACTTACATGACTTCTTTTGTGTCTCTGCATGCATGCACATGCCTCATGTTTTGAGATTGCATATTGAAATTTGTCATGGCTTATCAGAATCGTTTGAATCTACAAAAACAATTTCAATGGGGCCATCATCCAAAACAAGTGTAAAGGTTGGAAAAGCTGCTTCCAATGGCATCTCAAAACATGCAAATAGATCTATATCTGCGGTATGTTTCTCCTATTTCATTTATATTTTTTGAAATTCAATGTGGAGATTGATTATTTATGGTCTTGGCTTTATAAGAGAGTCATACCAATGAAAGGGTCAAAGCCAGAGCCAACTATGTCTTTTCAGGACAGAGCTGTTCAGTCACAAGCATTATTGAATGTCAAGGACTCAAACAAGGTAGTTGATATGACACATTGATTTTTTCATTTGATGTAAATAGCATTGATTAAACATTTTCCATATGCACTTGCCTATTCACAGGAGGATAGGGAGAGAATGGTAGTACGGAGGTTTAAGTTTGAAGAGCCACGGATGGAACAGGTTCAAGATCTTGAGGTCTGGTTTTATACAGTGCTGCTTGTAAACTATATTGGATTTCTTTTCCAGCGTTTTGAGATTTCTCTTGCCATATTCCCAAATTGTAGAGTGACATGATGAAATACTTCAGAGAGGATTTGAACAGGCGACTTCTAAGTCCGGATTTTAAGAAACAAGTCGATGGGCTAGAGATGTTACATAAGGTTTTTGGCTATTTTCTTGACTATTGGAGATTACTCTTGAGCATGGCACAGTGTTATCAAATTGAAACTTATATGTTTTTTTTTTTCCAGGCCCTTCCATCCATTGGAAAGGAAATAATTGAAGTTTTGGACATTCTTTTGAGGTGGTTTGTTTTGCAGTTTTGTAAATCTAACACAACTTGCCTATTGAAGGTATAGTTTTTTTTTTCCCCCCTTTTCCCTTTTGTCATTGTAGTGTCACACTTCATGTTTTGAGTATGATGCGTCATGAGATGCGATCACATGAAGTTTGACCTGAAATGGACAGGTGCTGGAATTTCTCCCTGATCTTTTTGACCGGCTCCGGGATGAGGCCTACACATTGAGTGAATCTGAAGCAGCTATATTTCTTCCATGCTTGATTGAAAAGGTTCTACTAAGACCTCAGTAGCATGAATTTTCGTGCATCTGGGAAAATATTCATTATTTTTTCTTGGATGCCATGATTCTGTTCTCTGATGGGAAAATTCTTTTAATAGTTTTAACATAATATATTTGAAATGCAGTTGGGGCATAACATTGAGAAAGTGCGAGAAAAAATGCGTGAGCTTACCAAACAAATTGTGCAAGCATATTCAGCAGCAAAATCTTTCCCTTACATTCTGGAGGGTTTGCGCTCTAAAAACAACCGTACTCGAATTGAGTGTGCAGATCTAGTTGGGTTCTTGATTGATCATCATGGGGCTGAGGTATAATTAGATATTTTATGCTGTCATTGGTATTCACTTTTTTTTTGCTCACACTTATCCCTGTATTTTGTTGCTCTATAGATAAGTGGACAGTTAAAATCCTTGCAAATTGTTGCAAGCTTGACAGCAGAGCGTGATGGTGAAACTAGAAAAGCTGCGTTAAATACACTGGCTACAGGTTACAAGATTCTTGGTACGTGCTGATACCATGAAATAACCAGTCACATTATTGTTGCAGTAGGATTGCTAATATTGAAAGTTTAGTGTTAGGAATCTCCATTGGCTGGGCACAGATGCATATTATGTTCTCAAGTAACGGTAATATCATTCTTACTTTCTCACTTCATGTATTAATTGTTGCTCTCTTACTTCAACAGGTGAGGACATTTGGAGATTTCTTGGGAAGCTGACAGATGCTCAGAAAAGCATGATAGATGATAGATTTAAGTGGAAGGTGAGTGTATATTGGTGCTTTGATCCTTTTTCCACTTTCAGTGCACTCATCATGATTTTTTTGGTAGGTACGAGAGATGGAAAAAAGGAAGGAAGGTCGCCCTGGTGATGCTAGAGCTGCTTTAAGGCGCTCTGTTAGGGAAAATGGGTGTGTATCTTATGATACTTGCATTGCATTTCTATTGGAGTTCTATTTTGTTAGTATTATGATTTATGAATGTGACCTATTTAAGATTATTACTGTGAAAAAATTGTTTATTTGACCTTTCTTTTATTGAACTTCTTTCTTCTACTGGTATTGATATAACATCTATCCAGTTTTCCATGCCAAGTGTATGTAAATCGGAAGTTGAAAATTATGACTCTTGGCTCAGAAGCTGCTGACTTGCTTATATTTTGACTTTGGTTATATCTTCTGACCTTAAATTCCTTATTTGTACTCAGGTCTGATATAGCAGAACAGAGCGGGGAACTTTCACAATCAGTCTCTGGTCCTATTATAGCTAGGTATCATCATTTTATTTTTTTTCATTAATGGCATTTTGAATTTATAAGTTCTCTCCTTAAGTATCAATTGTCATTTTGCAGGAAAAACTATGGGACTCAGGAGCTTCATATGGAGGGACATATGATGCCCCGTGCACTCGTGAGTGCCAATGGCCCTGCAGACTGGAATGAAGCTCTGGACATCATTTCTTTTGGTTCCCCGGAGCAGGTTTTCTGCTGATTTCATTTCGATCCTTTATAGTCACTAGAGTGCATTGTTTCAAGTTTCAAGCATTGTCCTGGAGTATATGTGATTTTTGTGGGGAATGTGCGGCCAAGGTTGTCTTACTAGAAAACCAAATTTGGCAGGAAAGAACAATTAGCCTAGATATATGAATCTCAGGATTCAGTACTTAATACAACAAGATCCACACAGATTATGTTCAATTGTGAATCTATAATTCACTGTTTTATCCTTTGTTTCTTGAGTTCATTTGTTTGCATGAGTTGCATAATTTTATCTTATAGCCAGCTCTTTGTTTTTTTTTTTTTTAATGGCTTGAATATGCGTAGTTGCATATGCTTCTTAGATAACTGGTTCTGCCTGAACACTTACTCTTTCAGGTCTGACAAAGTCTCACTCCCTCACTTCCATATATTGGTCATATTTGGTTTTGCAAAGTTGTTGCTATTTAAATTACTTTTTTCTAGGTTAAGAGTACTGTCATGTTGAATGATGTGTCCAACTGTCTTATGCATGTCCATCTCCAACTCATGCGTGTTCTCTTCACTTGCCATGGGAATTAAAATGTTATGTTTTAATTGTATTCATAACATAGTTTCTTTATTATTTTTTCCAATGTGCAATTGTTTTGCATGATTGTTCTATTGTTAGATGAGGTCCTGAACTATATAATAAGTATTTTCTACTTGCAGTCAGTTGAAGGTATGAAAGTTGTTTGCCATGAGTTGGCACAGGCCACAAACGATGCAGAAGGCAGTGCTATGGATGAACTTGTGAAAGATGCAGATAAACTTGTTTCATGCTTGGCAAACAAGGTGACTATTGTTTCATGAAAGTTGTCTGATATCGTTTTCATCACAATTAGATGTGAACTAGCTTGTTTTAATACCATCTTGGTCAGCCAAAGCTCACTTGTTTCCTTGTTTTTTATATTGATCAGGTATCGAAGACTTTTGACTTCAGTTTGACTGGAGCCTCATCACGGGCTTGTAAATATGTACTTAATACACTCATGCAGGTAATTTTTGTCAGGAACATCCTTCTACATAACCTGTACTCTTTATTTCTGAGTGTATGATGGTCTGGATGGTGGAAGAAAGGGAGAGCCATGCTGCCTCAGAATGATCCCTTTCCTCCATCTCCACAACCCCATCCATCATCAAGATCTATTTCTTGATAAAATTTTAACTACGTGTACTTTTCTGCAGACTTTTCAAAATAAAATTCTTGCCTATGCTGTCAAAGAGAGTACTATTGACAGTCTGATAACGGAGCTTCTACTTTGGCTTTTGGATGAAAGGGTCCCACATATGGATGATGGCAGCCAGCTCCTAAAGGCATTGAATGTGCTGATGCTTAAGATTCTGGTGAACATTTACCCGATGATGTGCCTACTTTTTGGCTTGAAGAAGTCAATTTTTGTTAACTTACCATCATATGTACAGGATAATGCAGATCGAACTTCATCCTTTGTTGTGCTGATTAATCTGTTGCGACCACTGGATCCCACAAGGTGGCCTTCACCTGCATCAGCTGAGACCTTTGCTATCAGGAATCAGAAGTTTTCTGACCTTGTTGTAAAATGCCTTATCAAACTCACAAAGGTAATATATTTGATATTTCAGTGCTTGATGCCATCTTCCTGCTGACTTCATTTAGAACCCGAATACTATTTATTAAATAGATTTTTCAAAATTATGAGTGCATTTGAAAAGGTCTAGTAATGCACTGTCTGTTTGGTCAAAATGATGTATAGGCAGTCTTGAACATTAAGTTATTAGATTGGATGAGTGCGACTTTGCCACCGTAACTATAATAGTGCTGACCTAGCTTGTCATCATTTGGAAACTGCTCACATTTCAAAGACATTCTGGGGTTCTTGTAGCTTTTCATTGCTTCTGTTAGATCCAGCCACAATCGTTTCTGACATGGAATATATTTCGAAAACATTTGCTCACATTGCAATAGAAGTTAGACATGGGGTGAATCCAACTCTCGCACATCCTGCATGTGATTTCTGAAAAACTTATCTGAAAAGTTGTTTCTGGTTTGGCCTTGTGGAAGCT
>Ga0325405_1007329_pt1 | contig 11117 bp, 7 predicted proteins | sample PopdelMetagenome_21_FD_205663 | JGI IMG/M metagenome (GOLD analysis project Ga0325405, IMG submission 205663) | Populus deltoides microbial communities from Bellville, Georgia, United States - Xylem-Control-R2 | ecosystem: Host-associated > Plants > Phyllosphere > Stem > Wood/Secondary xylem...
CATCTTTTTACATAAAACTAAAAATATTAAAATTAACTAGCCAACATTAGGTCCAGATAAAATCAGAAGGCCATTAGTTTCAAGAAGTTTATATAAAAAATAATATAATAAAAATATATATAATTCATTTGGGATCTCTGAATAATGTTATTCCATTTTTAAACAGTGAATCCAATAATCCAACAAATAAAACTAGCCAATTGCCTTGGAATCAAGTAGAAATTCGACTTCCATCAAAATGAAGTGGAAGGTAACATCAAAAGTATAATAGTTATTTATGAGTGACCTAAGCCAAACAAAACTTTTTATAGAAACAACTTTGTGTATCATAAAACAAATAAATGAAAAGTGTATCAAAAAACTGTTTCCCAGAATACTATGTCAAGAAAAACAGAGCCTTCCAATCTATTTCTAAGCAATGACAATGCAGGAAAATGTAAGAGCACATGATGGAATGAGAAGCGACTTTAAACAATGTGATAGCATAGTAAAACACTCTAACCTGACAAAAGTGTCAGGAGTTTATTAGATTCCAGGACTTTTTGAAAAACCATAAAGAAAACTGGCAGTTGAGTAGCATAGAACTCTGGCAAGCATAACAGTTACAGGAAAATGTGATCCAGATTTATTTTCTATTGAAACAATAATTTCACAAAAATGCTCAAGAATAGCTTCTAAGGGCATATTTCAAGAAAAATAAAAAATGCACTCATCATAGAAAAAAAATTCAGATTTGCATTTATTATACTCTTTTTTTTTTCAATATTTAGCACTACAAAAATTAACCAAAAGATGTCTTCATGTAGCATATTTCACACAAGACAGCCCATGTATAGTATTTGGCAACACAACATGCTTGATACCAGAAAGTTGCAAACAGAAGTAGCCTGGACATCTGGAACTCCCTCTAAAATATGTGTTATTATACTTCATGTAAGTACCGACTAGATTTTTATCATTTGAGTACCACTGACATATAATGCAGGTCATTCCTCTAAAAAAAACGTGTTAATGTAAAACAAAAATAGACTTGAGGAGCAAACCTTCGCCGCTGAAGCTGAAGCTCAGTTTCTCCAGCACCACTGGTAAAGCCACGTCCTCCACTTCCTCTCCTGTAAACAATTTCCATGCAAATCAACACTTTTCCTAGCAAATGATAACTGATATATGCAAACGAGCATGTGCAAGCACACTCACTCAAGTGTATATTGAGGAGGGGGGTGGGGGTATAGGGGTAGTTGTCTGTGCCAAGAGTAATTATATATTCATAAACCAAATATCATTCAAGCTAAGCAGGTGATAAATGCCAAAACAAAATTCAAGCAAATCTCTTGAAACATACTAGGAGCCAAATATCCAGGGTTTAAAGGATGAAAGCATACAGGTACTGTGGCCACCAAAACAATAATAAGAATAAAAGTGAAACAATATAAAAGCCATCAAATATTGTCCCTCCTCAAAAAGTTATGCCTCTATGAGAACATGTGATTTACAGTGACATACACTATGCAGTGAGATAACCGGTTCAGGTCAGTAAGTCCTTTTGTCTGGTTGTGGTGCCTATGATGGATCGTTTAGTTGATCAATGTATTTTTCAAGAAAAATAAGGTAATGCAACTCTACCACAAATCAACATTCAAACTCAACCAAATATCAGAATTTGAAACAGGATAACTTCCCTGAGCCCAATTTTCACAGAGCAGGTGCCGGTGCAAAACAATGTTTTTCCTAAGAAATTAAGCTGCATGATGAGTTTTGATTGCATGGCATGTATTGCACCCATAGAAAAAATTTTAAAGATTAATCTAATTAGCTTTGTCCATCTCAAAAAGAAGACAAAAAAAGGTCAATATTATCTGTTTTTGGGCTGGAGGACAAGGTTGTCAGAAACAGAACATGCTAGCCACTAATGAAGATAAACTTCCAACTATATGAAGCTATCAAGAAAGATAAACACATGAACAGGGTATTAGGGCAGTGTAGCTTAACCAAAAATGAGAACCATTTAATACACTTGCATTAAAAAATTTCTTAATCAAGAACAACAAATTCACCCTCGGGCACTAACAACTTCAGCATCTCCAAATGCTCCGAAAGTCAAGCGACCATCACTACTACGTACTCGAACAAGTCTACTCTTTGCATACATTAGAGCCGCTAATTCCGCCTGGAAAAAAAATTACAACCAAACAGTCATTAGCCAAAAACCCATGGGGACAGGACTAAATCGACACTGAAGTAAAATGTAGTGTAAATAAATCTTGTCAGTAACTAAACCTGAAGTTTAGCCTCCTTTGTATGGGCATGAGCATTGAATATCTCTATTATAAGTGACACCCGGTCTAACACAGGTTTATTCCATTTCCGCTGAAATAACAATGAAACAAAAAAAAACAGCAAAATCAATATACCAAAATAATCATCATCTCCAAAAAAAAAAAAATAAGAACCTGCCTCCAAATTCCGCAGTTGAATCCCACTTAAAATAGCATTTACAAACACAGCATCAACAACATCCTGTTAAAAATCACACATTATCATTGTTTTTCCTTTAAAACAAAAAAGGTTCTTTTTAAGGAAAAATAAAATTCTTGCCTTTGACTCAATTGCTCTGATATGGCACAAGATATCGTCTACAGTCCCAGTCCCAAAGTAAGTATCTGCACATACCAAATTGAATCAGATTATTAAATCAAAGAAAAGCAAAGGAATTGATTAAGTTTAGGGGAAAAAAAAAACCTGCTCGAGCTTTAGAGGAACGGAAAATGGGATTTTGAACGAGGATGTGAGGGGGTAAGGGTTTATCGAAGAAATCAGAATCGAAGTACCCATCACGCTGTTCTTCGAGGGAATTGGCGAGGCATAGAGCTTCGTTGAGCTTGGCTTGAAGGAGAGTATCGGGGCGGAGACGAGGCTGCACCACAAAGAGTCGAGGTGGGCTTGTTGGGTCTCTGTTGAAGGACGAATCCACTTGGTTTTCGTTCTTTCTTTGTCGGTTTGAAGACGACGAGTGATATGAGTATGAAGAGAGGATGGTAGTATTTTGGGGCTTCAGACACCGCCTTAACCGTACTGCCACTCCTAGCATTCCCATTCCCATGCTCTGCTCCGCTTTCCCTACACCTTTGTTTGTATAGGGCAACCGACAAGAGATGAAGCTCGATTCATTCTGGTCCCTGCAAAGCCTCATTAATTACAAATTTAGTACTTAATGGGATGTTTTTTGTATTTGAATACTTTTACTAATTTTTCTTCTATTGGAAGATCTTATTTATTGTTTTTTTATCAAACAAATACTTCTGCTATCTTTCTGTTATATATTAAAAATATAGATCACACTTTATCACGTTGAATTTAGCATTTTTTATCATGAAAATATGTGAGAAAAAATAATTTTCAAGCACTGTGGAGAATACTATAAAACTTAGATTTTTATTTAAAACTATATCTTAAAATTTGTAGTTAACCCATCCTTACAAGGTTTAATGAATTATATATAAGCTCTAGTGCAATATTATTTTTTTTACTTTACATAATTAACATAAATAATCTTATTCAATACCAAGTATTTAATAATATTATATATCTAGATTTACTTAATATTAATTTTTTTTACTTTACATAACTAACATAAATAATCTTATTCAATACCAAGTATTTAATAATATTATATTTATAATATTATATATCTAGATTTACTTTCATACATGTTACTTCGTGTCTTTATTTGTTGATTGATTGTTGCAATAAATATAAATTATTGGCACTTGTTTTGCATAACATAGATATCTTTAAAGAAACTCTAAAGTAATTCAGTTTCATTTATAATTTTATTAAAAACAATAAATTATAATTTTATTATAAATCTTGTAATACATGTTCGCTTAGAAGATTTTCATTACACAGCTACTTAGCTTAATGTAAAGATAACTCATGGTCTAAGATGTATCTAAAACATATCTAAACACCATATCGATAGTTTTCAATTATTCATACTTGAATCACTCGTAAATTTATTCAGATAACTAACCAAGTTTGTTATATCAAGTATAATGCAATTCATAACAAATATTAAGCTTTTAATTATCAAAAATATTTTAATTATTGTATTCTCCCACCTTTATTTTTTGACAATTTTTTTATTAAAAAAAAGTACTAATAAAGGAAAAGCCCAGGTGCATGGGTTTTAAAGCTCAAACCCACGTGCTTAGGCCTGCTAAATTTTTTTTTTCTTTTATAAAGGGTTGGATTTTTTTAAATAAAAAAATAGATAAACAACACATTGCCTGCTAGCCTATGTTCATATTACCACATAAAATTATGCAAACACGTTTTTTGCCAAAAACAACTCGTTTTCAACCACAAAACACCTATAAATACCAATAAACCAACCTATCAACCTATTAAATTCAAAAAAGGTCCAAATCACTAAATTAAATTGAAAAAAGATATTGCATCTTTGACCTAGATATGGTTTTTTAGGTTGAATTAAGGCTTAAAATAACAACTATAAGACTTCCCTCACATATTGGAATCGTTAACACCAATTTTAACATGTTTGGTGGTCGGAATCATCACTAACAAAGAGTTTTCTCTCTCTTCGCTAGAATTCTACGGCTTCTCTCTCTCCTCTCATGGAAAAAAAGACTGAAAAATAAGGAAATGAAGTTTAGTATCAATATATGTTTTTTTTTAAATAAAAGAATTAGTCACCTTATAGCTAAAAAAAATCAGGGGATTAAAATGTATTTCATAAATAAATTTGAAACGTCATCTATGTTACTTGTGTTTTTAACTTCAATTCATTATTTTTCAATTCAACCCTCCCTCCAAAAAAACATGTAATTGAATACTAATTTTAACTTAAATGGACTAAATCGTGCGAAGAAAATAATTCGAGAACCAAATTAAATTTTTTTAAAAAATCACTACTCCAATGATTTGTAAGAGAGTGAATAATGATTTTATGTATAATAAAATTGTTACAAGCTTTAGTTTTTTTTTATTTGCATTTGAAAACTCTTCAAAAGTTTAGGAAAATATAAAATTAAAGAGTCTAAATGCTTGTTACTTGTTTAGTAGCTAAAATCCAAGTTAATAAATCATGCATTCAACTATCAATTTTATTTTTTACCTTTATTTACCTCTTTTACTTAATGTTTTATCTCACCTTTATGTAATGGTCATTGAGTCTCTTTTTAACTCTATGGGTTCAAACCTTTGAACATACATTCAATTTTTTTATATTAAAACTTTGGAATTTTTTCTTATAAATATATTAAAATAATATATTTTTTATTTTTTACAATAAAAAAATTATTAAAAAAAAAAAAACACAATTGGAACGCATATAAAAATTCAGGGTGATGCCCGCATGCATCCGCCTTAAAGATCACACAGGGAAGGAGCGGTCTCGGTTAAAAGATACCTTCACTTCACTGTCAAATAAAAAGAAAACTTCATAATTTCTATAGGTTTTTTAATTTAAAGATCAACACTAGTTTTCTTATATTTTCCACTAAAAACCCTTACTTATCTTTAGCTTTTACCCCTAAAATCATAATAGGCGATTTAAATTTACATTTGTTTAATTGTAACTACCAGCCCCTCACAGGTGAGGTTCAACCCTGTAGAAATTTTATTGATAATAAAAGGAATAAAAGTCGGTGTTCATATTGACATCACATGAACTCAACTTCGGAAGACATTTATTCAAGAAGTTCATGCAACTTCATGATACATAAGATCAATTGTCGTCTACACACTAGTTTGCATATAGCATGCATTTATATATATATATATATATATATATATATATATATATAAACAAGCCCTTGACATTTATGAACAGGGAACTTGCAGAAACGAACTGGCTTTTTGTTGACAGTAATAAAGCCTCTTTGATTCGGCACATCTGATGTATTAATCAACAGGAGGAGCTCTATAAACAGCAGGAATAGTGGCAGGGAAAAACATTTGCCTCACTCCCTCTGCTTTGATAATTGGGAAAATAATGCCTGATGCACTCTGTTAAAAAATTCCATGAAAATGGGAGAAAGCCATTAAGAATTTAATTAGAAATCACATTCCAGAATAGGATGAGCTGCTGCATTTTTTTTGTTGTGCTCAGTTATGTTCCAAAAACAATATGAAAACAGAGTGAGATTTCAGTAGCATGCTGCAACCTTCGGTATGGATTCAGGGAATATGAAAAGCGCCTATATTATCTCGACTGCAAGAGTTCATCACTCAACTTGCAAATCCTTTGCTCTTTTTTTATATAAAAAAAAAACACCATGCTCAGCAATAGCTAAAAAGTAGAGAATACACACCGAAATTAATCTCGCTCCAATCCACATGCGTTTAGGTGATGGAAATGGAAGTAGCAAACGACCAACACCATATACGGCAACCGCAAAGAAATGAAGGACCAAACTCAGTGGACGAGGGTTTAGACCAGACAGTAATGCCACAGGTCCTGCTGAGAAATTACCCCCAAGGCTTAAATAGTCAAAACATGCTTCGCGCATTTCCTTCCTTGCATCATCAGAGGAAGCAGAGAACACTTTATACAAAGCACCTGCTAGAGTATTTATCGTAGATGCAACTGGCTGCAGGAAACAACCATTTAACATTACAGGTTAAAATATACTTTTCACTGATCATATTTTCACTTCTCTCATGTTCAAGCCTATTACTTCATGTCTGAGAAAAAAATAACAAAGACCTTTTTAAATTATGAGGATAACTGCTCCTTTAATGTGCAAATTATTCACAGCATGTAATTTCAAGGAATGAGTCGTCACAGCATAACATTTTTTCTTCATTACTTCCATTCATGATGCAAAGCTTAGACACAACTTCAGATGACTAAAAAGAACGTTACTTGGACACTATTCTTGGCCATAGTGATATTTATGGTAGACATATTTAGCTTACCTTGCGCAAGGTGTAAAAGGATTCAAGATATTTGGTCAACGAAGCTGCATCATTAAGGTCACAAAGTGGTTTAAGAAGATCACGAAGTACAACAATATCAGACAATGCCACAGTCATCCCACCACCAGTTAATGGATGACGCATGTTGAAAGCATCACCCATCAGAAGCGCTCCAGGAGTAGGATGTGGTTCCGCTGGCATGCTTCTATTTGGCATGGTCCTGATATTACCTTTATCTATAGCAGATATGAAGGCATTGCGAAGCTCAGATGGAATCTGAAATAGAGTCTCTTAGTTAAACACAGACAAAGGCTAACGGGCAAAACATGGTTTCTTCAAACAAAAATGTGTAACAAGGATAATGTAGGGAATTCAGGGAATGCCTCTTGGTACGCTAATACAATATGGTTGCTAATCATATTTGATGATTCAAAATCATGCAATGACATCAACTGGTATCAAACTTCTTACCTTGACCGTTAAAAATGAAAAAATATATACCTGTGGTGCAACCATGTTCTTTAAATAATTGGCCATTTCACCATTAGCAATAGAAGGCACTTTTTGACCTGGTACATCAACCAAACAGCGAACCTCTGTGCTGCTAATCGGATAAAACAAAATTGGTGATGGATCTGCTAGAATGACATGCCCATGATTTTCAAATGGAAGCTGACAGTTCTCCAGGATCAAACCCACGAAACACGAAGGCACATCAACCTGCCAAAAAGTCAAAATGATTATCTGTTGGTCTTACAAGAGAAGTTTGAAGCAAGAAAAGCCGATGCCAGATTGAGAGATTATAATTTTTTATTCAAAGTAAAAATTCTATGATTTGCTTCATCCTTAATGATTATTCAACACATATGTCATTCAAACTAAATAGGATCACATTCAAATTTGGCAATCATGAGATGGTGTCTTCACCTTAGGGTTGCATAGAGAGCGGCGCAGATTTGAGAAGCAGCCATCACACACAATTGTAAGAGGAACATAAGCTTTAAGTTCTTGGCCATCCTTCGTTTTGTATTGAACACCCTTAACAGTCCCATCTTCTTCAAGCAGAGATGTGACTGTTCCTTGTTCTAGTCTTACACTGAATGACAGTGAAAAGAAGGATACAAAATCATTCGCTAACTGTTAAGTGAAATGTAAGAGCTTCAGAATGATTGAATGAATGAAAAATCTGGAACATCCATAAGGACGACTTCAAACAACGGATAAACCAGGAAAGCATTCATAAGACTGAGGAAAAAACTATACTTGGGCAGGGTAGCAGCCTTTTCTCTCATCCTCTGAATGAAACGTCCATTATGGAAGCTTCTCCCAGAAACATCTGCGTGGAATTTTTCCAAAGGGTATGACAATCTAGTATTCTTCCCATCCTTGAAGAGAGCATATCCAAGCACTCGTTGGGCATCAATTTCCTCCACACAATCTGCATTCAGAGAGAATGCTTTACATTCTAACACCTAACATAAATTTCAAAAACTAGATCCTTTTAATCCAAACCCAGCTAATTCTGTATTGCATAGCAGATAGCTTGCAACATCCGAAATAATCTGTATTTTCTTTTCTTTTTACACACCATACAAAGATAATACAGAGATTGAAGTTTTTATATATACTTCAAGAATCATACCCTCAAGGCCTAATTCGATTAATTTTAGATATCCCCCGGGCTGGAGCAGTTCACCGACAATTCTGTCAGGCTCTTTCAAGTCTCTTTCTATCACATGAACACGTCTTCCATCCTGTAGTTTTGGAATTGAGCTTTTAGTTCAAGGTCTTTGCCCTGATAGCAGTATATATAGTCTCAGAAAAATGTTGCAAAACTAAGGCAAATCAAAGTCTAATTGAATGGTCGTGGGGTTATATTTCAATTTCTATTAAACAAAATTACTTGAGCAATAACTGCAACTGAAAATGCCAAACCAGCAATCAAACTAGTTTGAAACTTAACCATCTCAGCAATAAAGTCAATACTTGTTATTAAAGTTGAGTTGCAAATCCACTAAACCATCTCAGCTGCATCCATAGACTCGATATCAGTCAGCTTTAATGTGAGCGTAACTTTTTTGTTACAATTAAAGATTTTCAAAACCATCACTATCATCAAGAAGTAACCATGTATTCCATAAACTAATCTAACCCACAACTGCTTTTGGCAGAGAGTGCGTCATCGCACTACAAAACAGAAAGTTAATTTTACTCCAACCCAACAAGTTAGCATGATCATAAGACAAGCAAAGCACCGAACACACGATGACGTACACACACACACAAAAAAAGTAAGGCGAGTGAAATTCTCAAGAACTAAAAACGCTTTTCAGTCTCCTCCTCTTTCCATGAGGTAATAAATTTCTAAAATCCCGTAATAAAAGCAAATGCGAAAAGTTCAGTAAAGAAGAAAAAAAAAATCCCAGAGGCAGGTTCCATCATTACCAACTTTTAAAAAGCAACCGAAGCTATGAAATTAAGAGTTATGAGCACCTTGCCAAGAGTATAAGCCAAGGCAGCACCAGCAACACCAGCACCGACAACAATGACGTCATCAGCAGAGGAGAAGCCTCCTCCATTTTCATGCCTCAAGACAGACACAGAACTATCGTTTTGGATCTTCAATGTTGTTCTCTTCCTGATCTTTTCTCTTTTCCAGATATTTTGGCGCAAAATGTACAAGAAAAGAAAGGCAAAGAAAGTGCCCACAAGGACATTGTGCTTATCAATCACCACCGTCATCTTCTTTATATAATAATTATGACACTGATGCACAGAAGAAGAAGAAGAAGAAGAAGAAGAAGAAGAGAACACAAAGATTGGTTCTTTAGGTTCTCTTCTCCTGTGGGGTGTTTGTGGTTTGGTGCTTCTTGAAGAGGATACGGAGAAGGCAAGGTAGATAGAGATTTTAGGGGAAGGTTTCCTTTTATGGAGAGAGACTTTTAACGTGTGGTTGTGGTGGAGTGGGAGTTGTCGTGGTAACCTGGTGAGCTCCAAATTCAAAACTTTTATTGTGGGCTTATTAATGGTGATTTGTTGGATTGTTTTACTTCTTCGACTCTTTGGTATAAACCTTTGAGAGATTTCTCTGTTCACCCCCACACGGCAAAGGAATCACCTTGTGCTCCTCTATTTTTTCTAGTTTAGTTATTCAAATGATCCCTGTGTCCTTTTCGTCTCCTCTCAAACTCTTCTTTTGGGGTGCTTGTTATTAACGCCACCTAAAACCTCGTGCCCAGAGTCCTATATGATGATTATAACAGTGGATTTAAAAAAAAAAACACATTGAACTGTTCTAATGGGTAAATTCTTATTTTTATATATTTTATTTATTATTGTAGAATTGTTACGGGTCCTTTTCCTTATTACATGAAGGGCGTTCCATAGACCCTCTATCGACCACCCAGACAAGTTCCCAGATGTCAGAAAATCGTTTACTGTCTATGAGATGGTAGCATGTAAGGAAAAATTCTTTCATCTCTTCAAGAAGAGGTCTTAAAAAAAATGTGTATTCGTGTTCCAGAATTATATGATCCTGGTACACAAGTAAAAACATGATGCAATAACGTTGCTTCATGCACTTTTAACGAAGATCTAACTCTGAGATGTAATTACTTGCATCATAAAAGTTGTTAGGTAAAGCTTGCTTGTCATTGGAACAAGTTTTCTCAACAACTCGAGAAGGGCATTAAATGATTTTTTTTAATATGGGTATTCGGGTTAATTTAGGTGTATTTTAATTAATTTTATAAATTTTAAAATTAAAAATTATGTAAATCTCCAGTGATCTTAGAGTTTGTGGGACTCGAACTAGTAACATTTAAAAATAAATCTAAAATCTGATCAATTAAATTACACCTCTCAAATTAAATTAAATAATTTATTAATTTGTCAGGTGGTATCCCTTTAAATTTGAAACAATTTCTCAGCACCACCTAACAACGGGTGCTCAGCTTGGCAGCTTGTAAACGTCGAAAAAATCTAACAAATAATTAATTAATTAATAATTTCTTTTCTGAGTTTGTGATTATGTAGGTTTATTATCATTTATATTACTTCAAAGATCTCTGATGTCTTGAAGATGTGCGAATCTCATAATTACATAGATGGGAATTTTGCTTCAAAATTATTCTTGGTTTAATAATTTTGACAGACTAATTTATTGGTGTATTTCATCT
>Ga0325405_1007330_pt1 | contig 11115 bp, 3 predicted proteins | sample PopdelMetagenome_21_FD_205663 | JGI IMG/M metagenome (GOLD analysis project Ga0325405, IMG submission 205663) | Populus deltoides microbial communities from Bellville, Georgia, United States - Xylem-Control-R2 | ecosystem: Host-associated > Plants > Phyllosphere > Stem > Wood/Secondary xylem...
TTTTATAGGTAAGTGGTATTATCATTTGGTACAGATAACTATTTGGGGCGTGTCACACATGATTTAATTAATTGATTATTGATGCAAGTAGAGTGCGTTTATTATTATTATTATTATTATTATTATTATTATTATTATTATTTAATTGGATAATTAACATATAAGCAAGTGATGTGCGCATCTTGTTTTGAGTGACAGTTTCTATTATATGTCTATTATTATATATTATGCCGATTTTTTTTCTCTAATAATGGGCGATTATTGATAAGCTTATTCCTCTGCCTACAAAATATATATATATATATATATATATATATATATATATATATATAGCTCCTCTTGGAAAGAAAGATATTGGTTCCATAATGCTTTTAAAATGTGATGAATTCATAAAAAATATATATTTGAGAGTGTGGTTGCGGTTACTTTTAGGATGTTTTTCACTTAGAAATACATTAAAATGATGTTTTTTTTAAAAAAATTATTTGTGATATCAACGTATCAAAATGATCTGAAAACATTAAAAAATATTAATTTAAAGCAAAATAAAAAATAAAAAAATTGATTTTTTTCAAAAACATTTTTGAAACGCAAAAACAAACAAAACTGAATACAGAAACGGCCTTTCCTGACTGAATTGTTAACTTGGTTATATCTATAAAATAACTTTTCAGTGGAATAAGGAACACTATGATATTCAAGCTAGTATTTGAGTTTTGGATGCTAAGTTACAATCATAAAAAAACAAGAAGATGAAAGATTTATTTTTTATATGTGGAGAAGATATTTGTGTTTTTTTTTTTTGTGTGTGTTCTCTAAATGGAAATTTATCATTCTTTTTGTCTTGTCAAACCTAAGAATATATAATTTATAATGAAAAATATTTGGAACAGCTAACCATAAAATGCGATATTTTTAGTTATGCAAGTCCTAGCTCAGCCAAACCAAGCTATATGGTAGCTCAGCCAAGTTCATTATAAATATTTAGCCCAACCGAGCTATAACTGGTAACCGGTTCGAGTTTTTTTTATGTATCATCAAAATATTAGAAAACACTTTTGATAAATTTCTCTATAATAAGGTTTATTTTTCTTAGGCCCCGTTTGTTTACTGGAAAGTAGTTTTCTTTTGGAAAATGAATTCCGGAAAAGTAAATTATTTTCTGATGTTTGGTAGTGTAATGAAAAATAAGTTGGAAAATACTTTCTGGTGTTTTGTTATGTCATGGAAAATGAGCTGGAAAGTAACTTATTAATGTTTTATTTTTCTCAAGTTTATTAAAATAATGAGGAACAAATCATACAAATTAAAAAGTTGAATGAGAATGAAATTGAAAAAAATAATAATTTCATAAATTATCTCAAATAAAATAAACAATAATCAAAATAATAGAGATCAAATCTAAAAAATAAAAGATGAAGAAATTAAAATAATAATAATTAACATTTCATAAACTATTTCAAATAAAATAAATAACAATCAAAAGAATGAGGACCAAATTTGATAGATAAAAAATTTCAATAAAAAAATGATAAGGGAAAAGCAAATAACAATTATAAAAATGAGAACCAAAGTTAATATAAAAATTAAATTTTAAGAGATGAAATTGAAAAATAAATATTCAAAAAAAAAATATATATATATATATATATATATATATATATATAGCAATCAAAAGTTTGAGGACCAAATTTAATATAATCAGCAAATAATATGATATTTTTAAATTTTTCACAACTTTTTGAAAGTGTTTTCCGCCCAAATTTTTCAGGAAAACACTTTCTTGGAAACCAAGCTAAATATTTCTTTGACTGAAAAGTGTTTTCCATTGACCAACTTTTCTAATGACAAATAAATATGAAAAAATTTAAAAAGTAGTTTCCTGGAAAGTGAATTCCGAGAAACAAATATAACCTCAATCTTAGTTTAATTTGTATATATAAAAAAATCTTTTTTCTATGTGTGTTTTTTTTTTAACCTTTTAAAACTCCCTCTTCCAAATGTTTACTCTTTCTATTTTAAGTAAATCAAATCACAATCGGCAAAGAAATCTTAAAATAGATAAATAGTTGGTAAAATCCCTTAATTTAATTTTTATATAATTTGAAATCAAATATTATCCATCTATAAATAATATGGTACGTTCTTCCTCACGATTAAAGCAATGTGCTCCCTCTTTACTCATCAAGATTCAAATCCCAAGCTAAGTTTTGAGATGTGAAATGTCCCAAATCCTTTACTAAACCTTACTTTTTAGCTTAGGTTGCTTATAAACTTGGGTTTGACCATATAATTCTATTTATTCAAGCAAAAATTAAAAAAAAATCATTTATATCCATCGATCTATGAAATAGGATAAATGTTTAGATTTTTCTTCTCTTCTTTTTCCTTTTTTTCATTGTAGTAAAAGAATATAACCGAAAATAAAAAGAGAGAGCTTCTTTTATACTTATTTTTTGTGTTAGATGAGTTGGTTCAATTTTGAAAAAAATTAATTTTTTTATATTATTAAATCGTTTTAATATATTAATATTAAAAATAATTTTTTTTAAAAAAAATATATTAATTTAATTTTTTTAAAAATAAAAATACTTTAGAAAACATCCTATTACTGTCACCAAAAATCCTCAAAGTCAATTCATGATTAAGGAATGTTCTCACCTAGCTAATCGGTCAAAGCTGTGTGTGAACAGGCGGCGACATTCCGATCAATGTTTATTTTCCGTGGAATGCATGAGGTAGAAAACGTCACTAATTCTATAAATTGTCATTATAACACGCTTTGTTTTAATGGTTTGACCGGACAATATAATATTGATGAGTTCAGAGTACATATGTTCGGATTTTGTTTCCGATTTGCTCGCCAACTAATCGGGAAAATAATTTGATGATGTTTAAAAATGAAAGATTTGCGAGTGGATTTTCAAAAGTGTTTTTTTTTTAAGATATATTAAAATATTTGTTAATTTTTATTATTTTTATATTAATATATCAAAATTATTAAAAAAACACTAATTTAATATTTATTTTAATATCAAACATACTCCTAAACACATGTAAATGCAGCCTTTTAATAAAACTATTTGCTTTTGTGTTTTTAAAAAAATAATTTTTTTTATTATTTTACTTCAAATTAATATTTTTTTTGATGTTTTTATATTATTTTGATGTGCTGATATAAAAAATAATTATTAAAAAATAAAAAATATATTTTGATGCATTTCTATGCAAAAAAACACTTTAAAAAACAACCACTATTATATAGGGGTGAGTAAAAAAATCAAAAAACTGATTAAACCGAGAAAACCATAAAAAAAATAACTGAAAAAACCGAAACGTGAAAAAAACTGATTAAAATTTTGAAAAAACCGACCGGTTCGGTTTTATAAGCCTGAAATCGAAAAAACCAAACCGAAACAAAAAAAACTGGAAGTAAACAGACCCAGCCAAAAAACCATGCCAAACCAGAAAAAACCAAGCTAAAACTGAGCCAAACTAATTTGAATCAATTTCGAGTTTTTTTGTGATAATTTCAATTTAATTATTATTTTTTAAAAAAATCAAACTGAACTAAAGATGACCCGATAATACTCCAAACACATTATTCTTTTAAAAGCAACTCGTATGTACTTTTATGTCTTTATCATCACAATGATGGTGTTTCCGAATCAACTTAGTTTTTAATTTCCTTGAAAATTCCAATGCGGATATGGAAACTCTTTTTTCTCTCTTAAAAGCAAAGATGACAAACTACTTTTACGGTTACGGAAAGTTGGAAGTTGCTTTCCGTTTTGCTTTATATATTACAAAAAACTAAGTTGGCGAGGTGAAAACACTATATAGCTTTGTACTGTGCACCCTCTTATAATTCAATGTAGATTCAAGTTGTATTTTTTTTTAATTTTGATTTTTAGACTTTTTTTTCTCCTGGATTGGATTTTTTTTGGTCAAATTGAAAATCAATTACTTTTAATTTGTTAAATAAGGGTAAAATTAAAAAACAAGGAATCAAATTGAAAAACACAGAGAAACTAGATGGTTGTTTTGAAATTAACCTAAAAAGTTAACTTTGGTCCCCTTGATTTGCAATTGACCCATTCTTAGTCCCTTGTCCAAAACTTACATTTTATGTAAAACTTCATTTATTTTATTTTCACCCCTGGTTTGAGATAAAAAAAAAAGAAAGTCATCGAATTTTAATGATAAAAAAATATTAGTTAACACTGATTCCAACTATCAATATAGTTGATCGTAATGTTAACAAGTTTCATAAAGTAGCTTCAATGAGGAGCTCTTTCACCTTCAAATTACATGAGAAAGTATATCTCACCTCAAGATTTTTTTAAGGTTAAAAATGGTTGATAATTGAATTTTTTTTGGTGTAAAACATCTCTGCCTTGACTTTCATGCTACCCATTTGGTCCTTGAAATCTGAGCGTAGTAAATGATGTGTCGTTTTTTTTTATATATATAGAAAAAGTTGCCCACCCTTTAAAAAAAAAGAAAAAAATAATAATAAGGCTAAGGCATTCTAGGCCATCTATACCCACTCGTCTAAGCCTTTTTTAGGTACTTTGGTATTTTTGTTATATGATTTGTTCTTAAATTTTATCATTTGGATGTTGGGTTTTTTTTGTTTGACTTTTTTTTTTTAAAAATCATTGTTTAGCATTTGGTTTATTTTAAATTGATCTTCATAATTTATTTTATTTTACTTTCTATGAAGTTATCACAGTCTTAAATAAACATCATGTCATTTTATTGATGTTTGATTTTACAAATATGTATTTTTATTGTTGTTTTTCTAATTATTCAAATTGCCTTTGAACCCTCCAAGAAGATGAGTTATATCGAGTTAAGCTTCACATAATTTATCTTTTTTTGTTAGAAAACTCGCTCGCAACGCCTTCTTTTGCATTCAAGAAAAATTGATTTGGCTGGAAGCGTAGTATGAACCAACGATATGGTACATATCTAACTAATGACATGATTGTAATTTTCATTAAGTTTATGAAAATAAATAAGATTTGTATAAAGTTTTTGGTCTAGTAGAGCAATATTCAATATCCACCTGAAACCTAACTTTGTCTTTACTATTCCTACCAACCCCAACTGTGTATAAAGTATGATACATATTTGGGTGGGCATTAAAATATCATACCTATTTTGGGGGTCGGTATCTATTGACTCGGAGTAGAATTTCATGTATTAGCCACATTAATGGAATATTTACAACTTCAAATTCGACAAATAAGATTTTATGGGTTTTCGAGTGTGCTAAGATTTTGATCCAAATCCATCACCATTAACCTAACCTAAATTGCACATCTTTAATTTCTCTCTCTTTTTTTTATTTTTATAGATTAGGATATTTTTAAATAATTTTTTTACCCATATTGAATTTTTTTTTGAGAATAATTCAATGAATTGTGTTTCAATTGATATTAATTTTCTTTTAAAAAAAGAGATCTCAAATTTTATAAATATATTAAGTCAACTTTTCACCCTATCCAAATTATTTTTTATAGATTTATTTAATGAATTGCACTTCAATGTTCATTCCTTTCAAAAGATCTCAAATGTTATAAATATATTGGTTTACATTTTAATAGTTGTTTTTAAAGTGTTTTTTTTTATAAATATATCAAAATAATATTTATTTTTTATCTTTTTTAAAATTAATTTTAAATATCAGCATATCAAAACAATAAAAAAACATAAAAAAATTAATTTAAAATAATTTTTTTTTAAATTTCTACAAAAATATTTTTCAACTGTAAATAAAAATAAATGAGGAGTTAGTTAATCGTTAATCTATCTATGTTAGGACTTCAATTTAACATTTAACAAATTAAACCAAAATGAAAAAATTATTAAATTTCATGAATTTGAATATCTACATTAAAACTCTAATTTGACATTTAACAAATGATACTAGCTATTAAAACTTATTAAATAACTTTTTTTTTAATAAAAAAAACCAATAAACTTGAGCGCATTCAAAAATGATTTTGTAAGATAAACTAATGAGAAGTAGAGCTGATTGGAAAGTTAACTTATAAAAACTTGAATTATAAAAACTGTATATATCAATGCTCAGTTTAACTGAAAATTTAAACTTTTGATTCTGAATTTCGTGTTTGGTATTATGGTAATTGTTGTGGTTGTGGTTTGAAAAAAATTATTTTATAAAAATTATTTTTAGTTGATGTTGGTTTGGAAAAATATATGTGTTGGTTAAAACTGTGGTTGAAATTGAGGTTGAACAAAAAGTAATTTAATATGTTTGGTTAAAAGAATGTTTTTCAAATTGAGGTTATAAAATAATTAAAAAATATATATTAATATTGATGGTTTTTAATTTAAATATTGTAGATTTAACTACTGTTATTACATCATGAAATAAATAATATTGATATTAAATATTTTTTATTATTTCATTAAACTATGTGCAATTTCATCACATACGAAATTTACCAAACAAGGACTATATTTTCCATGGTTTCTTAAGCGCGCAACAACAAAAACTGAATTTTTTGTTACATCATCAAGCGATTTCCTTTTAATTTTTTAAATAAAACACAAAAAAAACACAATTTTTTTTCACTGTGAACAGTGCCAAGTGAATAGCACTGTTCACTTCAAGGGCACTGTTCACTCTTGAAGTGAACAGTGCCGAGGTGAATTAATTCACCTGGACATTAGACGTGGACGTGTGAGAAGCAGCCTGCTTCTCACGAAATAACGTTTTTAACGAACCCCACGTATACAGTAATTCGTGTTTTATTATTACCAAATGCATTGTTTACGTGATTTGCGTTAAAAGCAGCCGCAGCCGCGTAAACAAATGTCCTCGCAACGACTGGATTTAAGTTGTGATTGTGAACGCCGTGCAAATCACGTTTTCTTAAATTTTATTTTTTTAAAATATTTTTTTTTATATTTTCATGTTATTTTGATATTCTAATATTAAAAATAATTTTTTTAAAATAAAAAAATTATATTTTAATATATTTTTAAATAAAAAACACTTAAAATTTTCACCGTAACCGCTGCCAGAATTTCAAAGCCACCCTACACTTTATATCTGTTATAAGTTATAACAAGTTCCAACTGAACAATCCAAGACAGTTAAAAACTGGACATGGACACGTAGGTTAACTCAATCTGTCACAACTCACACGAGCCAGCACCAAATTTATAGTACTTTCTTTAATCAATCACTCCCCAAATTGGGGTTATGTTATTTGAGTATATAATAATGATTATAATTTTAAGTATTTTTTATTTAAAAATATATTAAAATAATATATATTTTTTATTTTTAACATTTATTTTTAACATTAGCTTATATAAAATCTAAAAATATATAAAAAATAAATTTTAAATAAAAAATAAAATTTAAATTTCTAAGAAACATAATTTCAACCGTGTTCTTAATTTTTATTTTTTAAAATAATTTTTGATATTAATACATCAACAAAAATTTAAAAACATAAAAATATAATATTTTTAAAAATTTTCTTTTTAAATTTTTTTAAAACATGATTTTAACCACATTTTCAAATATTATTTTAATATTAAATTAGTTCCAAGAGATGTTTTGAATTACGTTGAACCAAACATTTAAAAAATATTGAACTTCTTTTTAATTTTAATTTTTTTATATATATATTTTTTTAATTTTAATATTTTATATAAAAAGATAAAAAAAAATAATATCAACAACACACTAGTAGGCACTTATCATATGACACCAATGAACAATAGGGCACCAACATCCCCGCACAGAAACCGATAAAACAAGTGGCCAGTGGAAAATCCAAGACTTCCTCATGAAAATCAGGACAAAAAACTAAACGCTGTCGTGTTGTCCACGTCAGACCGTCGAATCAGCACCAATTTATCCTCGTGCCCTGTTAACCGGCCATTACCGGTCTCCTTTCTTACAGAAAAACCTTGGAGGTCCCCGTCCCTCTCTCTCTCTAGCTATAAATATGAGCTCTTGCAGGCGAGCTCTTCTTTCTTTCTTTCAACTATATCTCTCTCTCCTACTCGTGTCTTCTCCTTTTCTTTCTCTCTTCACCGACCGTTTGCCGGCGAAATTGCCGTCGCCGGAGAGATTTTCCACCAGTCATTTTCTCATTGCGAAGGTTTTTCTCTTCTTCAAGTCTTTCCTTCTTTCTTTGTTTGTCTCTTTTTCTGTGTAGATATTTAAGAGAAGCATTTCTTTGAAGGTATTTAGATCTGGGTTTTTGTCTCTCAATTTTGTTGCTTTCTTTGTTGAAACTCTCAATTTTGACTCTTTTTTTTTTTTACATTTTTACTTGAAGTGATCTTTTATTTTAAGATAGTAAAGGTCTTTGTCTTCCGTTATTTTGATATTTTGTGGATCTTGATCTACTGCTGTTGGTTTTCAAGTTTTCGTTTCTGGATTTTAATGGAAAATGTAATTGAAATTTAAGTGTAATGTATGTGTTTTGTGTAAAATTACAAAAAAGGTACTTTTGTTTTCCATTTTTTTTGTCTTGTAGCTTTCTGTATTGTTTAAATTGGTCTTTAATGGTTTAGTTTTTCGTTCTTTTTTTTTTTTTTTTAAATCCTATGAAGTTAGGTGAGACATAAGAGAACTGTTTAAGTTTTACAAGTCTCAAATTTCTTCTTCTCCCTCTTAGCCCATTCAATGTCTATAAAGCTAAGAAGGGATAAGTGTTAATTATTGGAGTATATTTAAATGGATAAGAGGTTTTAAATTTTTCTTATAAATAGAGTTTATAGCATGTTGCATTTTCTATTTTGAGCTTTCCAAGTTTTAATTTCTGGTTTTTACTTTCCTGTTGATGATATTTCTGTGTGATTGTTAAATAATATCTTCGCATGTTGCTGTTGAATGTTTATGTTCTAAAGCTGGTGATTCTTGTTTTGCATTTGGTGATAGAAACAAAGCATTTTCTGTAGCAATCAAGTATTGAAAGAGAAAAACAAATGGATGCGACTAAAGAAACGGTGGGGCTTATGAATGGGAGCTCAGTGTGGTCAATATCCGAAACGGATGATATTGATTTCTCTCGCCTCCTTGACAAGCCAAAGTTGAACATAGAGAGGCAGAGATCATTTGATGAGAGGTCTCTTAGCGAGCTCTCGATCGGGCTTGCAAGAGGAATTGATAACTTGGAGACCACGAATTCACCTGGTGGAAGGTCCGGGTTTAACACGCCAGCCTCATCTGCTCGCAACTCGTTTGATCCTCACCCAATGGTGGCTGATGCATGGGAGGCTCTACGGCGGTCTTTAGTTTTCTTCAGAGGCCAACCGGTTGGTACTATTGCCGCGTATGACCATGCCTCAGAGGAGGTCTTGAACTATGATCAGGTAATTCTTTTTTACCAAATGTGGAATTCTCTGTATGGTTTTGTTGGTTTTCTGTGTCATTAATGGAGCATCAGGCATTGGGATGTTTCTAATTGGTTTAATTTGTTTCTATGGTTAATATGTTATGATACTTGATAGATTGTCTTTATACGGTGTTACTGTATCTTGCTAATTTTATGCATCACAAAGAGAGGAGGCTCAATACTAAGCATTTAATAAGCTTAAATAAATGCTTTGAGCTGATGATGGTAATCCCATTAGGGGTTGGGAATCAATGATACTAAGGATGTCATTAAATTGTAAATTATGTTTAAAGTGATGGAAATGGTCGACTTATATTTGCTCTGCATGTAAATTCATTAAACATATGAGCTGATAATGTTTGAAGAATGCCTTAGGTGGAAGTACAGAGTAAAGTAAGGCAGGGATTTGATCATGTGATAAATTGAAAACTAAATCCTCTGATAAGAGCCATTAGTTTTTGGCAAATGATGTATTTGAAATTTCATAAGTCCCGTGCTTCTGACTTCTCCAAATAGAAGGCAGTTGCAATGTGATCGTATGGATTTGTCAGGGGTATGAATTTAGTATCATTTATACGATTTTCTTGAGGTCTTTTGTCCAGGTTTTTGTACGAGACTTTGTACCCAGTGCCCTAGCTTTTCTGATGAATGGTGAGCCTGAAATAGTCAAGCAATTCCTTCTGAAGACACTACATCTCCAAGGATGGGAAAAGAGAATAGATCGATTCAAGCTTGGTGAAGGGGCAATGCCAGCCAGCTTTAAAGTTCTTCACGATCCTATTCGAAAAACAGACTCTCTGGTTGCAGACTTTGGTGAGAGCGCAATTGGAAGAGTTGCTCCAGTGGACTCTGGTTTTTGGTGGATCATTCTGCTCCGAGCATATACAAAGTCTACTGGAGATTTATCTCTAGCAGAAACTCCAGAGTGCCAGAAAGGAATGAGGCTCATATTGACGTTGTGCTTGTCAGAGGGGTTTGATACTTTCCCTACCCTTCTATGTGCCGATGGATGCTCTATGATTGATCGCAGAATGGTAAGTTTTCCTCATGTCTCTTTCTTCATCCCTTCCCATGTGTATGTATATGACTGTTGTTGTTAATTACTATTATGCAACACCAAATGCCTTTAGAGATCAACTGATTTGATTTCTTCTGAAAGAATGGTGGAGATTCCAATTAATTCATTCTCATAATTGTAGTCATTAGGCCAAGTTGGTCTGTTCATTAACAGAAAAATATTTTCCTTTTCCATTTGGAGTTTTCTTTTACTTCTCCTTTTAAGTTTTCCTTTTCCAATTTAAAATTGGAAAATGTATTCATATGTTGAGAACAAAAATGATTTTTTTTTATATTAGTGAACAAGGAAAAATATTATCTAGACAGGTGAAAATAAGGTTGTATTTTATCTTCATTACCCTTTCTTAATAATGAAAGACAATTTAAGAAAAACAAGTTGGTCGCTAGAACTATAGGTCTTAGAACCAGAAAAAAAAAGATAAAAAAGAAATACATCAAGATTACAGCTGTTTTTTTTTTTTTTTTTTTAAAGTCAAAACCATAATTGTTAATAGTCATCTTAATATTTTGTATTCGTGATAATCTAATTGTAGAATATTAATTTTATTTCATTTAAATTAAAAATTATCATGAAAAAGTTACATTATTAACTCAAAAAAATCTTTGTATTAGATCTATAATAAAAAGTAAATTTATTACACTA
>Ga0325405_1007332_pt1 | contig 11114 bp, 8 predicted proteins | sample PopdelMetagenome_21_FD_205663 | JGI IMG/M metagenome (GOLD analysis project Ga0325405, IMG submission 205663) | Populus deltoides microbial communities from Bellville, Georgia, United States - Xylem-Control-R2 | ecosystem: Host-associated > Plants > Phyllosphere > Stem > Wood/Secondary xylem...
ATATAGTCCCTGTAGTTTATGCATGTAGTCGAATACATTCCATTACTTTTAATGAGGCCAAATCACTCCTATATTTCTCATTAAAGGCGATTTGGTATCTTATATTCAGTTTATTTTCTATTTGATAGAAAAGAATGTTTTCGAACCGTCTTGCATGTCAATCAATACTAACAAAAACCGAGGTCCCCCATTCCAAACAATCTTGAATGTGTTTGGCGCATATTTATAGACTCAATATACAAAGAAAATTGATCTAGAAAAGGATCACTTGATTATTGGATCAACTCATAAATTATAGGTTTAATATAAATCAATTATTTTTATTTAAATGATATTATTATTTTTATCTTAGTGTTCATTGGACCAAGTGAACCCAAAAATTTGTGAACAATGCATGGTTGAATGGACAATCAAGTCATAAATTAATCTGATTTTACAAGATTCATGCCTTTTTAATTCAACTTGAAACTCAACTCAAATAATTAAAGCCTTAGGTTATAGCTTTTTCAGGTAAACTTGTTAAACTAAATCAGGTTTAAAAACTATAATTTAATACTAATATTTGAATTTAGAAAGGAAAAAAAAAGGGAACAAATTTTCTTAATTGCTAGGATAGTCTCTAAGGTTAATCTTATTTTCAGTTAAATCATAATACATGAATTTCAACTGGAATTTTAACAAGTAATTTGAATTAAATCACTTTCAATTATAAGTAAAGGGATTGATTTGGTTAGGGTTAAAATAGAAGACTCGAGTTGACTAATAAATGTACAAGGAAGGACCGGATATAATTTTTGGACTTTAATGTGAAGGTTGACTATTAGCCTTTCTAATACGCGGGCCCACATATGTGGCGTGGCCTGTTGAATAACATTATGACACGTGGGATTAATTATTCTAATTACAAGAAATTTTAAAAATTAATAATTTGGTGTACTACATTTTGGTTTCTTAGTTTTCGTAACATTCTACTTTAGTCCATGATCTTAAGTATTCATGTTATCAACTATGTTTTCAATTTTATTCTAAACAAAAACAAAAAAAATCAAATTCAAAACTTACAATTCATTATCTTAATCTTAAAAATTAATTTTCAAATAAAAGAATTTCAATTTTTTTCATTATTATTTCTTTTAATTTCAATAATAAAGAGTATTTTGATATCAGTTAACTTGATATATTCATAATATAAGTTAATAAATTCAAATTAACTTTCGTTAATTTGGATTTTGGTTTTGAAAAATCCAAATTAACTTGATTTATTCATAATATAAGATAATAAACTCTCTTAGAGGGTCACTGCAAAAGTTGCTTAAGACCAGCAGGCCTAAAGCGCGAAGTATGAACTGCAAGAAAAACCAATATATACCAAGTTAATTTTACTTGAAAAAAAATATAGAAATTAGGGTTTTAAGAAAAAGCTCAGCATGCAAAACTTAATGTTTCAATTGTTTAGATTTTTATTCGATGGAGAATTGCATTTGTTAATTATTTGGCAAGTTAGGGAAATGAGGGTACTGTCTAGCAGTTTTTAGACTTATTCATAATTAAGGGCCAAAAAAAAAAGAATTTGCATTAGTGCAAAACCTTAAACAACCTTTGATAATAGGCTTCGCGTGCAGTCATGATAATTGTAGCCCAACCTGCATAAGGAACGAACCTGCAGAAGAGAAGATACGATTCAGTCTCACGTAAGTCAAGACGACATGTATTCACTTCTGGCTCCATTGCTCAAATTAGAAAGTGGTTAGAAGAGAACTATAAAAGAGAAAATGAGTACGTACGTACGTGAATCACATATATAGTTAGCGGCCTGGTCAAGATCAGACCTGCTACATCCAAGACTCGAGTTGCAGGATTGCTTGAGACAATCTAGGACCTAGCTAGGACTTTAGTAACCTAGTTCATCCAGACAAACACGTACGACGAGATCAACAACAAAGGAAAAAAAAATATTGTTGTTTTAATAAAAATACTGATCTGATGACTAAGTGATTCGAGCTTTTTTCCAGACCAATCCCCTAATTAATCGTGAATGACAATTATGCTTAAATAGTTTGAAAGATTAATTAGTACCCTTTTTATCATCCTTCATATTTAAAACTCAACGGAGAAGGAAGAGGGCACGGACGAGTTCAAAAACAAAGTTATTCTTGTGAGTAAAAGAGCATTAATTAGGATAAATCGATCAGAGAAACTTAACAAAACGCATTACCTTTTGTAAGTATATCAACGTTTCCATCATTTTCATTTTCATTTTCATTTTCATGTATATGAACCTATCAAAGCATAACAAGATGTATATCAAGGCATTCAAGTTGTATATCAAAGTACTGTTAATTTTAGCTTATTCTATAATTATTCTAATAATTTTAAACTTATAAATTATAATGATAATGATCAGGTTAAAGATATGACGGTAAAAAAATAAGAACTACATGTTTTGTTTTATAGATTAAAGAGATAATATTGACATAGAATTCAAAGAAACAATTACTTTTTCAACATGTAAAACTAAATATATTATATGCTTATCATTCCATATGACTAAAGAGATTATTGAAGGAATTGTAAATGCCAGAAAGAAAAACTTATTGAAATTTATGTGGATAAATCATAAGTTATTACATTAATAAACAATTCAGTATTTCATGATAAAAGTAAGTATATTGACACAAGATTTCATTACCTACGAGATTGCATTGCAAACAATGAAGTTGAAGTTAAATATGTGAAGACACAAGACCAAGTTGCAGATATATTCACAAAACCACTCAAATATAATGTTTTTATCAAGATGAGAGATATATGAGAAGTTATGAAAAAAATCAAATTTAAGGAGGATGTTGAAAATAAATCATATTTTGGTTCTGAAAAACAGAGGAACCGATCTATCAGTTGAAAACCGGTCGCTCGGCTAGAATAAGTTGAATCGGTCAACTAATTCAGAAACAGTCGACTAATTTAGTCAGTAGAATACAATTCATGTTCAGATTAAAAAAAAATATATTAGTTGGTAAAAAAAATAAAAGAGTTCAGAAAAAACACTTCAAAAAAAAAAGAGTATATTTTCCTCTCAATTAATTTTCTATTTATTTTTAAGTTTTTAACTTTATATTATTGTTTCCTTCCATGCTTAATTAGCACATCATAAATTTCAATCCACAAATGACTTCGTTAGGGTATATTCAAGGCTGAATCACCTTATAAATGAATTAACTCACACTTCTCTGTCTAAATCAAATGCTCACTGAAATTTCTAGTCTTCTTGTTTTTGACGGCTAACATGGGTTCAAACAAGATTCACCAAAACTCCCACATTATTCTGTTAAAAGAATTGTTCACTTTGGTTGTGGTACTTTTCTAGTTGACTATCGATCGGGGGGCTGACCCAGAAAAGAGTTCGGATTGCCATATCACTACATGTGAGTTTCAAGGTCAATCTTTTATTAAATCAATAATGTTTTATTGTTTTTCTTTGATCGTGGATCATGTTCAATCAACCAGGTCACTAAAACCCAATAAGCAGAAAACTTTGATTTGAATAAAAACATAGCCCGAGTCAAGGATCTTGAATTTCTCGGATCGATACACGCAGGTCAGGCTGAGTTTGTCACGTATGATTGCTCATGAAGTCACATGAAAGGGGATCCTATCGCGGTGGAGTGATGGATCCCCCCCACGTTTTTATGTGAATAGGAAGCAGTACCACCCAATAGTTTCTCAACATAAAGATTTACTGAACCAAACACTAGAATCATCAACTCACGACACAACAAAATCAAATACAAGAGCAAAAAATCTTAACAATCACCAAAAACAAAACAAAAATATCATAATAGTGCCGGAGTAAACTCTTTAAACTGTTGCTTAGAGATGATTAGTAGCTAAAACTGGAAGTTTTCTTTCCCCCTCTTCCTGATGAAAAAATTCGAAGAAAACGTAGTGTCATCCTATGTACAGGAATATCAAATATATACGATATCATTTTTCGAATGTCTTAAGTGAAATTTCACCAGTGCATTGACTGTATCCTTCTGCTAGCTGCTATTATATTCATGAGGCACGGACACTTCAAGTAAGAAATAAAGCAACCAATGCACATCAATTTGTTCTTGGTTGTGCTTGGAGACACAATTTTTCTTGAAATAGAAGAGACATAAACAGAAACGATAAAAAGAACATGCTCCTCTGTCTTTCTTGTTTTATGTCTGGAATCAAACATGTACGTTTTTATCTTTTTGTTATGGGATACTAATCAAAGACAACTTCAGGGGATTCATGTCATGACATGGGTGACATGCCCCGGCGTAAACTGAAGTCGTGATTGTCTTTCCTCGATGAATATCGAATTACAGCTTCTCTCAACTTCTCAAGTAATTCTCTGTTTTACGTTAGATATCAAGTGTATTAAACACATTCCCATCTACGTTGCTAATTTGGGCCCTTGTTGAATGCCGTGGAAGAGCTAGAATTGTTTACCTTTCTGCAAACCCTATAGTGAAGCCCTAGGAGAGTCCATTTACCATTTTACCTATCTCAGGACTGGTTTTGTGATTTCTCAATTGCTTACAGAACGCCCTACCTAAGATTGCTTGCTCATGACAGAAGACTTCTCTCATGTTCCCAATGCTCAAGTTTCCATGGAAACAGTAGGGGGCATTTGATACAATTTTAAAGCATATAATTGCATAACTCTATCAGCAACATAAGATTGATGCAGACAATGTAAAATTAAAGACGATAGAAAAATGGTACAGCGGAGAAAATGTGTGGCTGATTATATTTAGCTCCTGAAGGAGAAATAATCCCTCTGGGTTTGAAGGTAAATAACAAACAACAAAAAGGTACCCTTAAGTTATAGCAAGAGGAGTGTCATTCTAGTCTAATTTAAATGATTTTCGCTTCCAGCCTTCTTCGTCTTCTTCGTCATCATATACCTAGCTTTCAGCTCAGCTTTTCTCCGAAGAGTTTGTTCTCATCAAGACTTGTAACTCTTTAAACTGTGTAGTGTTGTTGAATTGTATCAATGTCCAGTCCCTTCAGCTTCACCACTGATTCAACATGCCCCTTGAGGGTGTTTAGCTCCCTCAGCCTGTAAAAACCATCCTTCATGAGTATCAAGGTACTAACAAAAGATCGTAGAAAAACAAAAGCTTTTTCGTTCCCCATTCATTGAATATGGAACATAAGGAATACGGCTTGCTTACCTTGCCATCTCAGCCCTCCGCTTGGCTTGCTCGGCGATCTCAGAAAGCTCCCTGTAACTATTCTTTTCAGAAAACATATTGTGGGAGGTCTCAGGAGGTTGAAGGCCGTGGAGGGTCCTCTGAGCTGTGGCCCACTGAGCTTCTCTCTCTTCTTTGCCGTAGTCTTTCTTTGTAGTAAAGGCAGTCTGTTACAAGAAGATAGCGAATGAGCAAATAAGAAAGACACCGAGGCAGAGAAACAGACTCAAACTCAGGATTTTGTTATGAAAAAATATACCTTGTTCTCCAAGAGATTATCCCAAGCCTTCCCACTCAAAATGTAGCGGATTGCGAATTTGAGGATATCAAGCGGCACATATGTCACCACGCTAAATAGCCAGATTACTCCAGCCCATCCCCAGCCACACCCCTCAATACGTGCAAAACCCCAATTTGCATAGACCGCTATCAATGTTGCGACCTGTCATTTAAGAATGGTTAAGGCAATGCGTTAGGTTTTGCTAATAATTTGTTCTGGTTCATTTTCTAAAATATAAGCAAAATATTTGACAACCAGCATGAGGATCCCAAGATTATCATTGGCAGAAGGTTAATAAAGCACGTTACCATGCTTTAAAAAACATCAAGCAGGCCATAACAAAGTAAGCCTGGTAGGGATGGTTGTTTAACAAATAGTGATAAAGCCGATAGAATAAATCCTTACCAGCTGAGCAGCTACAAATGCACCAAGGAGAAGGAATCCAGGACGTTCAACAAAAGACCAGCTGCGAGATCTTGTGACAAAAATAAGTGCCTGGCTCACGATACTCACTTGTAAATACAAGGCTGCCATCATTTCCTCATTGTTATTTCTCAGTGACCTGACACCAAACTTATCCTGCATAACCGAAAATGTATAAATACATAAAAACCTGAATAAACAAAACCACAAACCAATAGTGAGATTGAGGAGTATTCTTACTGAAAAGAAGTCGGTGTCTTTCATAATCCAGAAGAATAATACTGTCATCAGTGCCATGTAACCTCCAAGCACAATGCCAGTACTAAATATCTCTTTAAGTTTCCAACTATCGGGCTGTGGGGATGGCTTCACTCGATCCTTTGATATTGTCATGATCGTTCCTAGACGTTTCATGATAAACAAAGTCAGAATTGTTCTCAAGATAATTCAGTTAAATAATAACTTGCATTAAGAGAATGATGCAAATATACAGAAGAGTAAACTCAAGATCTCACCATCATTTAGAATAGCAATAATCAAAACCATGAATGGAGCGAAGTCAAACTTCCATATCAGGGCAATAAACATGAAGCCAAACTGCCATTTTGAGAAGAAATAGAACAAGAACTTGAATCAGTGTCTCAGATTGATAATAGTAGGATAACTTCACATGTAATTTGGTACTTACGACAATACGAATGGTAATTGAAACTGCATATATCTGCCAAAGAGAACGACCAGATCAGAGATAGTTATTCTCTCACAAATTCTACTCCTTTGAACACAGAAATAAAACAAGCAGAAAGTGTAACTAACAGTGTAATTCTTCATCCTTTGGAATATAGCCCTGCTGGTCAGCACTGCACTTATAATAACACTAAGTCCTGGTTCAGTGAGGACAATGTCAGAAGCACTTCTGGCAGCATCAGTTGCATCAGCAACAGCAATTCCAATATCTGCCTTCTTCAGAGCAGGGGCATCATTAACACCATCTCCTGTCATTCCACAGATGTGCTTCCTCTCCTGTAGCCTCTTCACAATTTCATATTTGTGTTCTGTAAAAAATATATAAAAAAAAGTGTTAAGACTAAGAAACATGATAAAAAGTAATCAAAATCCTAAAAAACAATCATCAATAAAAAAATGAAAGTCGGTAAAAAACAATGCTAAAATTGGTGTGGGGAGAGGGGGCCGAAAATGCACAATCTTTGAGAGAGAGAGAAACATTGATAATAAGGCAGCTGAAGTCACCTGGAAAAACTCCAGCAAATCCATCGGCCTTTTCAATCAACTCATCCACAGGGAGAGCCGCAATAGAAGCATCTTTGTCTTGGCCGAGCAATGCAGAAGAGGGATACATGTTTGTTCCCATTCCAAGCCTCCTGCCAGTTTCCTTGCCAATTGCAAGCTGATCCCCTGGACATTGAGGAAACAACAAACAAAATCTAAGAAATCGCATCAGAGCAAATTTCCAAGGGAGATTGAAACAAAATTTACCAGTAATCATCTTAACATTAACACCAAGGTGGAGAGCTCTTCTGATGGTTTCAGCACTGTCATGCCTGGGAGGATCAAACAAAGGCAACAAACCAACTAGCTGCCATGGGGCACCTGCAGCATCTTTTGATTTCTCAGGTACTTCCTGCATACATTTCATTAAATGAAAGAAACAATAAGATCGGGTTTATTTGAATAGCACAGTGACAAGATGTAGATAAACACTAAATTGCAGACCTGTTTTGCAACACCTAAAGATCTAAGTCCACGTTCAGCAAACTTGTCAATCACAGAATGAACCTTCTTCTTAACATCTTCCTTGCAATTGCACAGAGCTAATATCTGCATAGAAACATAAAATAGGGAATGAGCAGGTGGTTATTACTCTGAATGCTGATCCCTGAATTGGTAAAAGGAAATGCATCTTACCTGCTCGGGGGCACCCTTGCTAGCCCGGTGCCAGTTTCCATCAGAATCAATGTAGGTCAGAGCAGTCCTCTTGTCCACAGGGTTGAATGGAAGGAAATGAACCTCTCTGATCCCAGCTCGTGCCTGCCAAACAATGAAAATTATAACTGTTAAGTCCTGATTTTTTGTGCAGCCTCAGATATAGAGAACTCGGAGAAAACTGCATTGAAATGGCTGTACCTCCTTCGGGTCTGCAAGCATCCCTACAATCGCAGCATCAATAGCATCCTGATTTTCAGTCCTTGAAGCTCTTGCTGCAAGAAGCATAACATGCTCCTTCTCCACACCCTTTGCAAACACTTCAATCAAGCTCCTATCAACAGTAAGCTTGTTCAGAGTTAGAGTCCCAGTTTTGTCACTGCAAAGAACATCCATTCCTGCCATTTCCTCGATGGCAGTCATTCTCTTGGTAATAGCACCCTGTTGAGAAAGTCTGTGGGAACCAATAGCCATGGTGACAGATAAAACAGTAGGCATAGCAATAGGAATTCCTCCAATCAAGAGAACCAGCATGTTGTCAATTCCATCTCTGTACTTGCGATGTTGTATAGGGTACATCACTATAAGCTCGGCGATTATTCCAACAGCAATTGAGCAAATACAGAAATTACCAATGGCAGTAAGAACTTTCTGGAAATGTCCAACTTGATTGGTGCTGTCCACAAGATGGGCAGCCTTGCCGAAAAAGGTGTGCACACCAGTGGCAATCACAACTGCTTCAATTTCGCCTTGTTTACATGTTGAGCCAGAAAACACTTCATCAGAAGGGTTCTTGGTGACAGGAAGTGACTCCCCAGTAAGGGCAGATTGATCAATCTTTAAAGGATCACCCTCGAGAAGACGAGCATCAGCTGGAACGATGTCTCCCAATTTAATGCTGATAATGTCTCCAGGAACCAAGATTGAAGCATCTTGCTCGCTCCATCGGCCATCTCTCAGAACCTGAATTTTTTTCAACATAAATGATTAATAATCTTGCAGTAGTTGCAAGAACTAAAGTATAGAGCAAGAACTTGTGAAGTTCAGTCATCACCTTAGTCTTAGGAGCAAGACCAGCCATGAGGGCTGCTGCTGCATTACCAGCATTGTTTTCCTCTATGAAACTAATAGTGGAGTTAATCACCAACAACACAACAATCCCAACAAAATCCTGCCAATCTGGAGGTCTTCCATCACCATTAGCCAAGGCTATGGCCATCAATGCAGCAGCTTCCATGACCCATGACAATGGATTCCACATAAACCCCAGAAACTTGAGAATCTTGCTCTCCTGCTCATCAAACACCAAACCTCAAATTTAGCAGAAAACTCAGTAGAATCAAATAGCTAACACTCTTATTAATATGTTCTTCCATTTTTTTGTTCAATAATGAGTAAAAGGTTACAAAACTGACCTTTTTCTCTTCTAGTTTGTTTGGTCCAAACACTTGAAGCCTGCTGGCTCCTTCGTCTGCCGACAGACCTTCTCTTGTGCATTTCAGCTGCTCAAACACTTCCTCCATGGGAATCCTCTCCTGCAAAGAAAACAACATTAACTACTAAGAAACAAGAAAATCTTTCCATGATTATCATGAACCCAACTCAAAATGACACACCATATACCTTCTTACAGTAGTTTACTACAACGTTATTGGTCCTGACAACATCATACCACCACAAAATCTAACTGACAAGAGTACATACAGTATCTCATACCAAAAGTTTGTCCATCTATTGTCCATTTTTTTATATCTTTAATAAAATTAAACCTTTTTTTTTGGATTTGGGAACTTTGATTGCCAATTGGAAACAAGATTTGTCTAGCTACATCTTGTATAACAATTTCTTCAGTGAAAAATCATAATGGAAATAAAATAATAAACCCAAAATTTTTCACAAGCTGGCAACCAAAACTGTGGTGTGTAAACATGTGCAGCAGACAACATATCAGCTTGAGCTGAGGTTGGTCAATGAATCCACCATGGTCAAACATTTTGTCTTCAAAATTAAAAAATTTCAACCACCTTGCTTACACTAAAAGTCCAAACATTATATTAAAAAAAAAAAATCTTTCTGCTCAATAAGCTAACACCAAAAAGGGACAACAACTGTAAAGTACAAAATCCATATTGCTCAAATTATACAGATCATTATTAATAAATAAAAAAATCATATTTTGTTTGTGTTAAAAAAAAGTTTGTGATTAGGTTAAAAAGAAAGAATCAACCACAGAAAAAACCCTAAAATTATTATGTTTGCCTCAAATATAAACACTATTCATAAAGTTCTTTAAATGGTAATTAAATCAAATTTAAACCACTGCAATACACGCGCCAAATATGTTTTTTGTTATCTGAAAACACAAAAACAAAATTATTATGTTTGCGTCAAATATAAACACTAAAACATTATCTTAATTTTTATTTTATTTTATCAAAATAAAATTATCTGAGAAAAATAAATAAATGGATTTGTTCCAAGTTCCAACGTTATTTTATCCCTACAATACCTGAACCAATCCGGGTTTAAATAGCTTTAATTCAAAGTTAAAAATATGATAAATTAATCAAAATTATCCTTATTATTATAAAAAAAATATTTAATTCAAAGATAAAAATATGATAAATTCATAAAAATTATCCCTATTATTATAGAAGAAAATTGAAAAGACAATCCACGTCATCATTTAAGGCAAAACCTCACGTGAAGATGGAGTAAAAAAACCCTTGGAGTTTCCAAAAGGCGACGTTTATTATTTATGGTAATATTTTATTTATTTAAAGTTTTGGCTGATTTTGTTGATATATATAAAAGTCAAAATTATCGCCGAAATTAATGACCTGCAAAATAAGGTAAGTCTTCGACTTGATTAGATATTTTTTTCTTAACGTGACTGAAAATTCAAAATAAAATTATTTTATTTATTTAGTTGCCTTTTCCAAGACGTAAAAATAAATTTTTTAAAAGAAAAATCGAACTTGAGATTAGAATTGTGGTCTATAATTAAGGTAAAAATCAAAGTAAACAAAAAAATAATAATTTCAAGGTGAAAAAAAGTAATCACAACATACAAGATCGAAGGACGATTTTTAGAGAACTCAAAAACTAAAGAAAAAAATCAGTATTTAAGTATGAACTGAAGAATGATTCCATATAGTTTTTCGAAAAATCTCGTAAAGAAAACAGCGTGATAATTTTCTCAGGAACCAAACACATGCATATATATATATATATATATA
>Ga0325405_1007338_pt1 | contig 11113 bp, 12 predicted proteins | sample PopdelMetagenome_21_FD_205663 | JGI IMG/M metagenome (GOLD analysis project Ga0325405, IMG submission 205663) | Populus deltoides microbial communities from Bellville, Georgia, United States - Xylem-Control-R2 | ecosystem: Host-associated > Plants > Phyllosphere > Stem > Wood/Secondary xylem...
AAAAAATATTTATTTTGTATAATTGTTCTTTCTATGTAGTAATAAGTTTATATAAAGTTAAAATATTATAATGAAACATTACAACTGTTAATATTGTATTATTAAAGAAACCATATAACAATTAATAAAATAATTATATTTTAAATTAAACTTAATAATTGCTATTTAGTTTTATTTGAATAATCATAAATGTTAAAATTAATTACAAAAAAAAAAACCAACATCCATTTAATAAACTCACAAGTGTCAATTATCATTTTATAATATTATAGATATTCATCTAATAGTATTAGAAAACATATCAATAAAGCGTTGGTCTAGCGGTTAAAACACTACTATACCCCTGCAAGAGTGAGAACACAAGTTTGATCCACAGAAAACGCACTTATTGAAAGAAGCAATCACGAATCTCAAACGAGACTAGTCTCATCCTTTAAAAAGATACGAGGATACCCGGATAAAAACAAAAAATAAAAAGCATACTAGAGCGCCCATCCACCATGATTTTTATTTAATTTACTAAATAATAAAAACTTACATTTATAAACACTCTTTTCGATGTAAAATAGATACTATTATTTTTTTATTCATTTATAAACTACACTGATCACTTGGGTTATGCATTACACCATTAATAATTTCAGATGCACGATGTGGACCGTCGGTATTATTAGATCTCGAAAACCTTGCTTGTTTCCAAAGAAAGAGGAGGTTCCTTTTGGAGATGATTCGGCTCATCAACGTAGGAAAAGAGATTTCCAACAGAAAGAGCCGCCCTTTTCTTTCATCGATATGTACAAGAGCCTCGTGCATTTATTCAAGGATTGGAAGTTGGAAAGGAAATATAACTAGAGCTTGAATCGGAGTCAATGATGGAAAAAACATATAAACAAAAAACGCAATTTAAGAATAGGATGCAATGGCAGCAGTTCTAACCTACACCTTCCTTCATCACCCAGGCCTATCCAGAAAAACATGTTCTGATATGATCAGACATTTCTCCGAACCTGATTTAATAATAATGTTATCTTATTTTTTATTTTTTTAATAATTTGTTACAATTCTTTTTTCTTGAACATAAATATATTACATCCTAAAAAAGGGAAAATATAGATATTTTAGAAATAAAAACCGAACTCGAATCCCACCCCACTTCAGAACCTGGACCAGGAGACCGAATCCAACCCCACAAGCTCAACAAGTCCAGGGAAAGGAAAGCGGAAAACGTACCTTGGGAAGTAGTATGCTAAAGTCGATGTAGAAGCAAAATCCTTGTTCAATTTAATCTCTCGTAAGTTTTAACCAATGTTGACTACCATTACAAACAAAAAGGGCAAAGATTCGCATGTGGTATAGAAACAATTCGAGGTGATAAGAACTGCCATGACTGTTTCATCCAGGCTGCTGGTCTGGTTCCATGATCCAAAATCAGCCCCATCTATTTTCATCCCGAGAGAAGGCCTATCCTACTTAATCAAACGAATTAAATATGCATCTTTTGCACCATGCTAAGCCATCCAGGTGAAGAAAAACTGGAGAAACCATAGCTGCATGAAGGACATTATATTGTGATTACCTGTTACGAAGCTCGCCACTCTTGGTTAGGTCGGATATTTTCACAACATATTAACTCCTATTCCGCGCATTCGCATCAGAAATTAGTGGCTTAATGCAGAGCCGCGGCTTTACACTTACAAGGTTTTGAGGAAGAACAGAGACAGCAGCAACCAATGATCCATTAGGTACTCCAGAAAGAGGCAACAACTCCACGAGAACAGAGAGCTGTAAGATTTCTCATTATGGTCACCAGCCTGAAGACGGGGCAAAAGAAGAGAAATGCATTGACATGTAAGATTAAGAACTGGTGAGTTCAATCTCACCTCTGGTGATTTGAGATCAACAGCTGACTCTGGTACAGCATCTTTTATTGCAGAAGCCACAACATCAAAGCATTTGCTCCGGTCCAACATGGGAAATGGATCAGAATCTTTTGGATTATCTTTCAAATTCTTCATACATGTCTCTTCAATTCCTCTTCTGTTATATCCAACTGCAAACTTCAGGTAAATCACAGTTAATTTATAACGTCACAGCTGAACAATACTCTGATGTTTTCTCTCAATTTAATGCATCCACAACTGCACTCATGCTCACAAGTGAGACACGGAGAAAGAGAGGCGTGTCAAGATGAAAATTCCATTCGATTTCTTTCGGCATCAGAGCAGTTCAGTATTTGCACACAAGACACTAAATAGGCCAGGTTTGTCTTTTTTTCAAACCATGTGCAGTGGCACAATTCATAGAATAAATCAGTGTTGCTTTACACAAAAACAAAAGAATGCTGTGGAATTCAAGTATTCACAAGTTGTTTCACTCATAATGGCCAAAAAACCCTTGGATATCTACCTAGTAAATTGGAATGCAGGTTAAAACTTCAATTAACCTGTAGGGGCTACCAACCACTTACATATGTTCAGCATAGAAGACTGGACAACCATGGGCACTAATCACAGAATGAAAGTGTACCTTAATAGGTCGTGCAAGTTTATTTTGTTTGTCATTGATGAATTGAAGAACAAGCTTTGACACAACTGCTCGCAGCTCCTTCTCAATTAACAAACAAGTAGCTTGAATAGGGAAAATGCGATGACACCAGCTGCAATTAAATTGACATTTTATCAGAGCTAGTTAAGATGAGAAAAGGTAAGATGAGAAAAGGAAATATAGTACCAACAAATCGATTGCAAAAATAAAATTATCCATTACCATATATCTAGTCACTAATGAGTTGCTTGTAATAACCTAATGGGCAATCTATAGATTCAGCAAACCAAACAACACATGACAGGAATGTATAACTTCAAACATTCATGATCTATGACTTTCCAGTTTTGCGTCAACACAAGGAAACTGGAAATGAGGATACATTTCCAGGAGCAGCATAAGCAGACAAAACCACAAAAAGACACATGATGGATTGAAGCAAATGAGGATACATCATAATGCCCGGGTTTGTGGTATCAAAGCAGGGAGTGATGTAGCCATCTTTCCTCATGTTATTCAGTAATATGGGATATGTGTCCTGGATTGTTTGGAATAGAGTGTGAGACGTGTGCTCCCGAAGAGGGTGGAAGATTTTTGATGATTCCCTTTGGGGTTTGGAGAAGGATTTTGTAGTGCTGTGCCATGTTTGCTTTTTGATAATTTCAAGTGTTTAGACAGAAGAGGATGATCATGTCATCAAAGGACATTTCTCCTCAAGACAGGTGTTGTGGGATATGATACTTTTTATGCTTCCTCGTGGATTAATTCCAATGAGTATTTCTTTATCCGACATTCAGGAGGATAGCGGTGCTATTTTATTTTGATCCTGCTTCTTTTATTCTTTTCATTTTTTGAGGATAATGATTGTCTTAAATGTTTGTGTGTATTTCAAAGAGATGGCTATGCAGATTGGAGGATGGATTATGAAACATCATTCTATAGAAGACAACAAAACAAAAGCAAAACTGAAAGGGAAAAAATTTAATTGCCTTCAATGGAACACAGAACCATGCTTACTTAAATAAGATAATTTGAGAAATAGAAACCAGTAACGCCAACAACTTACAGAGGTGACTTTAAAATCCCAGATTCCAGACATTGGAAAATATTTGACACAACGTCTGCGGTGACAGAGGGATTTTCTCTGGGAAAGGTAAGGAGAACCAAACCACTTCCTGTCAGCTTCACTAGTGAAAGAACAAAACCTCTTTCCACAGGTGCATCTGCTTTTGAAAGAGATTGACAATCATCTTTTGCAGGTCCACCTGTCATTAGGAAGCACAAGCAATATCACAACAAATAAATAATCAAATGCCCAACCATAGGTGTGAGTAAGAATCCAAAGTTTGTTATCTAGGCTAGAAATTACCACTAATCTCATCAATAATGCTTTCACTTTTCACATCTTCATCACATTTCGCACTGTTTTCATCAGTCAATATTCTCCTTTTCTTAGCGCTTATATTTTCATCAGATTTTTCCAAGCTTTCAGAGCTTCCACTATTGTAGGATTCAGCATACTGCATAGTAATTCAAGATCACAGTATTAGTATTTACAGATACATATATTTCCAATGTAGTGTTTTTTTTCCAATGCCAGGAAGTTATATCTCATACAGAATCAATGGGAATAAAATAAAGACATGGTTTCTGTCATTATTACAAGGCCAAAGGGGTATTAAAAAAAAGTCCAACAAAAATCAGCACAGAATTCAAATTCTGTGCAAGAAACTTTTTTCATGAAACAATAATAGAAAGATATTCAAAGAAAAATGATTTCTCCCAGCTCAACTACCTTAAAATGTTAGTTACCTTTTTTGATAAATATTTTTGAAAATAGTGAAACAAAATAGTAGAAAACCAACCCAAACCCGCCCTATATAGTGTTTGAATATGCAGTATCTCTTAAAGCAAGGGATATGGGATTATGACATCAAAACACGGATAGGAAACAATGATATAGAATAAAGCAAGCCTGCGCACATATAAAGATAAGTGTCTCTTAACCCATTCAGATTTCTCAATAAGAGGCTCCCAAACCCTTGTAAGTTTAAAATTCGCATCCCAAGGAAACCTAAACAAGTAATAGGAAGCTCCTGCCATGTATGCCAAGATGCTATCCCAGAAATTTCAATCAACTCCTTGCCTTTAAGGGGCTGCCAGATCACCTTTTCAAATTAATTTGAGGCCGAATACTGGCTCAAAGTAGAGAAGCAAACTTCTTATGAATATATATTGAGTTTCCTTCCATCAGGAAGAAGTTGCACCATCATTGGCAACTAGGAGATGTCGTACTACATTTCTATAATAAATCCCACCACTCCTGCCTTGAACCCCCCAAAAAAGGATCTCCACCGCTTTGTTCAACATTCTATTGAGAAACCACCATAATGAAGATAAAAGAAGTACATCCAAATGATTTCCTCCATGAAGGCCTCTAAAGCAGAAAAGTGCCAAGAAACATGACCATTCCCTAAATTGAGAATTTAGATATAAAGTTCATGTTAAAGGGCTTTATCAAAATCCCAATGTAAGGCCCGCTGAACAGTTATAAATGCTTGTTCAGTTGGAAATAGAAACAATATAAGAAGATAGATGAACAATACGACTAGCTCGATACAAACAACATAATGACTACCAAGGGCTCTTTCTAGGATAGCAAAATAGATGTGATGGGAGGCGGGGCCAGGAATTTTTTTTTTTTTTGGGGGGGGTTTAAATTTGACTAGTTTTGGCCCTGAAATATTTTGCTAGTTTTATGGGGGGCATATTACAATATGTTTTTGCAGGGGCCAGGCCCCCTACCAGAACCCCCCCTACCAGAACCCCCCCTCTTTTCTCCACCACTGCCATTATATTGGCATAAACTATAATGTCATCACCATTACAAGGAACAGTAGAACTTCTAAATGCAAGAAAACCAAGATAGCATGATATGAAAACAAGGTAAAGTGAATGAAACCTTTTCAAGGATTGACATGGCTTCTTTTGTAGCACTTTTCTCCCTTTCTGATAAGAAAAGAAAATTTTTGAAGCTTAAAACCCAGATCGATTAAATTTAAGACAAGCATGAACAGTTGTCAAGGAGGATAAGATAACAGTTTTCATTGGCTAGAGATATATTTAATAACTTTTAGTGCATAGTTATTGAAAGATAGCAATTAGCAAAATAAAATGCTTGTCACATATCAGTGTTTATAACTCCAGATTCAACATGAATGCGAAAAAAGATCATATATATGGCGAACTCACATTATGAGTTTCTCGGGTGCGCGATACAGATTCTTTGCCAGAAACCATAAATTAGATGCTAAGATAGTTTATACAACATGCATAATTTCAACCTCTAGATTCTCTCATGAAATATCTTTGAGACACAAGAGCAGTGACTATATAAACACTTCGGCAGCTATGCTGGGTTGTTAATTGTTACTTACTAAAGGGGCGTCTGTGGTCCCTGATTGGTTCTTTTGGGATCATTTATCTATTTAATGAAAAAAGTGAGTTCAAAAACAAATACAGATGTGGAGCTCAAAATTATGCAATACTACTGCCATCATTCATATCTTAGCTTCTGAACAATAAAACTACCACTCTGAATCCTGAATGACCTAAGATGTAGAAGGTGCGATCCAAATTACCGTTCCTTTGAACTCAAGCATATTCCTGATACATGATCCTAAATGGGTTTTGTGTTTCAAAGAAACATATTTTGTTCTAATTAAAATTATCCCACAAAACTCACAAGTATACCACGTTCCAAGACAAGATTCTAAAGCCCTCACTTCCGACATACAAAAGCCTTCGGCACTCGAGGGAACTAAGAGTAACAGTACTTTATCCAACATGTTGTGTTGTGGGTCTCTCAATCTCTGGTTTCAGTAACGAAAAGGTTAGAAAAAATATCCTAAGATAGAATAAGCAGATAGACATAGGAAATTTGGGCATTCAATGTTTTTGCTTGAGAACCTAGTAAAATTAATGAAACGATAAAAAGGTTAATTATAAATAAGAAAAGGGAAAAAAAAGAGGAAACTTACTGATGGAGCAGGTGATGAGGAAGCCAGAGTGAGAATGATGAAGAAGGGCAGAAGGTGCGTTGTAATCGAAACGAGGCATGTTTATCACCCCTGCGTGCTGTTCCCATGGCTTCATTCTTTCTTTCTCTGCTGCTGCTTCTGATTTCGATTCCATTTTTTCATTTTCTTCTTCCCCAACTTCTATGTTAACAGATAGTGCAGCCATTTTCAGAGATTTCCAAAGACAGGACAGAGGTTTTGCAGACTTTTAGGTTGTAAGCGGGCGGGCTGGGCCACTGTTACTTGACTCGGGTTGGAGCCCATGACGTTATCCAAGGTTACCAGGTGGCCCAAATTGTTAAAAAACCCAAACAGAAAAGGAAAAAGCCTATACTATTGTTGCCGGTTGGCCCAAGTTGTTGTTACCAGGGGGCCCAAGCTGTTAAAAAAATCCAATCAGAAAAAATTCAAACGGACGTAGGAAGGACTCACCCCCGCAAAATCCGACGTCTTGTGGATTTCCAAATATTTTAGTACCTCTCTCTATCGTTCAGCAACAAAAAAAAAAAAAATCTACCTGCCCAACACGATTCTCACTCTCACTAAATAAATATATCTCAATCAAATAAGCCATGCTACTAAATGAATACAGTTCCATTGCTCAGGCCCCAATCCACCACCAGGAGACAGTTGCCGGTCACCACCAGACAACTCCTCCGCACCAGATTCACCCCTAGCTTTCCTGCCTCCACCTCCATGTTTCCTGAATCCACCGTCTCCCGCGCCGTACTCGTCTTCGTTGCCATTTCCGTCTCCGTTTTGCTCCTATACGGAGCCGCTGATTCTCTCCGCTTCCAATCCTCCTCCTCTGGTTACTCCTTTAACATCTTCCCTTCTCTCAGCAACAGCAACAACAACAACAGCGATTCTAAATTATCAGTGAGTTTCTTTCCCTTGGCACATTTTAGCACAGATCATATGATTGGTGGCGCACTTTAGCAAATTTATCTCTTTTAGTTTGCGCATTAATGGATGGATTATTAATGTCATCATGTAGATTAATGATGATGGTGATGATGATGATGATTATAAGCTGGAGAAAGTATTGAAAGATGCTGCGATGGAAGATAAGACAGTAATAATTGCTACATTAAATGAAGCATGGGCAGCTCCAAATACAATTATCGATCTGTTCCTTGAAAGCTTTAGAATTGGGCAGGGCACGCGTAGGCTTTTAAATCATTTGGTGATTGTTGCGCTGGATCGAAAGGCATATAAGCGATGTATGGAATTTCATACTCATTGCTTTGCTCTTATTACTCAAGGACTTGATTTTCATGATGAGGCTTATTTTATGACCCCTGCGTATTTGGAGATGATGTGGAGACGCATTGATTTCTTGCGCTCTGTTCTTCAGATGGGCTATAACTTTGTTTTCACGGTAATACTTATTTAATCCCTGTTTTGTTCTCATGTTCTGGGCTGTGATTTTTGTTTACTTGTTCTCTTTGAGAATTGAGATGGATGATTGTTGAATTTTGTTTTATCGTTGCTGAAGTAAATTAATTCCGTCCCGAAATAGGTACATTCAATGCATAGTTAATTGGCGTTTGAATGGAAAATGTTTATGCAATGCTTGCGTAGAGAGTTAACTGAAAGTAATTTTAAGGTTTTTTGAGGAGGTAAATTAAAGGAAAGAATAAGATGGATTGGATGGTAGACTTGGTATCAAGTGATTTAATTTTAAATTTGTGTTGGAATTGGTGCCTTGTTTTTACATTACTTTTTGAAATGCAACATTTTTTTTTATCCTTCAACCAGAAAAGGTTGATTTTTTTTTTAATTGTTTTGCTAAAACTCTTTAGCTAAGCTGATAAGATTGCAAGAGATCGGTGCTGTTAAGGATGCTGAAATGACACTAGTATGCAATTGTCTTGACCTTATTTTCGGCACACGTCTTTTTGTACCCAGAAAAGTCTGTTATTGTGTCTGCATCGGAATTTTTATTTGTCAGAATAGAATAGCATTCCCCATAAAAAAATGCCGCTATTGTTTTCTTTAGTTTAGGAATGCAGATACTCATTTCTGTATGCATGTTTATGTCTCATCCTAATTCGGCCATCCTATTTTAAATCTTCCACTGCACATTCAATTCATTTGGTTGGTTTTCTCCAGGATGCTGATATTATGTGGTTCAGGGACCCCTTTCCACGGTTTTATTTGGATGCTGATTTCCAGATTGCATGTGATCATTTCTTGGGCAACTCAAGTGATATACAAAACAGACCCAATGGAGGTTTTAACTATGTAAAGTCCAACAACCGCACGATAGAATTTTACAAGTTCTGGTATTCTTCACGGGAGATCTATCCTGGATACCATGATCAGGATGTCCTTAATTTTATCAAATTTGATCCTTTCATTGAGGACCTTGGATTGAAGATGAGATTCTTGGACACTGCTTTCTTTGGGGGCCTTTGCGAACCTAGCAAGGATTTGAATTTAGTTTGTACAATGCATGCAAATTGCTGTTATGGTTTGGATAGCAAGCTTCATGATCTTAGAATTATGCTTCAGGATTGGAAAACTTTTTTATCTTTGCCACCAGCCTTGAAAAGATCATCGTCTATGCTGTGGAGGGTCCCCCAAAACTGCAGGTTAGGAAAACATCTGCGCATTGTGTGTCTGAATTTGAGCATTTAAAACCTTTTCCTTGATGGATTTTATTTTTTTGTTAATTAATCTCATACAGTCTTAATTCTCTCCGTCGATATGATTCTCCGGAAAAGAGTGTTCAACAAAGTTTGCAACAATGAGCTGTGAATGATATGCTTAGAGGAACTCTTCCCCTTCGCACGCAGCATGAGAAGGTAAGGTTTCTGGTTTACATTCATCAAGTGGTATCTTACATATTATGTTCCTCCGTTTGTGTGTTATATTGTTAGCAATAAAGCATTGAAATAACTGAAGGGAGGTGTAGAAGAGATACATCAAAGAGAGAGAAGGCAAACAGACCTTACCTAAATTTTGATAAATGACAAAACTCTGCAGAATGTTTGAGGTTGATGGCATAATGCTCTGGAATTCCTGTCAAATTGGCATTCCGAAGCACAGATAGTGGGACTGTCATAAGTGTCTTGCCTGATATTGTTTGTACTCCTTTTCCAACTTGTTATCTAATAAACTAGTTTCAGAGGCGCCAGCTTACAGATATCCGTTTAATCCGCACAAGGTTGATAAATACTTCAAATACATATCTAACAGATATTCAGTAAAGAAAAGTACATCACTGAACTTTTCTAAAAGGAATATCGGTTCTCTCCCTAGTGAAGAATAGTCGGTTTTCATGTTAATGGTGTGCCTTTTGCTGTCACGTGTCAGTCAGAATTTCTCTCTAGTACTGACTGTACAGGGAGTTGGTACAATAATAATAATAAGTAAAGATCGGTACATGGTCACTATGTTTGTTTAAGCTCTCAACATTTTCTTTAAAGAATAGTCACTTGTTAGGAGACTTGACAGCATTTGGTTTTGCAACCTTATGCTAACTATTTTCTTTGTTGCATTGATAGACTTTTTGCTGGAGCTAAAATAAAATTCATGAAGTCAGAAAAACTTCTGATGTACTTGAACTGATCACAATCCATAAGTTGGTTGAGTAGTTATAAAAATCTTCTGCTGAGATCTCATCTTTATTTGAACATTTGGTCTAAGGCAACCGATCTTGTTGTTTGTTATTTGTTATTTCTCCGGTAGATAGACCTAGGCATGTATAGAACATAGCTTTAATAATGTTTGGCTAGTCGTGATAATTAATTAGATGTATTTCCATGCAACTGCTACTATCAAGCTGTGTTTAATTTTGTTCTTAAGAGTTTTGGAAAACTTGATAGCTGACATTTTTGCGTAAAGCTGTGGTCAACTGGATTTTTACGCTGCTTAAATGGTTTGTAGGAATATGCTAGATGGGCTGCCTCCTGAAGATCTGTGTTTAGGCCAAGTTCTTGCTTTTCTGTGTTGTATCTCTGCCCTACAATATGCACCGAGGGAAATATGGTACGGGGTATGACAAGTTGGGTGGAATAGTTATTAGCTGTAATTTTGCAGGAATGGTTATTGAAATTTGAAAACAAAAATGTTTGGAGGGTGAATGAATGCTCAGCTGGATGACGGGAGAAGATAAGTCTACACCGTCGCATTGGTTCTTCATGGATTGCGTCGTGAAACTTGGAAACGTAAGCATTTGGATGTGACTAGTAAGCTGGCCGCCAGGTGCTGCAGGCAGTCGTCCAAAGAAGGTTGATTTCTTTATTTTTTCATGCAAAGGTTTTCAGAAGCTTATATCAAGCAAACGAAATCCTATGGAAAGAGGAGGAATTTAGTAAGTAGATTTTAATTTTATTCGGCAAACAAGGTTTCTTGAAATTTTTCTAAAACTAGTGAAAATCTTTTTTTTTCCCCTTTCAAACGACATGCAATATTTTCCGTGCTTACAAAATCTTTATGTTTATTTAAGCTTATAGTACCTTAAAAAATTAGTTAATTCATGT
>Ga0325405_1007339_pt1 | contig 11112 bp, 7 predicted proteins | sample PopdelMetagenome_21_FD_205663 | JGI IMG/M metagenome (GOLD analysis project Ga0325405, IMG submission 205663) | Populus deltoides microbial communities from Bellville, Georgia, United States - Xylem-Control-R2 | ecosystem: Host-associated > Plants > Phyllosphere > Stem > Wood/Secondary xylem...
GGTTAATTTTTAGAACGTCGTCTAGGGAGGGCATAGAAGTGATTAACTTATTACACACTTCAGCTTCTTAATCGCTGGTCCGAAAGAAACTAATTCAAATGCTAAAAATGAGATCAGAAATATATAGTACGAGAAGAGATGAGCAAATGTTCCAATATGAGATCAGAAATATATAGTACGAGAAGAGATGAGCAAATGTTCCAATATTGCATCATCAATTGAATGGCTGCCACCAGTTGTATTGGAAGTGACGCGTGAAGCATCTGTACGTATCTATTTTCGATACATTGTAATTCCTTAAACTCTTTAATAACTTCTTCTACTCTTAGTATCACTAATTTTTTGATTCTTATCAAAAATTAGTTACATTTCTCTAAAAATAAAAAAGTTAGAAACAAGTTCCTTGATCTTCAAATTTGAAAAGCCATTAAAATCTTCAAAAACTAAGTTTGTTGCAAAATCATCATTGAAAAACTAGCATAGATACAAAACTCACAGCTATGAAATGTGCTAAAGAGCCCTCCCAATTTGATTAAACATATAAGTTTTGATCAATCTATGTTTAAACCCATCAAAAACTCTAAGAAAACCGTATAAATATCCCTAGAAAAATCAAAGCAAAAAAAAAACAAGAAGAGAAAGAGGTGAGGAAAAGATTGATAAATGAACTCTAAAGTGTGAAAGTTTAAGAGGCTAGCACAAATATTTCCTCAACTTTGAGATAAAATAACCGACTTGGAAAAGAAGGAATCAAAGGGCATCAACCATTGTTTGATCTTGGAAGGTATAAAACATTCACTTATCCTAGTAAATGATGTCCATGAGGCACATCTCTAGCCCGTTCTTTCATGTTTTACGGTATTTTTTAATAGTTTTTGCATTATATTGCTTTTTATTAAGGAAAAAGACCCTATACAATGTAAACACTCTTATATAGTAATAGTTATTGTATAGAATACATCCCACCATTATATTGTACACAACCCTAGAAGTATAAATACAAAGGATGGCTGCTACCCTTTAGCAACCAATACAATTATACAAAATTATCTCTCAATTAAATCTTAACTTGGTATCAGAGCCGCGGTTATTGTTCAGCAACCTTCTTCCGCAAATAGCTGCAACTCTCCTGCGTAATTGTTTCAACCAGCAGCCATTCTTTCTTTTTAGCAGCCGTTTTTCCTCTATTATAGTCACCAGCAGCAGTTCTTTGTTTCTCAGCAGATATCAGTCATCCTCTTCCTCTGTTACTTCTCATCAGCATCCTTAAAAGAACTGCAACTTCTCCTCCCTAGCAACATGGACAATCAAGAACTTCAACATACTGTTGACGCTGCATCAGATCTTCAATCTTCTTTCTCTCCTGTGGTGCAAACCGTTATGTATGGAGCATCGCCTACTACCTCTATTATTTCTCTTCCTAACACACACCAGGTAGTCTCGTTAAAACTATCCAACCATAATTTCCTGTATTGGAGGATGCAGATGAAACCGTTTCTCTTGGGCCAAGGCGTTTATTCATTTATTGATGGTACATCATCATGTCCTCCTTCACATCTGGCAGCAACTGAGACATCTACATTCTCTGTCAACCCTGCCTATTTGTCATGGAAGCAGCAAGATCACATAATCATGAGTGCCCTCCTATCTTCTCTCTCGGTGGAAGTTCTGCACTTGGTTGTAGATTGTAACACTTCCCATGCCATCTGGATAACACTGGAAACAGCTCTTACGTCTCCCTCAAATTCCAGAATTGTGCAGCTTCATGGCTCATTCCAGGATTTATGACAGAATGATGATTCTGCTAGCATTTACTTGTAGAAGGCAAAGGCCTTGTTTGATGAACTGGCTGCCGCTGGCAGACCAATCTCCTTGGCAGAATTTAACTTGTATGTATTTCGAGGGTTACGTAGTGAGTTTAAGGATCTCGTCACCAGCCTGTCCACTAAGGATGCTCCCATCACCTATACTGATCTCAATAGCAGCCTCCTTACACATGAGTTTCTTCACAAAGCCTCTGTCCAGCCATCTGTAACAGCTCCTCTGTTACCAACTCCAACGTAGCAGCCAGCTGCGTTCTTTGTGCAGCATCAATCTGGCAGACGAGGTCATTTTCATGGGAGCTGGAGACCTAACAATCGCAGCAATTTCTATCGTGGCAATGGACCAGCTCACAATTATACTTCAGGACAACACTATAGCCCACAAGGCAACCGGTTCTTTTCTGGCACTTCCTCACGACCAACAAGCAGTTTTGGGCAGCAAGGAAATCGTTTTTCTGGTTATACTCGTAATATAAAATGTCAGTTGTGTTATGAATATGAGCATACTACTCAACAGTGTTCTCAGTTGGCTACTCATCATATGCAAGCTAATGCTAATCTTGCATTTAATACTGCCTCTTCCACTACTCCTGTTACTTGGTTTCCTAATACAGGTGCAAATCATCATGTCACGCCGGACCTTGTAAGTATGACGAGTTCAGAACCCTATCTTAGAAATGATCATCTGCATGTTGGTGGTGGTAAGGGCCTTGTTATCTCAAATATTGCTCACTCTAAAATTCGCTCACCAAACCGCATGTATACTTTATCCAATATCTTACATGTTCCTACCATTAAAAAACCTCTGCTATCTGTTCAAAAATTTTGTCTTGAGAATAACATCTTTTTTGAATTTCATTCCTCTCTATTTTATGTTAAGGATATCATGATAAAGGAAGTTCTTCTTTCCGGTCAGAGTAGAGATGGTCTATATGTTTTGTCTGAATTGTCCGCAACGTCGTTGCCTCAAGCTTTTTCCTCTACCTGTCTATCTACTTCAGCTGATGTCTGGCACTGTCGCCTTGGACATCCTAGTCCACGTATTTTGCATTTATTGGTGAAAAATAAAAAAGTGTCATGTATGTCCACTCAGTTTAATTTTCCTTGTCCTGCGTGCCCTCTAGGCAAGTCATCACGTCTGACTCTAAAAACTACAGGTCATCAAACTCGAGCTCCCCTTGACTTGATTTTTAGTGATGTTTGGGGTCCATCCCCTATGTTGTCATCTGATGGTTTTCGCTATTTTGTTATTTTTGTGGATGCTCATACAAAGTTTATATGGTTTTATCCCTTGACTGCTAAGTCTGATGTTTTTGTAATTTTTCATCAGTTTCAGGCGCTTGTGGAGCGCCAATTCTCCTTAAAAATTAAATCTGTTCAAACTGATTGGGGTGGTGAATATCAAAAACTAAATACATATTTAAAACGATTGGTATTCATCATCGTGTGATCTGCCCACACACTCATGAACAAAATGGCATGGTTGAACGCCGTCATAGACATATTGTTGAAACTGGACTAACTCTACTTGGGCAGTGTCACGCTCCCCTTAAATATTGGAATTATGCTTTTGAAAGTTCTGTTTATTTAATTAATCGCATGCCCATTCTAGTTCTTAATAATAAAACACCGTTTGAATGTCTTCTAAAATCAACATTTGATTATGCGTTTCTTCGTACTTTCGGGTGTCTCTGCTTTCCTTTTCTTCGTCCATACAATGCTCACAAGTTAGACTTTCGGTTCACTCCTTGTGTTTTTCTAGGATATAGTACCTCGCATGTCGGTTATCGATGTCTTGATTTGTCATCCAAACGAATTTATCTTGCTCGTCATGTTCGGTTTCATGAAAATGTTTTTCCTCTTGATAAAATTGAACAGATTGCAGCAACACCCAAACAGCCCTCTGCTCCCTCTATACCCGTCCCTTTACATCCTCTTATGCAACCCTCTTCAGTCCCTTCACCACTGCCCCCTACACTGCCTACACTTCCTCCGGCTCACTTACCATTATCTGCATGTTATTATGATCATTCTTCAATTGCAGGTTCAGATTCATCACACTCACAAGTGTCACCCGATGCTGCTGCCAGCTCCCCTGTTTTATCCTTTGTTCGCTCCCCTGTTGTGGGTGCTTCTTCTGTTGGGTCTCCTTCACGGTCTGATACAGGTTCTGCCTCTCTTTCCCCTCCTGGTATTACCGTATGTGTTGATCTTTCTAAGTTCAATCTTCAGCATGTCCCTACTGCTGTCTCCTCTCCATCTCAGTGGGTTCGCACCCATCCTATGGTGCTTCGACCGCGACCAGCAAAAAATGCTAATCTTAGCATTGCGGCTGTCTCACGAGTCACGACCTTACCTCAGCAGGAGCCATTGTCCTTTAAGGACGCAAACAGGTATGTTACTTGGGACACTACCATGCAGGAGGAACTTCGGGCACTTCACTCTAATCAAACTTGGACGTTGGTGCCTCCCCATCCAACTATGAATGTGATTGGCAGTAGATGGTTTACAAAATAAAAAGACATGCTGATGGTCAGGTCGCCCGATATAAAGCACGATTAGTTGCCCGTGGCTTCACTCAGCAAGAAGGGATTGATTATTTGGAGACGTTCAATCCAGTGATTAAGCCTACAACAGTTCGCCTTGTGCTCATTATTGTTGTCTCATATGGTTGGATCATTCATCAGTTAGATGTTCATAATGCTTTCCTAAATGGCATTCTTCAGGAAGAGGTATACATGGCGCAACCGCTTGGGTTTGTTGATCCTGCACTCCCTTCTCATGTGTGTTATCTCCATAAATCTCTGTATGGTTTGAAACAAGCCCCTTGTGCTTGGTACAACCGGTTGAGTGAGTTCTTACTCTCTATTGGATTTCAGGCATCCAAGGGTGATACTTCTCTGTTTATTCTCTCTCATGATGGTGCTATGATTTACTTGCTTGTGTATGTTGATGATATTTTATTAACCGGGAGTAACTCTGCTGTGCTTCATAGATTGATTACTTTGTTACAATCAGAATTTAAGCTTCGGGACTTGGGCTCTGTTCATTTCTTCTTGGGTATTGAAGTTAAATCTACTGCTATGGGTATCTTATTAAGCCAATATAAATATGCCCTTGATATCATCCAACAAGCAGGTATGACTTCATGCAAACTAGTTGATATTCCTCTATCTGCCTCCTTAAAATTAGCACTCATACCGGGTACTCTCTACTCTGATCCCACACGGTATCGACAAATTATTGGGGCATTACAATATCTTACCTTCACTAGACCTGACATCTGTTATGCAGTCAACAAGGTCTGTCAATTTATGCATGCCTCCACTGAGGATCATTGGTCTGCTGTTAAACGCATTCTGCGTTACCTCCAGGCTACAGCCACTTATGGTCTGCACATCACTAGGGATTCTCCCTTGTCTCTTCATGGTTTCACAAATGCTGATTGGGCTGGTAGTATTGACGATCGCAAATCCACAGGTGGTTATCTTGTGTACCTTGGCTCTACCCCTATCTCATGGAAATCCGGGAAACAACGCACTGTTGTGAGGTCTTCTACTGAAGTGGAATATAAAGCCCTAGCTGATGGTACTACTAAGATTTTATGGATTCGCTCATTATTGACAGAACTTCGGGTCCCTTCTTCAACTGTGACCACATTATGGTGTGATAATTTAGGGGCCACTTTCTTATTTACAAATCCAGTATTTCACGCTCGTACTAAACATGTTGAAGTTGATTATCACTTTGTCCATGATCGGGTTACTAAGCAAGAAATTCAGGTACGGTTTATCTCTTCCAAAGATCAACTAGCCAATGTCCTTACCAAGCCTCTTCCTCTAGTCTCGTTTGCTTACTTTCGATCCAAGCTTCGGGTCGAATCTCTACCTTCAGCTTGACGAGGTGTATTAAGGAAAGAGACCCTATACAATGTAAACACTCTTATATAGTAATAGTTATTGTATAGAATACATCCCACCATTATATTGTACACAACCCTACAAGTATAAATACAAAGGATGGCTGCTACCCTTTAGCAACCAACACAATTATACAAAATTATCTCTCAATTAAATCTTAACTAGTTTTGATTTTGATTAATGCACAAAATATCATTTTTTTTCTTTGTTTGATCATGTTTGGAGTTGTCTGCTATTGTTGTTGGATGTTTAAAATATTTTTGGATATATATATTAAATGAAATAAAGTGATTTGGAAATCTGGCATTAGAGTTATTGATTTTCCTTTTGGTTTGTTAGTGTGTGCTGGTTCCTATGCATGGTTTGAGTCCAAGTGTTTAAAAATTCTGTTTTGAATCAAAATTTGATATTTTTATAGGCTGTTTTAAGTTGGTAATTTTAAAGTATGGAACCATTTGCATGATTTTGATGTTATTTGTTAGTTTTTTTTATTCAAACATTTTTTGTTATAGTCATATAACTTTTTAGAATGAAGAAGCATGTTTAAAAAGTAAAAAATACCAATTTTGGAGGCTTGACAGTGTGCTCGGTTTCTAGGCTATATCTGGGTTATTAGGAAGTGTTCTTCATGTTCTTAGGAAGAACATTGTCTTAACTTCATGATTTGGACCAGTTTTTGTCCAATTGTTTGTACAAAATCCTTTGTGCGGCTTTATTAGTCAATACTTTAGGGTTTATTTGCATCAATAACATGTTTTCAGTAGGTTTTAATCCCTAAGGTTTCAGTTTAGAACCAAAACCTATTTTGATAAAATCACAGTTTTTGAGTGATAATCAAAGTGCATGAATGATATATTATTGATCCTTGCATGATTTACAACATGTTTGTGTCTTTGCGTTGTCCATATTTGGTTTGATTTGAAATCTACATTGCTAGGTTCACGTTGAATGTTCTTCAACATTTTTAATTTTGTTTTCTTTTAGTTTTGATTCATTTTGATAAAGAGTTTTTGAGTTTGATTTTGTTTTGGATTCTAGTTTTGGTTTGTTTTTCGGGTTAAACCAGTAGAATTTAATTCAGTTTATGATTGAACCAAAAGTTTTTGGTCAACTCAATCGGGTAAAAATTTTAGACCCTGTTTGGTTGGCAATATTTTTGTTAAATTTTTTCTTTAGCTTAAGGGTGTGTTGGGCAGACATCCTCCAAGTCTGTTTAAACAGTTTTTGTTTTAAGGAAAATGAGTTTTTGTCAAACATGACTTTTAAAAAAAGATTTATGCATGTTGCATGCGACCTAATCCTTAAAAAAAATACATTTTTGTTCAGAAAAAAAAGAGAGAAATTTTTTTAGCATAGTTTTTGAAATTTTTTTGTATTTCTTTGCATTTTTTACGGAATTTACAATAGGTTTGTAAAATTCCTTACGGATTTAGCCAATATTTCAATAATTCTAATTGTTTTTCTTCTTAAAATTAATGATCAACATTCTAGTATAAATAATGGATCTACAAGTAAACTGATATTTAAATATTAGAAATTGACTAGGAAGTTCTTAGAATTTTTTAAATATTCAACAATTTTAATTGGAAGTATTTTTCATTATAATATACGAGTTGTGGAAAACATTTTCGCCTTTCAAGATATATGAATTCTGTCAAGACACCTACATGGATTCTTCCTATAATGATTTATCTGGACATACAAGCCCATAATAAATTTAAAATGCTAATTTTGTTTATGAACGTAAATCTTTGTCCTAAGCTATAGATGAACTACCAGTTAGGAACCCATCAACACCTTTAAACTACATCCAAACCACACAATGCAGTTTACCTCATGTAAGGTGTGCTAAGGGTGCTAATACATTTCCTATTTATAACTAATCCCTTGCATTGGAATTTCTGATAACACCAGTGCACCGTAAACCAAACAACCAGGTGGTGACTCCTCGATCCCAGTGTCCTGTCACTCCGCGCGCGCATGAGCGACACTAGTCAAAGAAAAATTTGGCTTGATTTTCAGGAAAGTATTTTATTTTTATTTTGGGTGAAAAAAACTTTCCAGAAGCTGTGGAAAATTCAGAAATGTCTTGTAATTTGTTGATTATATCTAATTTGATCATCAATCTTTTGATTGCTATATATTTTGTTTTGAATCCTTTTTTTCTTCAATTTTATCCCTTAAAATTTGATTTTATTTTAGTTTTATATAAATTTTGGTCTTCATATTTTTATTGTTATTTGCTTTTCTCTTATCATTTTCTGAATTTAAAATTTTTAACTATCATATTAATTTGATCCATATTCTTTTGATTACTATTTATTTTTATTTAAAATTATTTATGAAATTGTATTTTTTTTAATTTCATCATCTTTTAACTTTTTATATCTGTCAGATTTGGTCCTTATTATTTTAATTATGATTTATTTTATTTGAAATAGTTTATGATATTATATGTATTTTTTAATTTCATCCTCCAACTTTTTTTTATTTATAAGATTTTGTCCTCATTCTTTTAATAAATTTAAAAAATAAAACATTAATAATTTATTTTCCAATTTATTTTCCGTGACTTATCCAAATACCGAAAAATCTTTTCAAACTCATTTTTCATGACACCACCAAACATTGAAAAATAATTCACTTTATAGGAATCCACTTTCCAAGAAAACAACTTCTAAAAAAAAATTACATTTTAGCAAACAAACATAGCCTATATCTTATTCAAATTTATCATAAACAATTGTGGATGTGGGATATCATATTCTTTTCATTTTAAATGTGTGACATCCCTATCAAATACCGTAATCACAATTCTGTGTTAGGTTCTACAACTTGAGAAAAGTTAACTCGTACTCAAATTAACTGTTAGAAATTGATTTGTTACATTATGAAAGAATAAATATTTATAAGATAATATATTATCAATTTATACACAAAATAGTGTTTCCTAAATAACTTAAATCTAATTTTAGCAAAGAAAGATGCATGTAGAATGTCTAAAATTAGGAAAAACTTCTTAAGACCAAAAAATTCAAGGTCAAATTAATTATTGATGCTTATAAATTAAATGAGTCTTTATCTAGTACTTAAACTTGAGATTGTCTCTTAGTTTTCACCTCAATCCTAGGAACAGTTAATTATGATTTGTGAACTTTTTTTTAATAATAATGAATCTTAGGAACATTTAAGTCTTTAGTGTTTCGCTTGTTGTAAATACTACTCTCCACGTAGTCATAAAGCCTATATAGTTATGAAGGAGTAGATATAGGGTTTTGTTAGCATCAAGGTATGTCTCTAGGCACATCCCTTTCCTTATTACAATAATTGTTTGTGGCTCCTATTTGTAGTTTATCCAACTGATAAAATCTAAATGATAAGGCTTTTTATGTTGCGTCTCAAGCCCTCAAAGTGCCTCAGATAGCTTCAACTCCCGCATTATGAGGTGGGATGATTTTTCCAATACCTCTATCTATCAAATATGTCAACTTACTTTTATACCAATTGATACAACGTATAGTGAAAGATAACAAATTTTGTTACAAGTCAATATTGTCAAAGATAAAAAAAAAAAACACCATAATTATAGAAAACATCCAAAACATTTAATTTTTATTAATCAAAGTCTTTTTGTTAAAAGGCTATTACAACTCTTGAAATAAAAAAAAAAACCTGAGAATTATTACTAATTTTCTCATAAACAACTTGCCTAATTAAATAAAACTAATAAATTCAAAAAATTAAGAAAGTAATACAATAAAAAGAAATATGCCATAAATTAAATTATATGCATCCATGTTATATATATATATATATATATATATATAATGAATGAAAGGTTCTAAAATTGGATAATTGCATTTTTTAATTTTTTGATAAGCAAAGATCAATTTATAAATAAGCATTATTATGCAAAACGAGGAGAAGAAATAGCGAGGAACTGCATAAAAACAACAACAGACCAGCAAAATATTTAGGGTGTGTTTGATATTGTGGCAATGGTTGTAATTTAAAGTGTTTTTTATTACCAATTGATACAACGTATACTGAAAGATAACAAATTTCATTACAAGTCAATATCTTCAAAGATAAAAAAACATCATAATTATAGAGAACACCTAAAACATTTAATTTTTATTAATCAAAGTCTTTTTGTTAAAAGGCCATTACAACTCTTGAAAAAAAAAACCCGAGAATTATTACTAATTTTCTCATAAACAACTTGTCTAATTAAATAAAACTAATAAATTCAAAAAATTAAGAAAGTAATACAATAAAAAGAAATATGCCAAAAATTAAATTATATGCATCCATGTTTATATATATATATATATATTTCTTCAAGTGTAATGAATGAAAGGTTCTAAAATTGGATAATTGCATTTTTTAATTTTTTGATAAGCAAAGATCAATTTATAATAAGCACTATTATGCAAAACGAGGAGAAGAGATAGCGAGGAGCTGCATAAAAACAACAACAGACTAGCAAAATATTTAGAGGGTGTTTGATATTGTGGTAGCGGTTGTAGTTTAAAGTGTTTTGTATTTAGAAATGTATTAAAATAATTTTTTTATTTAAAAAAAAATATTTTTAACATCAGCACATCAAAATGATATGAATATATATATATATATAATAATTTTAAATAAAAAAATCAAATTTTAATGGAATACAATTTAAACCACGTTTCCAATTAGAATTTTAGTTACTAAACAAAATAAGGATACAAATATGTATCAGGTCTAGTAAACAAAATAGCAATCGATACATATACATCAAAGCAAGAAACAAATTCAGATTCTCTGGACACGCCTTGCTTAGCCAAGACATCCACCATAAAGTTGCCTTCGTAGCTTACATGACTAAAAAAGACACAATCTGAATCCTTGAAATATATCAACCATCTAGTAGGTGGTTTAGTGGTAAGAGTTTGAGATAAGGGGTTTGCTCCTCCTATGATTTCAAGTTCGAGCCCTGTAGTTGCTAATATGATGACCACTGAAGGCTTACATGGTCGTTAACTTTAGGGCCCGTGGGATTAGTTGAGGTATACGCAAGCTAGCCCAGACATCCACGTGTATATATATATATATATATATATATATATATATATATATATATATATATATATTTATATATATATATCAATGCTGAATAACAAGTTATCAAACTTTCATTGTCTATTATTGCCTGTTTTTCCCCATCCATAATAAAAATTTAGAAGCAATTAACTAACTCTAATGCATTATGTACTGCCAATATTGTAATTGTTTTTTAATTATCGGATCAATATAATGTTTTTCAATATAATTAAGGTTCTTAATTTGAACACTACATTATTAGAAAAATAGTGTGCACTTAATAAATT
>Ga0325405_1007340_pt1 | contig 11112 bp, 7 predicted proteins | sample PopdelMetagenome_21_FD_205663 | JGI IMG/M metagenome (GOLD analysis project Ga0325405, IMG submission 205663) | Populus deltoides microbial communities from Bellville, Georgia, United States - Xylem-Control-R2 | ecosystem: Host-associated > Plants > Phyllosphere > Stem > Wood/Secondary xylem...
AAAAATATATATATATATATATATATATATATATATATATATATATATATAAAGGGCTGGCTAACCAATAGGTTAAGCCTCTAATTATTCTCAACTCTTAGAAATCATTTTTGCCATAATTATTCCTCCTTGGGTTTAATTCTTGCTACCAAATACTTGTTTATTTGACCTATTTGCCCTAAATCTATTTTTAAAAATTATTTAAAATCTATTAAATTTTGTCTGGACTTTTGGATGGAGTAAAATGGAGTTATAACAGTTATCCTATTTTACAATGCTTATAACACAAAACACGATATGAAAATACCTTTTCATTTGCAACACTCGCAGATAATGCTGTCCCCTTTTCACATGAAATTGAATTTGGCCTTGGAAATCTGCCAGAAATTGCGAGGAACCACGCAGCGAAATCACACGAACATGGCTGACTGCAAAGCCACCCAAGCGAACCACAACAGACTCAAGCACAGATATCGCATACTTCTTTCCTATGATATTGATTTGATGCCGAAATATTTTATTGCTGGTCCGCGGATTGAGAATCTCCAAGAACTATTAAACAATGTACAATCTTCTGGTATGGAAACTGAGGTTCATAGAGGACATCGAGCTGAAATTAATTATGCCAAACAAAAAAATATTGGTGCTGGGAACATGTACAGTCGACGGGCAAGAGAATTGATGCTTAGCAAAAGCTTTGATGACAGTGGAAGCAAAGTCGTTGAAGACATTGATTGGGATGCACCAAGTGTCGAAGGTCCTGAGTGCTAACAATGTGGTTTGGAGAAAGTGAAGCAAATGTGTGGGAGATGTTTGACAAAGCACAGTAGTCAGCTCCTTGTGTACTTTTCTTGGACGAGCTTGATTCCATTGTTGGCAATGGAGACCGGAATCTGCCTGCTAATGTTGATAGTTTGCTATCATGGATGTTTGCAGGCCTTTCTAATGGGAAGCAACTACAATCATGGATGATCCTTGCAAAAGAAAAGAGAATGCATCAAGGGATGGAAATTCTTCAGACGCTTGAGAAGGAATTTTACCATCTGCAGAGCCTTTGTCAGAGGAAATGTAACCATTTAAGCTATGAGAAAGCATTGCACGCGGTTAAGGATCTCTGCCTTGAAGAAGGTAAGAAGAGAGAGACTAACACACTCTTTGAACATCGAAGCTATGATTCTGTTCATGGGCAGCAGAGAGAGAAGCTTGTTGAGAATGAGCATAATGGTTTGTTCATTAGCAGTAGATTTGAGTTAAATGTTATATCAAATGTGTTAAAAGAAGAAGATACTCTGAATGTTAATCAATATAGGTAAGAGAATACTTATGGTGGTTTAACTTCTCAGTTTTGTGACTTGGAATCTGGTGAAGATAGTAATTGCAGAACCGAAGACCAAATGCATCAAGTGGAAACTTTCATTGAAATTGCTACCCAGCAACAGAAAGAACAAAATTGATGCCTGAAACATGCAGTTTGTACGTTAATGGAAAGCAGCGGTTGGAACTCAAGCTCGAGTCAGTTTTTGCCCTTGATTATCGATCAATCTTGCTACTTCTAGTGAAGTCATACATGAGGGCACACTTGGAGGACCTAGCTGTAAAGGATGCCACAGAGATGTCCGAAGCTGCGAATAGAGTCTTGAATCAACTTCTGATAGAAATGGATCGCATGGCAGCAAAGAAGTTTTTATCATTGGAACAACAAACATATCAGATATTATCAACATAACATTTGACCCAGCATTGCCTAGTCTTAGGTGTCTGGATACCGGTTGATTTATATACCTCTTCCTTACAAGGCTTCCCATCTTCAAATATTTAAAGCATGTTGCCGGAAGGAAGCCATGTGTTCCTAAGAATGTTGACTTGATAGTTCGTGCACAATATACTCAAGTTTTTGGCGCTGCTAATATCACTGAAATTTGTCTACATGCCTGACAGCTAAAGGGGACCTATGAGTGCAAGGTTTTTTTTAATGGGGGTGGAATTGTAGATTTTCAATTCACACCTCAACAAGATTTAGTTCATTTAAATTTTAAATTATCAGATTATAATATTTTAAGTTTAATTTTTTTTCTATTTATGTAGAATTTGAAAAAAAAATCATAAAAAAACTTGAATTTACCCTGAGATTTTCTTTTATCCTTTTCAATTCAATTAGGTATTGTGAGTCAATTTCCTTTTATTAAATAAAATTGCTATTATTATCCACTTGAGTTACTGTTACACACATCAACACCCATTCCATCACTTATAGGAAAAAGTATAATCTTTTTGTCCTTCATAACTACTGGAGGCTTACATAGTCGTTAATTTTAGGACCTGTGGGATTAGTTGAAATACACACAAACTGACCTGGACACCCATGTTAATATAAAAAAAAAATGATCTCTCTGTCCTCATAAGTTGTCATATTTCCAGTGCATTAGAAGTAACGTATTTCAAGGAATTTTGTCTCTTTTAATATTGTTGAATGTGGAAAAGAAATTACATCGTCTCGCCTTGATGGCTACTTGTCTCGGTTGAGATCATTTTATCATTTTCTAAAAAAAAAATGGAAACATAGGATAAGGGGAATAATTTAATGTATTCATTACTTGATATGTTTTTAGCAATATTTCTCAAAAACAAATTTTATAGAAGGGTATCCAACAAAGAAGATCCTCTTGCCATTGCAAGTGATTCGAAGGTAAATTTGTATCGGTGGTGCTTGCCAATTAACCTCCAATAAAACAATTGCCAGTCTTGCAGTTTCTTGCCAATTAACCTCCAATTTACTATTTACAGGAAGAGTTCTGGTTGCTTAATGCTTGTTTTTCGGATACCTATAGGTGCTCATACTCTTCCAGCAAGGAGAAAGTATAAAACTAGATATAAGAAATTGTTTACTTAATTAATGATGCGGTCCTAGTTTTTTTGTTTTAATTTCTTGTTGGATTAAAAAGTAACGAATTGATAGAATGATGTGGAGCTAGCCTCTACAGCTTTAGCTCAAGAGGAATACTTAATTTTGTTATTGTTAACAAAATAGATATATAGGTACATAATTAAAAAGAAAAGAAAAGAAAAGGCATGATGTGAAGGTCTAAAAAGAGTTCCATGCCCATAACAAAAAAGACAAAAAAAGTTTCCAAAACACCTTAAAGCAATTGTAAAAAAACCCAAAGCAAGCTTTGAAAAGCTAAGGCTCACTATACAAAGCCCAAAAATATTTCAAAGAGAATGAAAATAAAATAAAGGACATTAAAAAAATGAATTTTTAAGAACTAAATTGAAAAAAATTAAATAATGAAGATCAAAACAAAGAAAAAAGGAAAAACTCAGGTAGCAAGAAGAGAATCTGACAAAGCTACAGTACACATGAATAATGAATAAAAATGCATTTGAATACATAAATAAAAAATAAAAAATAAAAAATAAATATTAAGCTACAAATTACTTGGATAAGATTGTTACAAATTGCATTTGAATACAACTTAAGTACCAGCTTCTGATTTTTGCCTGTACATGTTTGCAAGGAGCTCTTATTTGGCATCCATTGATAGCAGGGTTTATTTTAGCTTTCCTACTCCATCAAACACTCAAAGCATGAGTCCTAATTAATTAAATTATTTATTAAAAAGAACCTATAATTTCAGTAGTGTATTAAAACTGATGGCGGGAGTGAAAGAGATCGAGGAGGAAATGTTAAATACACATAGCTAGCTAGTAATGGTCTTTGCTATTTATAAGCTTACGATGATGGTTTTCAGGATGTGATTTAAATTATAGTTATTAAATTTGATTTAATGTGATAGGTTAATCTAAGAAACTTGTATCTAGAACTTAATATATACTAAGTTTTTAGTTGAACTTAATCAATTATTAATTTTAATAAATTCATTTGATTTGAGCGGTTTTTTAATGATTTTATTGACTCGGTTAAATCCAATCTAAAACTTAGTTGAGTCATAAAAAAATTTCATTTTTGTTTTAATAAAAATAATTAATATAGATGGACTTTGTAATTCAATAACCCAGTTGGGAATAATTAGGAGGCTTAACCTATTGGTTAGTAGGGGTGAGCAAATTCAGTTCGATTCAGTTTTTACCCAAAAAACAGCCAAACCAAAAAAAAAGAGACCCGAAACCGAACCGGAACCGGCCCAAACGGTCTGGTTTCGGTCTGGTTTTTTGGATACAAAACTAGACAAACCTATAGGCTTATTTTGGGCTTTTTAATAAGCTTTTTAATGGGCTTTGTAATGGGCTTCTAATGGATTTTTATTAGGCTTACAATTAATGTTGATATTGTCTCATTTTCTTTGAAGATTCCAAATATATTTAATTTTTTTACCCCTAAATATTCATTTATATAAAATTATTAATGTCAATCTTGTGTTCAATATATTTTTTAACTTACTAATATTTTTCTACTTCTGAAAAGTTTAGATAAATAACACACACTCACAATCACACACCAATAAGTTAAAATCCAAATTACAAACCATTGTCTTCAAAGGGCTTAACAAAAAAACAACAAATAACATTACATTATCGTAAAACACTCCAAGCCACAAAAAATAAATCTTCAAGTGCTCATCGTCTCAATAAAAAAGCACTTCAAGAGCACTGCACTTTGATTCCTGAAATTCATAATCTAGAATTATAACATGATAAATTAAATCAGAAGATATAAAAATAAAAAAAGATATTTATACCATACGTTTTTAATAAATGCATCACAATTTGTGAACTAATTATCATCCATTGCTAAATGCAACTTTCCATCAAATTCTACAAAATAAAATATTACACATGTTAGAATAAAAACGTGTTAATTAATAAATCATAAAATAAAATGTGTAAGTTTTTAAGAAACATTACCTGATTCAAGGATTTCGTAGGTTTCAAAATCATTCATCAAGGTTGTATTATCAGTTGGAATTGGACCATGATGCAACCAATTTTGACAACAAATAAGTGCTTGAATTGTTGCTGGAGATAGAGAACTTTGAAATTGGTCGAGTATACAACCACCTGTGTTAAAGGCTGATTCGGAAGCCACTGTGGATATAGGAATAGCCAGAACATGTTGTGCAACTTTCGAAAGTATCTTATATTTTAAAGCATTCATCTTCTACCAACCCAAAATATCTAATTTATCATCATTAGGATCCTCACAACCAACAACCAAATACCTCCCAACCTCATTTCTATTTTCTACACTATCTTCCTCTAGCAAGTGCCTTTTGAACCGAGCTAAAGTGTTAACATTTATCTTCATGTCATCAATAGCATCATTAACATCTTGTTTATGCTTATTATCATCCACCACTTCATCGGCTTTCAAATAAAACTCATACAAGCTCACCAAATTATCTCTCATTTTTTTTGTTAGCAATTGTGCTTTGTCATGATCATACAACTCACCAAAACAAAATTTCACATATTTCAACTTAAGACATGGATCCAAAACATTAGCCACATACAATAAAAAATTCTAATTTGCTCCACAACCCCAATACTTCTCAAACTTACTCATCATGTTCATCACCATTCCACTGATAAGATTATCTCTACTTTTACACAATTGCAACAAGTTTGTATGCATGTAAATCAATTCATTGAAGAAAGAATTTGATGTAACATGCAATAAGCCAGAAAATTTCAATGTAACCATGTAAAAGATCTTTAAAAACTTCAGCAAAGTTCTAGCATTTTCCCAATCCTCCAAACTAGGTGGCCCTATATTTTTTTTATTCCCCTTTGAATCAACCTCCAAAAAGTAACTCACATACCTCACAAACACCTTTTCAAACTTTTCAGCAGCTTCTAACATAAGATAAGTTGAATTCCATCGAGTTGCAACATCCAAACACAATGATTTCTTACACTTTATATGCAACTTTTCTACACACTTCTTAAATGCAAGTAGCCTAGAGGGTGAAGATCTCACAAACCTAATTGCATTTCGAATCTTAACAACCAAAACATTCATCTCTTTCAAACCATCACATACAATCAGGTTTACAATGTGTGCACAACATCTAACATGTAAATGTTCATTTGACAATATATTAGTTGGTCAATCTTTCATCACATTCTTTAAATATGAAATAGTAACACTATTAGAGCTTGCATTGTCTACTGTAACAGTTAAAAGTTTATCAATCCCCTAATCTAACAAACAATTCTCAATAACTTGACCAATTGTCTCACCCATATGATTGGAATCTTGATAAAAATTCAGAATTCTTTTATGCAAATTCCATTCTTTATCAATCCAATGAGCCGTTAAGGACATATAGTTAATGTTCTGGATTGATGTCCATGTATCTGTTGTTAAGCATAATCGTTGACCCTTAAGAGCTCTCTTTAATCTTTCCTTCTCTTCAATATAAAGTTTCAAACAATCTCTCATAACAGTGAAATGAGAAGGAACGTCAAATCTAAGCTGTAAGGTCCTAGAAAATAATCCAAGTCCCTTACCCTCCACAAAATTAAAAGGCAACTCATCAATTATAACCATTTTCACTAGTGCCTTTCTGCATTCATCATAATCATAACCTATTGCCTTAAGAGTTCCCACACTTTGATCTCCTAATTCACCCCCTACTTTATTAGGTTCTAATACCAAAATTTTTTGCTTCTTATCAACCACAAAAGAAAACTTTTTGCATACTTTCAAATGACTCCACATATTACTTGTCCCATTAATAATAGTATGACATGCATAATCCTTTCCACAATAATTACATTCAGCTCTAGGGGTTGTAGGATCACCATCAAGTTTTGTAAAATGATCCCAAATTTGTGACTTTTTTTTATCATCAACATTTCTTTTCCTAGATGCAAGGACTTGAAGTTGTTTACCTTTACTATCCATGATGAATCCTGCAGTAGTTGATGTTGGGTTAGTGTTTGAAGCTGGGGCATTGGTTGATGTTGGGGTAGTGCTAGTGGATGAAGCATATTGATTTTGAAGGTTTTCCATCTGTAAATTACCAAATGCAAACATGTTCATTATCACTTGCATAATTCTTTTCAACACTTAATAAACATAAAGATTAAAATCATGTTTAAAAATTAAAATGAAACAAATATTGCAGAAGTCAAGTAACATGTCAAAACAAGCTTAGAAAATCTATCAATGGAGGAAAAATATTACAGAAGTAACAGAACAATGAATACAAGAATAACATGATTTTAATGAATACAAAATGCCAATTAAGATCATCTAAAACATAATAATGAATACATTTTACAGAATGACAAAACAAAACCGAATAAAAAAAACCCATCAAAACAAAACTAGTTTGCAATGAAAGACAAACAACCAAATCAATGACTAAGGGAATTAAAATACAATCTCCATATTAAAAAAAAAAACTTCATACAACAGACCAAAATGAAAAACAAAACTATCTTTAAGAGCTACAAAGAAGGAGATTGTCAAAGATGACATTCAATCCAAATTTAGCCATGTTGAAAAACTTTTATTCTCAAGGAATGAATAGGTTTGATGGATATCAGATCTAAAAGAATGATCAAAATAACATCAATAACATAACTCTACTTTGATAAGGTGAAATTATACATATGCCTCAAAACATCAGCAGTATGCTCTGGTATAAGTATTCCTAAACCCCTTTTTTTCTTTGGAAAAAGGAATAAATCAATGAGCTAAAATAAGGTAAAGATGAAACGAATACCAAAGAAATCACACATTAAAATCATACTTTAATCCTAAAAAAGACACAAACTTAACTGTCACATTAGCTCAGCAAAACGAATACCTAAGAAATCAATCTTCACAGGAACCAAATAGAAAATTATTTGCGAAACCCATCACCACCACACCACACCACTAGTAAAATTTCTCAACATATGCAATTCAAAACAGAAAAAATAGCACCACGTGCAAGGAAAAAATGTGGAAGGCAATGCAAAACAGTCCTATGCTATGCCATGGAAAAAAGAGCCAGATGTGAGCCATGGCAGAAGAAATAGGTGTTAATAAGAGAACTGAGAAAGAAGTAAATAAAATAAAAACCAAGAATGTGAAGGCATCAATTGGTAAATTTTATAGACAGCACAACACCTAATATTACAGATAAATTCTAAAAAGGAGAAGAAGAATAGTCTGGCACATAAGGAACTGGAAGTGATAAATAAACAGAACTGGATAAGAAATAGGGATTTAGAACATGTAACAATAGAAATTTATATAAACGACAGAGGTTTCAAACTAAGAAACAACCCATATAGGAAAAAAAAATTCGCTTTAATCACCCAAATAGCTCTAAATTCTAATTTAAACCTAAACCAAAATTCATCACCCAACAAAATTGATTAAAAATAACAATAAGCTTAACTGTATGAATTAATTAGAAAAGAGAAAAAAAATTAAAACTCACTGATTTTGAGAGGCTCGGTCTGATGGAAACACCGAGTCACCGACTGTGTTAATCCAGTGGAGACTAAGGAAGAAACGTATAAAAAATAAGCTTAATTGTATTTAAAATAACAACAACCTTAACCGAATTAATTAATTAATCAGAAAGGAGAAAAAAAAATTAAAACTCACTGGTTTTGAGAGGTTGAGGAAATGTCGATCTGATGGAAACACAGACTATTTTGGTCCAGTTGAGACTGAGGAAACGTCGATCGTCGATCTATGTTTATGTTTTCTTAGTCTAAGGAGAGTGGAGAGTGGAGAGTGGAGAGGGAGAGGCGAAGAGGCGAGAGTGGACGGGTTGTGGGTGCTCTGGTACAGGGGCGGCCTTAGCAGAGGCCGGAGAGGGCGAGGGGCGAGGGGGCGGGACGGCGGGTGGCTCTAAGTAGTGAGAGGAGAGATTGTTTGAAAATTGAAATTGAAATTGAAATGTTTAGGTTTAGGGTTAGCGTAGCGGAGAGTAAACTGGAGAGAAGAGAGGTGCGGCGCGGCTCGATACCTTTTTCTATTTATACTAGGGACCGAACTTTTTGAACCGGTCCGGTTAACCCGGTTTTTGCACTACAAAACCGAAAACCGAACCGAACCGGGGTTTTTTCTACATAATCTAATCGGTTTTATTTTTCGGTTTGGTTTTTTCCGTTCATTTTTTGTCAGTTTTATCGGTTTACTCGGTTTATCGGTTTTTTTGAACACCCCTATTGGTTAGCCAACCCTTTCCATATATATGTGAGGGTGGAGGATCAACCCGAAGGTTGAAACGAAAAGCAGTAAAAGAAGCAGTTGGAAGTGGCTTAGTAAAGACATCTGCAAGTTGATCTTGAGAGAAAATAAAACGAATTTGAATCTCCTTCTTTGCAACTTTATCTCGGAAAAAAATGATAATTAACCTCAACATGTTTTATGCGAGCATGAAAAGTAGGATTATTCATAGATAAATAAGTGGCACCAAGGTTGTCATGCCAAATGATATGAACAAAACACACACAATCTGAAAATCTATTAATAAATACTGAAGCCAGATAACCTCAGTAGCGCCATCAGTTAAGACTTTGTACTCAGTTTCAGTGGAAGAATGAGCAACTGTACGTTGCTTTTCTGATTTTCACGAAATCGGCGTCTGACCAAAAAACACAAGATAACCACCAATAGATTTTCTATCATCAACACTACCTACCCAATCTGAATCTATAAAGCCATGTAAGGCAAAGTAGGGGTGATCATTTTTTGTTCGGTTTGGTTTTTATCAAAAAAAGTAACCAAACAAAAAAAAATTGAAAAAAAAACTGAAATCGGGTCAAATTGACCGTTTTCGGTTCGGTTCGGTTCGGCTTTTTAGGGCAAAAACCGGTTCAAACCGGTTTGGCTCGGTTTTTCTGGTTTTGGCTTGATTTTTTCCCGTTTTGGCTCTGTTTTTCCGGTTTGGCTCAGTTTTTTGGTTTGGCTCGGTTTTTTTCTGGTTTCGGTTCGATTCAGTTTAGTTTTTTTGGTTTTTTGCTTATAAAACCAAAACCAAACCGAATCGGCCGGTTTTTTTAAAATTTTAATCAGTTTAATCGGTTTTTTTTGTTCGGCTTTTTCGGTTTTTTTTTTCCGGTTTTCTCGGTTTAATCTGTTTTTCGGTTTTTTTGCTCACCCCTAAGGCAAAGGAAGGACTACGAGTAATATGTAGGCCATGTGTCGCCGTACCCTTAAGATAATGCAGGATGCGTTTAACGACAGCCTAATGAGAATTTGTAGGAGCATGCATAAACTGATAGATTCTGTTAACAGCAAAGCAAATATCGGGTCTCGTAAAGGTGAGATATTGAAGAGCACCCACAATTTGACGAAAGCGTGTAGCATAAGAAAACAGAGGATCTAGCAGCATGGTAGTTTTGGATGTAGAGATAAGAGTATCAATAGGTATACAAGATAACATACCAGCCCGAGTGAGGATGTCAAGTGTATATTTATGATGTCGGAGCATAAGACCCATACCAGTAGGTTGAACCTCAATACCTAAAAAATCATGAACAAAACCCAAGTCGCGAAGCTTAAATTCTGAGCTCAGTAGCTGTATGAGGCGTTAGAGCAGAAGAGAGTTGCTACCCGTAAGCAGAATATCATCAACGTAGACCAGAAGATAACAAATATCAGCACCAACAGAGAAGATAAACAATGAGGTATACACCTTAGAGGCACAAAAATCAATAGATAATAGGAAATCATTCAAATGAGTGCACCAAGCTCGCAGAGTCTATTTTAAACCATATAGAGACTTATGCAATCGACACACATGAGAGGTGTCGCACGTCAAAAAATCCGCGCGGCGTCGGCTGGCGATTTTTCGTTGTTCGTTGTGCTTTGATTTTGATTGGTTCGTTGGAGTCGCCACCTAGTAATTCATTAAGGGCTACTAGGAAACCTGATGTACTGGTCTTATCAGAGATTTGCGGGTAAGGGACTGGTTGTGGTTAGGGAAGGTATTAGCACCCCTAACACACCCTACCTGAGGTAAGCTGCTTTGTGTTCTGATGTGATTTGAAAATTTAAAATATTAATTAAATTTTAAGGCTTGAATAAATCAGTTATTAAATCCCCGAATATATATAGAAACTTGTTCTTATATTTTCATGGAAAATACAACTTGATTTTATTTGTCCTTGAGATATTTAACCATATTTAAATTAACAATT
>Ga0325405_1007342_pt1 | contig 11110 bp, 4 predicted proteins | sample PopdelMetagenome_21_FD_205663 | JGI IMG/M metagenome (GOLD analysis project Ga0325405, IMG submission 205663) | Populus deltoides microbial communities from Bellville, Georgia, United States - Xylem-Control-R2 | ecosystem: Host-associated > Plants > Phyllosphere > Stem > Wood/Secondary xylem...
TTAACTGATCCAAGTCATGTCATAATCACTCTTTCACAAATTCATTAAAATCTTTTTAGAGTGCCTCTTATCACACTTCATTTTCACACCCTCTGTGTGTGTGTGTGTGTGTGTGTGTGTGTGTGTGAGAGTGTATAGTAGATAAACACTTGCAGAGCTTATGTGGTGCTCAGCACAGCCAGCCTACTCCTAATAGCTATAGCTTTGCTCAGACATTTCTCCACCCTTCATAAACGCGCGCGCGCGCGCGCACCCATTACTAACACCAATTCCTTCCTCACCTTTTTTTCACATCTCTCTCTCTCTCTCCACTCTGCTCCTCCTCCTCCCTGCTAGAGGTTGGACTGCCCATTCTCCTCCACGGCTCGCCCCATACTTGATGATATAAAGGTATGGTGGTCCGTGAGATTAAATATTTGAAGGGTAATTCATTTTTTGTACGGCGTGTGCTAATTGAGTGCATATACAGGGTTTCTGTTCACTATTTGTTTTGGGGAGGGGGGCTGCTACTCTTTTTTTCCTTTTCGTTTTGCCGTTGAAATGATTTAACTTAAAATTTCAACACATCTTGACAGGTAAAAATATAGAGAGAGCGGTACTGGATTTTTTTTCCTTCTTAATTTTCTCAACGACAACGTCTCAGCAAATTCAACAGTGACCATGAGGCTTTCTTTGACCGCCTACAAACAAGTACAGCCTCGTGAGAATTTCCAAGGGGGGCTAAACATGAAACCTTTCTTTCGTCGAAAAGATAAGGTTGTGTTCGTTGTTGGACCGACTGGCACAGGCAAATCAAGGCTGGCTATTGACCTGGCAACCCGTTTCCCAGCCGAGGTTGTCAATTGTGACAAAATGCAAGTTTATAAAGGCCTCGATATAGTTACAAACAAGGTCACTGAAGAGGAGTGTCGCGGTGTGCCTCATCATTTACTTGGTATAGCAGACCCTAATGCAAATTTCACTTCCGATGACTTCAGGCACCATGCATCACTTGTTGTCGAATCAATCGTGACACATGATCGGCTACCGATCATCGCCGGTGGATCAAATTCCTACATCGAGGCTTTAGCAAATGATGATCCTGAATTTCGATTAAGGTATGAATGTTGTTTTCTTTGGGTGGACGTGTCACTCCCAATACTTTATTCATTCGTATCAGAGCGGGTCGATCGAATGGTAGAAGCAGGCTTGATTGATGAGGTGAGAGATATTTTCGATCCTAATAAATTTGATGATTATTCACAAGGAATCAAACGGGCAATTGGGGTTCCTGAATTGGATCATTTTTTACGAAATGAGGCGATTGTGGATGCTAAAACTCGTAGAAAGCTTCTTGATGAGGCCATTGATAAAATTAAAGAAAATACTTGTATGCTAGCTTCTCGACAATTACAAAAAATCCATCGTCTTCATAGCATATGGAATTGGAACGTGCACCGAATCGATGCCACCCCAGTTTTCCTAACGGGTGGAAAGGAGGTTGACAATCTTTGGGACAAACTTGTGGCAGGACCAAGCACCATGATTGTGAACCAGTTTCTTTGTGACAAAAATTATGCATCTCCCATTATACCATCAGAATCAATCAAGATGGAGCCAATCTCTGTCCCGGCCATGGCTGTTGGCGCCACTCGATAGAGGCCTGTCAGGTCATCAAAATCACCATCAATCACACTAGTGCTATTATGCCAATTGGCGCTTTTGCCACGTGGCAGGGTGTGATTAATTGTCTTTTTACCGTTGAGAGAGACAATTTTGGTACTTAGGTAAAAGTTGTGTAAGAAAAGGAGAGAATAAGGAGAAAAAGAACAGGAGGTTTTTTTTTTTTTTTTTAAATTAGTTTGGGGCGGTTTGTCTGGTCGTTAAGGCGGGCCGTACATTTGAGGAAGCTTCGTACTAGTGTGTGCTTTACCTGCATCATTAATCATACGATACAGTAGGCTTTGGAGGGTGGATTGTGGGGGTCCAAGGTTGTGATTTGCATCTGTATTTCTTTTTCTCAGCACGATAGTTACATGGAATATATACAATGCTGATTGGAATTATCTAAAGGGGTGTTTTCTCTTCCTTGTTCGTTTGCATTTACATTCCAATGCATGACATGATTAATCACCATCTAAAGCGTAATCTGATTTGATTTGATGGTGGTATAACATGCTCTATGTGACTCTTGATGTGGGATCGATCAATGGTTGTGATTGAACATGTAATTACACTACTTTGCAATACAATATATATATATATATATAAAGAAACAAATATCAACATGAGCTAAAATCTAAATGAGAAACCTTCATTATCTGTAATTCAACTAAAACAACTCTCAAGATTGAACCATTTTAATTATAACTAAAAGAATCTTGAAGGAAAAAAAAAAGACAAAAGTGAAAAAAACATGCAGTAAAGGTTCAACGCTATTAAGTCCTGCTGGAGACACAAAATCACCTTTTGGTAAATGATAATAGATTAACGTGTTGTCTCTCTCTCTCTCTCTCTCTCTCTCTCTCTCTCTCTCTATATATATATATATATATATATATATACACTAGCATATTGACCCGCACTTCGCAACGGGTCAATAATATGTTTTTTAAATGTTAAAAAAACATGAAGTATAGAGAATATATTAAGTGTCATGAGTCTGACGGCAACCCAATGCTATTAGGTTCTGCTGCCCAGCAGGGCTCAACTCTATTGGGTCCTGGTGGCAGCAGAACTTAACGCTAAGAAAAAAGAAATTCAACCAGCTCAACCTCAAATGAAAAAAAAATTATCATCACCCAACTTTTGTATAATATAAAAAAATCTCATCAATTTATTTTCTCTTTACCGTATGAAAAAAAAATTAAATAAGAGAACATAAAAAAATCTAAAGAGCCAAAAAAATAAAATTGGACATATTTGGGTCTAGCTGAAAGCCGGACCCAATAGCTATGTGACTCGCACTTTGCCGCAGGTAAAATATTTTTATTTTTTCATAAAACATCATCTATGCAAGTTTTTTCATAGCAGCTTGGTAGTTCAAAAAATATAACAAATCAAAACATTTATGCACACATGTAATCAAATAAACTAAGAATTATCTGCATTAATAAATCAATAAAAAATCATTAATGACACCTAAAAACAAAACTTGAAAAACCGAGAGACAAATGTAGATTAAGATATCGAATTTTGAAAAATAGAACATTAAATTGATTGAATAAATAAAAAGAAAAAAAATAACATGAAAGGCTACACATATTAAGAATATCATTTAAAAATAAATATTTTTATTTTCAAAAACATAGTTTATCTATATAAAAGATAAAAACAAAACCATAGATGAACCAAAAAAACCACTCCAAAAATTAAACACCTAACAAAAAAATCAATATTTTTTTAAAAAGGCCCCTGAACAAAATAAAAAAGAGGAGGTTTTGTCTATTTTTTTATTTTTTAGTTTTTTAACCGGTCACGTCACTTTATTTCTTTTTAATTGCATTCTTTAAAGTTATATTTTTATGGCAACCACAGTTATAAAACTCTGCCTGGGGGTTGACTCGACCAAGGGGTCGGGTCCCGGATTACATGGGTTGACTCGGGTTAACTCAAAAAAATTAGAAAAAAATATTTGAGGTTTTAATATTTTATATAAAAAATTTAAGAAACAATTCATATGGATATAGGCTATACATGTTGTAAACAATTAAGTTTAAAAGATTATTTTAAAAAGTTTTTTTTATCCCATATTGGAAAGATACTATCTTATTCTTCTAAATTGAAGTATTTAAATCAAAAAGATTTTTTATCCCATATTGAAAAAACATAACTATTTTCTTGTGAACATAGATTATATATACTAAAGGGCTTCAAATCCCACATTGAAAAAATAAAACATTCTTCAAGTATTTATATAGTGAACTTTGAAATGAGTTAGTAACCAACTGAAAAATATGAAAAAAGAGGTGTCTCTAAGTAGAAAGAAAAACACATTTGAAAAAAAAAGGGCCTCTACTCGGTGGGTCGAACGTTTTACCCCGGGCTGATTGCACGTCTGAATTTTGAATGAAACAGACTCGACCAAGACCCCGAGTCACCCAGAAAAATTAAAAAAATATTTGATGTTTTAATATTTTATATGAAAAAATTAAGAAATAATCTATGTGGATATATGTTATATATGTTGTAAATAATTAAGTTTAAAAGATTATTTCAAAAGGTTTTTTTATCCCATATTAGAAAGATATTATCTTATTCTTCTAAGTCGAAGTATTTAAACAAAAAATATTTATTATCCCACATTAAAAAAATATAATTTTTTTCTTGTGAACATAGAATATATATACTAAAGAACTTTAAATCCCACATTGAAAAAATAAAACATTTCTCAAGTATTTATATGGTGAACTTTGAAATGAGTTAGTAATCAATTGAAAAATATGAAAAAAAAAGAAGTTTTTGGATAGGAAAAAAAACACATTTGAAAAAAAAAAGGTCTCTACGAGATTTTTTCCGGGTCACCCGAGTTCATTTTTAAAATAAAAGAGGGGTCTCTAGGCAGCAGTGGGTTTCGCTGCCAAGCGAGACCTAATGCTTTGAATCTGGTTGCGGAGCCAAACCTAATGTTATTGGGTCAATAATTTTTTACTACACACATAAAAAACAACGCCTCCCAATAGCACTGGGTTTGGCTGCCCAACCACACCCAACTAGACCTAAATAACAATTTTTTACTAAACATAGAAAAGATAACGCCCTCCATGGCGTTATAGTGTCATCCATAGTGCAAACACATTATGTCTACAGTGTGGTCCATAGTGCAATAAGTATATGTTCACAGTACATGCACAGTGTTTTTCCCATACCTTTTAAAGTATAATATAATATTAGGTTCATGTTTAAAAGGGACAAAGATAGAGTGGTAATTCAACATTTTTGGGCTTAACTACATGTTGAGCTCAAATATATAGGGGTATGACGACTTATCTGACACAATATTTTTAGGCTCAGCTACACACTAGATCTATGTACATGTGAGTATGGTAAGCTATCAGACCCAACATCATTATGTGGTTTCTGGTATGAGGCCAAAACAAATCAAAGAAATATACAAAAGATAAAGGTCTTCTAGGTTGGGAATATGTGGCCATGTAGAGGGATTGATATGCATCATGATTCTATCGTAGACGAGAGCTCAGGCGAATGATGAAAGCTCAGGTGAAACAACTACAAAGTGTCTTAATAAGTTAAATTAGCGTGACTGAAGCTTCGATGAGTTGAAAGGCTTGTAAAACTGAATGAAAATGGTTCAAATATGTTTGTTTGTTTTCAAATAAGGATTAAATCATGATAGAAGAGTTTTTGAGAGTTTGGATTTGCTGTCAGCCCATAGGCCAATTTGATCTTGAATTTTCACCACTTTATTGCTTTGGAAAATAAGCCTATTCTACATGGTTTTCAAGTTCAAGATGTCATCTTTCTAGTTGTTCAACCATGCATGATTTGTTATTTTGTATGAAAAGTTATGGTTGTTTTAATTTTTATGTGTGTGTGAGAGTTCTATAAGCAAAAACATGTGCTATTTATTTTTTTTTATCTAGTTTTCTAAACAAAGTTATTTATTTGGGTCCCAATTATATCATTTTGATATTTCCTAGACTTGGAGGGTTGTTCCAAGTATATAATGATGTTTCAAACCAAGCAATAGATACTTTTGAAACAATATAAGACTTTTTAACTTCTCATTTAAAGAGTTTTCTTCATTATTCTTTCATTTTCAGAATTGGTTGAAGAACAAATGACACTTATCACTTTTAATCACAAAGAGTGTGTCGTCTTTATCCTGATTGGAATTTTTTATGGCGTTTTTGACATATCAAAGAGTTTCATTCAGACTTTATCCCTTATTTCCATTAAAAATCATGTAATTTTCAGCCTAAACACCATAAGAAAAAAAATCATATAACTAAACCTACCTTCCTTCATCTTCATATCAGATTGCTAGTTTGTTTGGGTTATAAATCTAAGGCATATCATCTTGGTATTAGAGCAAAGGTTTCATAACTGATTAGGGACTTTGTATGTGGTAGACTTGGGATCAGAAATATCAAGGATTTTAGACTAAAACATATTGTTTTTTTTTCTTACTTGGATTTGGATATGAATGAGTTTTCCCTTACTAATGGTGGTGGTTGTTTGTATTTTTTATTGAATTTATGATCTAAGTTGAAAAACGTTGTTTTTTGGATTTGTGTGTAAATTATGGGAAATTGATATACTATAGCTAGAGAAAGAGATGAAGTTTCAAAAAGAATTATTTTGAAACAAACACAACTTATTAGGTTGCAACGATCTTATGAAGAGATTTATGAAGAAATGACGAGAATTCATGATCAGATAGATGCCCTCATACAAATTATATAAAGGAACAATTTGCAACTCTAACAAAGGCAAGCTTGTAGGGAGCAATAAAATGTTGTTGTAGAGGCTTAATTGGAGCCAAATGAGGAGCGTAAGGCTGAGTGAATTGCAAAGGTTTACAACGAAACAAATGAAAAACAAAAGAGAGCAACAATTGTTATCATTTAAAAATATATACGCAAGTGGATGACAAGGCGTGCCAATGCAATCATAATATTCGATAGTTTTAACCACATTTACCTAGTATTTTGTATATGTTTTATATATAAAATGTCTTGATATTTTTTGTTTTATGTTTTGAAGGCAGATTTGACCTCCGATCGATGTTTTGTGCAGAGCTTGAGCTCTAGAGGTCGAAATGAAGTGATTCCAGTGGAATTAAAAAGCTAACATCCATACCTTTCTATACATATATGACAAGAAAAATAAAAAGAGAAAGAGCATGGAAATCATAGCCTTTAAAGATAAATCTTGCATTTTGCTAGTGTTGACCTTCGGTCATTCCGACTTGAATATCTTTAGTTAAAGAGATCCATTTGATGCAAACTCAATTGTGTTGGATTCCTAACTCGAAGACCTATCAGCCTACAATATTTCAACAGAAAAAGAGCTCATATAAGAGAGATATTAGTTTTCTAAGACGACTTATAAATTCTGTCAACAGACAAGTTTTGTGAAGAAACAAGTCCAATTTACTTCCCAAGTATCCAAACCAACATCCAAGTCCCTATTTGGGCAATTTAACTCCTCTAAGTCCAAAGTCAAAGCTTGAAAATTTTATGCAAGACTATTCCTTCTTTTTGTAGGAAAATAGTTATTGCATTACTTAAATATAAATTGTCTACTTAGAAAATGACTATATTTTTAGAGAAATAGTGATTAGAGTTTGTTATCAAATAAAAAAAAAAGAGAGAAAAGAAGAGAGGGGCGGCCAGAAGAGAAGAAAAAAATCCACTCTTTCATCCTATACCTGAAATCATGTATTCATCTTTTCTTTTGATTAATTTCTCAATAGATATGTAAGGCTAAGTTTTTTTTCTTGGTTGTAAGGACACTGAAACCTTTGAATTTCAAGAATTATAAGATCTATTTTACATTGTCATTTCTATTTATATGATGAGTATGAGTATGTTTGTTTTCTTATGCTTATTTCCTATGACTGTTTAGTTTGATTGTTAGAGTGGACTCTAAGTTATTATTCTAATCAATCCATTGCTAAGTTTGCTATCAAAACTGGAGTTGTGATATATAAACTTGTGAAGCAATTGCGTTTAATAATTGTGGTAGATCTATATTATTAATCTTAGGAAAAATATTCGATCAAATAAAACATAGACTGTAGACAGTTAAGTTATCTAGTTCTTAAGGCTGCCATTAAATTAAATTATTAGTACGAACATTGTGGTTGTTTAATGGTTAGAGTTAGTTATACTATGGATCGATTAACTAACTAGTATTTAAAAAAGATAAATATTCAGAATATAAATTAACATTTTGTTTCAATGATTAGTTCTAATTTCCATAGGTGGATGTCTTCTTGAGACCAAGGTTTGTTCTCTTGATAAATTTCAGATTTCTTTAAGTTAGCTTGATTTTTCCATTCTGTTTACCATAACATAGCCTAAATAACTTTAACCCTCCCCCCTCCTAATTTCATATCATCTAGTATAAAAACCAAACTAAACCTTCCTCGTGGAATCGATTTCTTGCTTGCTCTGTACTATCTTGTTTATTTAAGCTAAGATAAATAATTTGTGTGACTGCTACATCGCAACACATGCTTATTTGAAATTATTATCAACTATTACTTTTATACAATGTCTTTGGAGATGATTGTTGGCGAGAAAAGAGCTCTTAAGATTTAAATAAAAGGCTAATGAAGTGATTACTTCAACTTTAGCTACTAAAATAGAGAGTTTAGAATCTAAAATTTTAGTAGAGGATTCAATCAATAATGATTTGATTCCTCACAGTGTAGAACTAATTTCAGCCCCATGATTTATTGATTAGGTTGAAGAATACATGAACGATTTTGTAAAGATAATGACATATCAATTATACATGGTCGTGATTCAAGGATGAATCATCTTGAAGAAAAAGGGAATGATATGATCCAGGCAACAAAAAAACAATCAGTTTTCAGACATATTATTAAACATTAGGTTAAAGCTCCTAATGTTTTATGGTATAATATTCCCAATTATCTAGTTTTATATAAACATATGTAACTCTTAATCCAACCGTTGAATCAGACTAAAGATTTACCTAGTGTTTCCAAATATATTGTTAAAAATTGGGTTAAAGTTTCAAATCAATCAGAGTCTAATAAAGCAACACAACATAGACCTGAAGCTATTTTACGAGTTTTGTTATTTGGTTCCTTTTGATTTATGAACTTCTTATTTGTCATTGATTCTTATCTTAGTGTATGGTTTTAACCCTTGTGTTCCTATTGATCTAATTTTTATTCCAATTGATGAGAGGACTTATATGGATGGGGTTAAAAAGACAGAAATGATGAAAAAAAAAAGCCATGAACAGGTTCGATATCATATTGAGGAGAAGACAACAAAAGTATGCCAAACATGCTAATAAAAGGCAAAAAATGGTCAAATCTAAGTTAAGAGATCTTATCTAGGCTCATCTTAGCAAATGTATATTTCCAAGCATACAAAGTCCAAATTGATGCTGAGAGTTAATGGACCATTTTGGGTTATCAAAAGAGTGAATGATAATGCTTACAAGGTTGACCTTCCTGGTGAGTACAATGTTTCAACTACTTTTAATGTAAAAGATTTGTCACCTTACTTGGAAGATGTTGACGATTCTGATTTGAGGACAAATCACTTTCAACCCAAGGGTAATGATATGTATCATGATTCTATCATGGAAAAAGGCTAATTCTAATGTGTATGGGCATTTAGATGGTCTAATTACGAGAGTTAAATCAAAATAACTATAAAGTGCCTTAATAGTTAAATTAGCGTGATTGAAACTTCAATGAGTTTGGAGGCTTGTAAAACTGAATGGAAATGGTTCAAATAAGTTTTTTTTTTCAAATAAGGCTTGGATCATGATTAGAGAGTTTTGGAGAGTTTGAATTTGCTGTCAGCCTATGGGCCAATCTGAGCTTAAATTTTCATCACTTTATTGCGTTGGAAAATAAGCCTATTTTACATGGTTTTCAAGTTCAAAATATCATATTTCCAATTTGTCCAACCATGCATGCATTAGTGTTTTGTACAAAAAGTTATGGTTGTTTTAATTTTATGTGTTTGTGTGTGTGTTCTATAAGTAAAAAATGTGTGCTTTTTATTATTTATCTAGTTTTTTGGAAAAAAAAAAGTTATTTATTTGGTTCTCAATTATGTCATTATGATATTTCTTAGATTTTGAGAGTTGTTCCAAGTATATAATGATATTTCAGACCAAGTAATAGAGCCTTTTTAAACAATATAAGACTTTTCAGGTTCTCCTTTAGAGACTTTTCTTGTTTTTTCATTTCTAGAATTGATTAAAGAACAAATTAGACTTATCACTCTTAATCATAAAGAGCGTGGCATCTTTATCCTGATTGAAATTCCTTTATAGTATCTCCGACTTATCAAAGAGTTTCATTTAGACTTTATCCCTCATTTTCATTACAGATCATGTAATTTTCAACCTAAACACCATAAGAAAAAAAAACTATATAACCAAACCTACCTTCCTTCATCTTCATATCAGATCACTAGTTTGTTTGGGTTAAGAAACTAAGGCACATCAGGGATTTTAGACCTTCGCATGTCTCTAAGAGTACATAGGATGCTTATATCTAACACATGATGTCTAAGTGTTTTTTGCGGCGGTTATAAGCCGGTTTAGAGAACTGAACTAAAAAGATTTATGGTTTCATAACCATTTACACTAGCAGATCCATTCCGTTCATTTTGCATGCAAAACGAGTGGTAAGATTATGTTTTATATGGCAATCTTTTAAAAACTATTGTATTACATGAAAATATTTAATCAACAATAGCTTTCTTTTGCAGGCTATGATGTTTGGCCGCGTTCCAAAATCGATGGAGTATTTTTTTTAAACCCATATACGCAACGAGGACCATTAGAAAAGGGTGCCAAAACTTGTGGATAACCGAGCCTATAGGTTCATAGTAAGTTGGATTTCAATAGTTTTTAAGTTATTGTTTTTTTTTTATATTTGCCAACTTGTTTTTTTTTTTTTCTAAGAGACATATAACACCTAAATGTATGAGAAATATAGAGGGATGATCCTTTGACCCATCTGGAACTCGATCCAGATTTATAGTTGGAGGTTGGATCTACTGGTGGACTCGATAAAAATTGGGTTTACGATATCTCTAACAATATAGCGAAGAATATACTAGTAGGTCGTAGTGTCTCGATCGTTGAGACTTTGCAATCAGTATCAAGCCAGCAATCTTCGACTATCTAGTCGATTGTACGAGAATATGTTCAAGTTGCGACAACCCAACTTATGTTAACTAAGGGATAAATTGAATGTCATAGAGCAACTGTTGGCACCCTAACTAGTACTTGTGCCCTCCTTGTCGCCCTCCTGGTTCCGACGAAGATTCATCTCCATCTCTTTCTCCAACTTCTTTCCACTAAATAGTTAAATTATATTTAATAATAATTTTTTAATTAATAATACAAGTTTGCTTGATAATATGAATTTAATTCTATCTTA
>Ga0325405_1007343_pt1 | contig 11110 bp, 4 predicted proteins | sample PopdelMetagenome_21_FD_205663 | JGI IMG/M metagenome (GOLD analysis project Ga0325405, IMG submission 205663) | Populus deltoides microbial communities from Bellville, Georgia, United States - Xylem-Control-R2 | ecosystem: Host-associated > Plants > Phyllosphere > Stem > Wood/Secondary xylem...
ATTCATTTAATTATTTATACAACATGGATGATATAGAAATTTGAACTTCTCCTTTTCTTTTCTTCCTTTCAAGTCTTTCATTCGCTTCGATTCATAGTACAACTCGTTTCCCCATATACATAAATTTCTCAAGTTTCCCATTTCTATCTGAAAAAAAAAAAAAAAAACCCAACCCCGAGAAACCCTTGAAAAAAATAAAACATAAAAAACACACACACATATATTTGTGATGTCACTTTAATCATCACCGGGAAACCGACTCAGCCAATTTCCCAATTTTCTCAACAAGTTCAGGCGACAATGTTTTCACCGGTTTCCTCTCCTTCTCTACTCTAAAATCAAACCCCAAAGCATCCGATACTTCCTCGGAGCTCCACCCAGCTTTGCGGAGCGAGTCCGAAAACCGATCCACTTTCAAAAGCAAAGCATCTAGGATTGCTTGATTATCTAAAATTACCATTTCACCCTCAAAGAAACCCGAAGCTGATACTTGAACCATTTCATCGATGTCGGACTCCCTCCACCCGCCTTCTCTCAAAACCGACCCGATTTGCTGTATATAATCCCCCACCCATCTCGGTATTTCGGATCTTGGCATCTCAAAAAACCGTTCCGGCGAAGAAGATCCCGACGAAGACGATGCTGAATTCCTCCTTCTCCTGTCCACCACCGCGTCACTCCAAAACTCTACCCATCTGGGTGTCCTCGACCCGTTTACCAGACCCGTATCCAAACTCTTCCGCGAGAGATTACTGGATAAACCGATAGATTTCTCACTAACAGACTTTTGCTTTTTTATAATAATCGGGTCAGATTTCGAGCTCCGGAAAAGATATTCACGGTCAAAAAAGTCTGATAGGTCCAACCCGCAACAAAAGATCCGATTTTCATCGACAAAGAAAATCGGGTTACCCGCTAATGATGGTTGACAAGGAATGTAACAATGGTTAAAAATGGGAATCAAAAGAGGGGCTCTTTTAAGCGAATTTCTAGCGATCCGTAAGGCCTTTTCCGGGTCGGAGGGTCTCGGGCCCCAAGATTTCGACCATAAAGTGTTTCGTGCAATTTGGAAGCATATAGCGGCGATGGGAAGGTCTAGAGAGGCGCGTAGGTGGAGGCGTGCACCTGCAGAACGCCAGTCGGGGAACCCTGCGCCGACAGGGAGGCCAGCAGAGAGGACGGCGTGGAGGTCAGGTGGGAAAGCGAAGCCGAACTCAGCTTCGGATCGAGCGAATTCAGAATCGGTAAGACCCGGCTGGACTTGGATACCAGAATTGCGCAAATGGGTTATTACTTTATCAGCTAATGAAGAGAAAGAAAGGAGGCTGTTGCGAGCTGGGAGTGTTGTTGTAGTTGATGGGGCAGCGGCTCGAGCAGAGAGACGGCGTAAACCGGCAATATGGGCCGGGTTAAGGCCGGTCATTCTCCGGTCCACGTCTACCATTGTTGTATAGTTTGGGATAAAGAGTAGAAATGGGTTGGTTTTGATAAAGAAAAAAGGGGAAAGGGAAAGGAGGTTGGTGTTTTGTTTGGAATTCCTTTTATATATTGTTAATGGGATCGGAGTCTAGAGAAGCTGAAAGGACTAACGAGTGATTGAGCGAGTGTATTTTATTCGTATGTGAAGGGGAAATGGAGAAAAAGTGAAGGAACTTCCGGTGGATGGCGCGGGGAGGTAGAGGGGGGGAGAGAGAGAGAAGGAGGAGGAGCTTCGTTGTTTAAAGAAAGGTCGGCTATTTATAGCTGTTAAAGTGAGCTGCCTGCTTGTTTCCCATTTTGGCGTGGGTTTTTTCTTCAAATTTCCGCTTTTTTTTTAGCATATTCTTAAAAAAATATTGATCAAATAATAAATAATTAAACAAATTAACAGAATAGCATAGTTTTACCCATCTTGATTAAAAATGCAACTTTTATAAAAAAAATTTATATTTATAATAACGATATTTAATATAAAAAAATATTAAATAAACAAGAGAAGAAGAAAAAATCTCATATGTAAACCTCTAGAAATCTAAAATAAAAAAAAGAAATAAGTAAATAAAAATTAAAATGAGTTTAAATATGTGATCATAGTTAGTAAAAGAAAATAGCATAAAAAAGTGTTGGTATAAACACTGATTAAAAATTGATAACGTTACTGTAAAAATAATAATAAGTCCATAAATAAATTAAATGATAAAAAATATATATTTTTTAAAATAAGGAAATGATCTCCAGAATTTAATGGAATAACTTATTAGATCCATGCAATAATGACACAAGAAAATTCAAACTTTAATGTAAAATCACCTATTAACTAGTTTTACGCTATCAAACATAATTTACAATCCGAACTTCAGATCAAGCTTGGATTTTACAAGGAGTCTCCTAATAATTTTCTTTTTTATCTTATATTAAAATTTTAAGGCAATCAAAGTTCAGAAAAACCATACAAGAATGTCAAAAGTCTGACAAAAAATAACATATGGGCTTATTAATGACATTTATGTAAATAAGTTGGATAAGTTGGAAATTTCACCTTTCTTATTCTCCTTTAAACTATTGACTAGAGCTGGAAAATAAGGGAGGAAGAAAAAAAAATTGAGCTTCCACCATTAAAAATCCTTGAGAGAAACCAATAATTAGGGTAAGATAGATAAAGGAATAAGTGTTTAAACACACCTAACACAAAGATTTAAAAGAAGAATTAAGTGAGAGAAGGAGAATAGAGAGAGAAAGCTCACGACATAAGAAGAAGAAAAGGAGGGGCAAAATTTTTTGATTGGTTAGCATTTAAATTCATAAAATTGTTGGGTAAAAAGCTATGAACTCGTTTGTACAAGTTAAGTGAAGATTAACAAATTTTAGGCAACATTCATCAATTTTAAATAAGGGTTGGAAATGTGAAATTGTGATAGTGTGATGTTATTGGGATGAAATATGATGTAAATGATTCTAAATGATGTACATTTGACAAAAAAAAACATGGTGTTTCATTGAACATAATGGCCAACCACATTAAAAGGAAAATGGGAAAGGGTGAGAACCAGATAAATGCTTATTGATTTGAAATGAATTTATTTATTTTGTTTAATTGTAGTTGAGTTTCCAATGACTTGGACTAAGAACTTTAAGGGAGTTTCTGTTGATTGATTGGAGATTTACATGAATTGAATGTGTTAACTTGTAAAGGGAGGAAATAATATATGGGAATGATTTTAGAACTTGTTAGTAGGAATTGAGAAATTATTAGTATACTTTTAAGAAGGGTTTAAGAATAAAATAGATTTAAATTGGATAAATGATGAGGGATGATGATTCGTATGGGTGGAAATTATTAATATGCATAATTGTGAATGTGCGTATATACCGAATATGTATGAAGTGATTTTAATCTTTAACGTGTTAAAAATAAATGAGTGTTTGAGAAGTATAAAATTATGGTTTAAATGTGTTTTGTGAACATGTATATTAGGTGTCAAAACTTAAAGAATGATGACAAAGAATACTATTAGATAAAAGAGTTAAAAAAGGAATTAAAGTGAGAGTTTCTTAAGTCAATGAATGGAATGACTTATTAATGAAATACATCTTATTGATAAAAGCAAGGTTTCAGGAGTAAGACCACAGGCAAGAAGAGTTAGACCTACAAGAGGAGTAGGTAAGTGTTTGTCACCTTATTTTTATTAAATTCTTAAAATCATGTTAATGCAAATTACTTAAATGTAAGAGATTGAAATGTTGGTTGTTTGATCATAAAAATGAAAAGATGAGAAAAACATTGAAAGATTTATAAGTTAATGGCAAACAAAAGGGTTTGCTGTAGTTTATTGGCAAGCATGAGGGTTTGCCAAAGGTAAGAAAAAACCATAAGGGTTTAGCTAGAGTCATGATCATCCGTAGGGGATGTCCTGGAAATTTTGATATTTATGTGAGATGCCTAAGATTACATTAGGCCAAATAATGAGAACTGATTTTTGATAGTAGTCACATGAAAAAGATGAATTGAACATTCCATTTTTTAGAAAATAAAAAACATAGTCATTATGGTCATGCTGCTAGAGTTCTAATATTCGTAATAGTATCTAGATTATTATAATGCTATTTAATTAATTTCAGGTTCATCACAAACAAAAAAGAAGTAGTAAATTATTGATGCAATATCTTCTACAACTTAGAAAATGATTATGCATAATAACATCGTATCATATATATTTTGAGATTGTATAGAACTAAATTTTAATTTTGTGGCATGTAATGAAAATAATTTTATTTTGAGATACATGTAAATATAAATTAAGTATTTATTTGTTAGTTATGTTTATAAGTCTAAATTGTAAATGTAAGTTATTCTAAATTGTTTGAATGGTAACAAGCTAGTTGTGTGGCCTTATGAAAGAAGAAATATTTAGTGATTTAGATAGAGAAAACTCTACTGAAATTCTTAAAAATCTCGGAAATATTAGATTAAGAGAAATTGATTTCGAATTATTAGGAAGGGTTACTAGGTATGGAATGTAAGTATGAAGGACAATTGAAAAACAATTGTTGGTTTTTTTACTTGTAATGGATAAACTAGTGATTAAATTACCAAATATTCAGATAAAATTTGGGGATGTTACACTAGAGACACATTAAAACTCCGATTATAACACCATCGGTACCATCCAAAAGATCTCGACAAGATGAATCCAACGACACCAAGAAAGGTTACCAACGGTGACCTGAGTGAGTTATATTTTCCACCAAAAACAAGTGAGCCACCCTCCACCTTTGAGCGACAAATGTGGTCAACTCATGTCACCATTGGTGACATTTCTTAGTATCATTGGATTTGTCTCGTTGAGATCTTTTCGATGATGTCATGTTTATCTTAATCAGAGCTTCAGCGTGTCTTCAAGATTTTTTTTTCTTTCTTTTTTTTCTTTTTCTCTCTCCTTTCTCCTCTCACTGCCCATTTAATATTTTTTAATTGGATTTTGCTTTTCTAAATAGTAACAAGTAGAAAGTCGCGTATAATATTTTTTTTTATTGGATTTTGTTATTCTAAATAGTGACAAGTTATCAAAGTCGTGTTTCTAAATTGTGACATATACATAATATACTATTTCACTAATTATGTTTTCAACTATACTATTCTGCCAATATTTTTAATTAACTGTGCTATTTTTTAAAAACAAATCTTTAATTAAAGTGTGGAGCCTGCTTGTTTCTAATATTGGTTTACCCGTGGGTTTCTTCTAATCTAATTTATATTTGTAAAAACAAAAGATAGATAAACTACTTATGTTAATGTTGTGTTATATTGCGAGTACTTAGTTTAACTATTTTTTTTGTCAAATAATCATTCTCTTTTTATTCTCTTTTTTATTATTATTAAGTGTAAGATGGATTTTGAAGTATATAATAGAAAACTACTTCTCATTAATAAAAATAAAAAATTAGAATGATTGGGTACAATAAAAAAAATATGTCTAAAATGATGGAGGCTTTAATTTTCTTTATTGAAAGAAGTTATAGATGCACAACTATCTTTTATGTTATGTCTAGTTTTACATTAAGTAAAGATATTTTTTATTATGAAAAAACACACGACATGCTATTTTCATTGATCTTTATTGATGGTTAGTAATTTAATTTTGTTTCTATATTATAATTTTAGATTTGCTTTTCAAAAGATTTAAGGGGAAAAAAAGAGAAAAGTTTCTCATACCATTTCTTGAACATGATCAAAGAAGGATAAAATCTTGATATGTAAAAGTTAAGAAAAATTGATAAGAATGTAATTAACCAACAAGTGCCTAATTCTTTTCAACTGGCATAATTTTATAATTATATATAGCTACAAAATTTTGAGCTATTATTAGATAATAAAGGGTTCATGAAATATGGATTGTACCTTTTTTTTATAGAAAAAGAAAAAGAAAACAATGTAAATCATTAAAAAAAATTTTTTTAATACATGTATAGTTTTATTGATAAGCTCTCTTGGTATCATTTATAGTTTCAATTAAAAAAACTAATTTATAAAAAAGTGAAAATAAATTTGAAAATACATTCATAGATTAAAAAAAAAAGAAAAAATAAGAAGTTTTGAAGCCAAAAGAAATCATACAGGACTAGTATAGTCGATTTAAATGAAAAACAGGAGTTCAATAATGTATTTAGGCTAAATATGAACTTTTAGGCATCCAAAAATTATTGTGCTATATTACTAGAGAACAAAGTTTCTCCATATAGACTATAGTTAAGGGTAAAAATAAGAGAGAGACAGAAGCTCTTCAAAGTGAAAAGTGACAAAGTGCTGTAATTGGGAGGTGATTATATTGGGATGCCATATTGTCATTTTTAACGAGAATTTAGCTTAGGAGAAGTTGATGATACTAATAAAATTGGAGTGATTGATTAAATCTTATCTTAAACTCTTTACTTTTTTGGAAAAATTCCTTTGGTCTAATCAATTCAATTGACAATCCTTTTTATTCTTTTTTTTTTGTTACACACATACATACTAGCACTATTATTTACCATTGTTTAACTTTATTTCTCAGCTTTTGCTTGTAGTATGAACATTATATAACCCATAAGAAATCATGTATCTATTGACAATCAAGATAAAACTAAGCACATAATTATAATGGCGCCTTGTTGTATGCTAACGCTAACTTCGTTTTATTTCTTATTTGTTTAGGTCATGTTTGACATTACGGTCCAAACATGCTTTTGAAAATTTTTGAGATTTTCTTAGCTTCAAATTAATTATTTTTAGTATTTTTGGATCGTTTTAATGTGTAGTTATCAAAAATAAATTTTTAAAATTAAAAAAAATATTATTTTGATACATTTCCAAGTGAAAAACATTTTGAAAAGCAATTTCTATCACACTCTTAAGAAGGCCTTTAAAAAAAGGTAGACCATTTTTTCTTATAAATCTAATCATTGGCTATCCACATAACAAGTTCAATAAAGATAGACTGCTTAATATTTTGGTGCTCAACACCACTTCATGAAGATAAATTAAAGCATAGTCATCACATTTTCGTTTCTAGCTACTATTATTTTTTAAACAGGAAGGAGAAAAATGTCTTAAAGATATAATTAATGGCTTCATTGCCGCTTGACTGACTCGAATCCTTGTTCTAATAAGGTAAACTCTAATAAAATAATTTTCCAATTATAGTGTATATATGAAGAAGATAATTGTTATTCTAAGAATTGTTAACATTCTAAAAAAATATTTATGTGATTATTGGAGTTTATGGAAAAAAGAAAAACAATTCAAACCATTAAGATTCTAATAATTTTGTCAATTGTTATTCATTTTTGATATTGTACATAAACAAAGATACAAAGAAGTTGGAACCAAGACAAGTATGAAAGTTCAATGGCTAATATAGAAAGATGTATTGATATATTTACAATAAAAAATTTAATAACAAATGACTATCTTATGCTTCATTAGAAAAAGAATGGTTTCTTAGTTGTTTTAATTACAATCTCTATATTTTCTATGATAAGAAAAAACATTCATTAGAATTAAGTAGTGAATCAAACAGAATTCTCATATGATGTCCATTTGTACTTATAATGCTTTTAAAAGTAAACATATGATAAATAAAACTATGAGGTAAAGTGGATTCCTGTTTTATTAGCAAAAACATGCTAATAGTTTAGCATGACTTCATTCACGGATTCTTTTTTCCTTTGATTTTAATTATAAGACAATCTCTTCACTGTAATCTCTCTCCTATTATCCATCTTCCTATATTTAAAACATTTTAGAGTTGAAAAAAGTCTCAATTATCTTTTTTGGCTAAAAATAACATAAAAACTTACTACCTAGATATTTGTTTACACTTGTTTCATACAATTATATTGTTAGGTTGATTACATATTCAAGGCTAGAACTTAATACACATGTTATTTTGTTATATATCCCTAAGATACCAATGGCATATATGAATGAGTTAAGGATCCAAAAGAGCAATTGCAAATAATATTTATAAACACACACACAATGATAAAATGATACAAGTAACCATCAGTTCTTCATCTCAAAAGAGGGAATTGTCAGTCCTTGAAACCAAAATTAACAAGATCATAAAACCTCTTCCACTTCTTTTCAGCTTTTTTCAAAGTGACCAGCAAAATTTGGGATTCACTGCTACATTTAATTAGAGATAAATAATTACCTTGTATACAGTTCCAAGTCCACCTTCACCAGGTATGTAAGTTGGGTAAGAATCTTTAGTAGTAGAGACTAAAGTCTAAAATGAAAACTATTCTTGCGAGCAACACTCTTTAAAAGGGGTGGAAATCTTTGATAGCAGTCATGCAAAAGATTATAACTTAGGTGAAGCAATATTCTTTATTAGCTTTTATTATTGTGAGCTACATGGACATTTTTTGTTCTATAACAATTGGATGACTTCTAGTATATTTCTTTTTTTACTATATATCTCTTTGGCAAACTACAATATTAGGAGTTACAAATGCGTTCTGTGATTTGGGGATTGTTGTTGATACTGATTTAGGGGAGATGAGGGTATATGTTTTCAAATTTCTTAGTAGGTTATAACGGTAATGAGAAGCATATTTCTCATATATGAAAAATCTATAATTTGCTGCTTTTGAAACTCAGGAAAAAATACAATTTTGAACTCAATTTTTATGGTGGAGACCATTGCTAAACCACATTTCAGAAAGTTACCAAACAGGTTTTGGTATTATGGGTTGGCAAAACCCAGCTACAACCATAATACCAAACAACTCTAAAAGGTGGCCTTCACTCCTAGATGAATTCATGGTTAACAAGTTAATCCGAAAAACAGTTATGTGCTTACCTGTATTTTTCATAAATGTATAAATCATGCTTAACAATCATAACATGAGGCATATAAGCAAATGGCTTTTCCTATTTCGTTAGCATGATTTTGGTAATACAATGCATTTCATTATGTTGATGCACCTTTACTAATAGCATTTAAGCATAATAACTCTCAGTGTTTCTTAATGCACCAAAACATGAAATCTTTTTTTTTAAAAAAAATAACCTTTAGGATCCAAATTATAATCACCTCCAAATAAAGACAAATTCATTCTTTAGATTAGCTAAGCTTAATACATACACTTACGAGCTATTCGAGTTTCACATCAAACTTTTCCTCATATAAATGTGGTTGAGAAGTTACTACTTATAACTACACCTACCTTTTTAATTCATGTCACAAAAACAAGAATATTTTCAAGAAATTATAACATAATTAGGAATGGTAAAATCTCATATGCTTTTAGGAAAGTTGCTATTCACGAGGCATTCAATTTTAAGTATCCAAACACCAAACTTACATATTATAATCCATCCAAATTGTGAGATAGGTGATGAATGTTTTAAAATCCACATGCTTAGAAATTAAAATTTTTGGTGGTTGGCTATGGGTTAATCAAGTGTTGATTTAATTAAATCCACACTTAATAGCAAAAAAAAGATGATCTCTTAATGTAAGAATCATAATACCTAAAAAATGTCTTATTTGAGTGGATTTAAGATCCCCAAATGCTTAAGTTAATATATTTGTAGAGAAAAAAATATATTAAAATATGTAAAAGAACATAAACATTTAAGAACAAGGTTGTTTGTTCTTGTTTTGGTATGGAATAATTGCTCTATAAGGAAATGGTATGTGTATTTTTAGAATGGAAATTGTAAATCTCTTACCTGAGTGATTCATGAGGTATTTATACCTCTTAAACCTTGTTTTCTTTCTTGAAAAAGAGGGGTGGAGAGTCATTCCAACCTTGAAATATTAACAAAAGATAAGTATCCCTTACACTTTCATTAATAAGGAGAAATATCTTTTACATAAATATTAATAAGGAACAAATATCATTAACATAAACATTAATGTGAGTCAAATATTCCTTACATTGGTAGACCATGAGAAACTCTTGCACACCTAGGGGTGTGGATAAAAAAATTCCCAGGAACTAGGTGTTGGATCTAGACCATAAAGCAAAGCCTGGGAGACACTTGGATATTTAATACACCTAGACGCAATACCTGAACCCACAAGTAAGAGAGGTGTGCCTAACCCCTCAGCTTAGGAGCAGGGCCTGAGCCCATGGACACCAAGTGTGTGCCTAACTCCTAAGCTCAGGCATGGTGCCTGACTCCTAGAACACCATGCAAATGCTTGGTGTTCGATGCATGAGTCTATGGGTGCCAACCTGGTAGGTGCCTAGGTTTGGCGTCACGCTTGAGCCCACGAGCTCTACATTTCTGCGCCTGAACTTAGGTGTGTTACTTGAGCCCATAAACGCTAGGCACAAGCTTGGGCCCAAAACATTTATGCTTGAGCCTAGGCACCAGATGTATGCGCATACACTCAAAACATTTTTGAAGATCCTTTAGGTCCATGCCATCATTAAAATGGGGTTTATACCACCCAAAAATAATTTAGAAAATAATGACATCCATCAATTAGGAAGAAGGATGAGGACAAGTAATTAAAATTATTTATTTAAGATATAACATGGAAAAGATCTAACTCCTATGGAAAGCTAATCCGAAAATTTGATTGTTTATGGTAGTAAAGAAAGGGAAAAAAAGTTAGCCTTTGCTATTGGATTATACAAATCATAGCTCAAATGTAAATGCTGATGAGCATAACAAGTCTAGGCATAAAAAGACTTCCAAGGTATAAAAACATATGCGAAATATCACCATGTACATTTGTTTTTTTGGATGTGGACAAAAACTAGAATTACTATTTGGTGGTGTGGTAAATAGCCCATGTCAAAGTATGGAACCAAAAAGCAAGCAATGACCAGCAGTTAGATCGCTAACGTCTACATATATTTAGACATGGATTCTCATTTTGGCATCCTGCTGGAAACTCGCTCGTAACCTATGTGTCTGGCTCTAACTACTAACTAGCCTCTTTTGTCTCTCTCCCTCTCTCTCTCTTCAAAAAAATAAAATAAAAGGTCTTGTACTGCCTCCAAAGCTTCCTCAAGACAAATCACCAGTCTTCTCCAATGAATTTGATTACGTAAAGTAGATGATATAATAATTAAGTAGACACAGTTAAGTAAAACTTACATATACAGATGGTTTACCAGCAAAAAAAAA
>Ga0325405_1007345_pt1 | contig 11108 bp, 6 predicted proteins | sample PopdelMetagenome_21_FD_205663 | JGI IMG/M metagenome (GOLD analysis project Ga0325405, IMG submission 205663) | Populus deltoides microbial communities from Bellville, Georgia, United States - Xylem-Control-R2 | ecosystem: Host-associated > Plants > Phyllosphere > Stem > Wood/Secondary xylem...
AGTCAAGGAGAGTGATAAACTGAGAGATTCTTGAAGCCTTGGCTGACGGCAGTTTTCTTGTTTTTTCATCTATGTGTTGGTTCTCAAGGATTTTTTGTCAATATTTTTAAGAAAATTATATACATCCTAGACCTAGTAAAGAGTAAAGACTGAAAAGTAGCCAATATTTTTTTAGCATGCATTGATTAGACAAGGACCATTCTAACTTTAGTTTTTTGCTCCTCCATGCAGTGATGCAGATAAGGGATTCAAGAGTTGAATTCACAGAGAATATGAGCCTTTTCTAGTCAAAACAGGAAATGCTTTAAGCCTTTAACAACTGAAATGGGCCAAAATTATTAAAAGCCCTACTCCTTTTAGGCCTGGCAAACAACGTCCCAGTTGAACACTAAACCCTAACGTAAGGTATTATACTTCCCTTCAAGAGGTGTAAATACGAAATATGGCCAGATAAGGAATCTCGCATGTCTCAAAGATGGGAAAGACAAAAGGTGTCTCTTATCAGTTTGCTAGCTCATCGGAGGTTAAAAATGATAAGGATGTTTCTCCATATCCTTGTTTTAGCCACGTGTGAGATCATTGATGGCAGATACCTAAAAACAGTTGACTAATAATTGTACCAAAAACAAAACATCAGTCTTTGTCTGCATTTATATGGACCACGACAATATTACCATAGCCTGCATGCAAATTAAAGTCACTGACATGCAAATGAAAGTCCTAGCAAATTACGATAATTTCTTCTTCTTCTTCTTTAAAACAAGTAAACCAAAAATTATAAAATGTAGGTCACGAGCAACTAAAACTAATCAAATATCTCATGCTCAATTCAATGTAATTATAAAAATTCACAACTTTATGTGAGATTAAGTGCAGTTTGATTCTAGAAAATATTGCTAAAAACATCAAAATCATATAACTGTTCATGTATCATGCCAAAAAAATAATATAAAAAAGCCTTCTTTCACAAGATTTTTTTTTCTAGTGAGAACAAAATGAGCTATAATTAATTAGAAGGTTAGTTTCGATTATATGTAATTATTAAACCAAAGGATAATACAACTATTTAAAGTGAATCCCATGTTCATAATCTATACAGACAAGAAGGAAAGTAATAGGGAATCAGCGGTGGGGGGAAATAGTTTATGACATGGTGGTGGAAAATAGTAATTTAAAAATCAACGTACCATCAATTCTATAAAATATTAAAAGTATTGAATAACCTATATTTGTGTTTCTTTATTTCTCCTTCAAACTCTTTGTTCGAAGCCGTTTAATAATTTACAGAAAAAAAATTCATTGTTGTTATTGGTTTTAATAGTACGGATTATATATATATATAGCCAAAGTCAAATGATTAGTCATGTATTAATATCATTTCATATCAAAATTCTTGGCAATTAATATTATGTCATATCAATACTCATAGCATACCTAACATGCAAATTAAAATGAGTGACTCGATTGCTTATATAATCTTGCATATCATAATTTCTTGTAACATGTGGTGCAAATAACATGTTCAGTACTTGTCTCTTGAAAGCTACTTCAAGAATTCTAATTTAAATTTTAATTAAATTATCTTACCTAAAAATAGATAGATGTTATTTGATGATGTTTAACTATCTCATTATGTCATGTGGTACGTTAGACTTTAAAAGATAAAATTATATAATATTCATAAATGAGTTGACCTAGACAATATAAAATATCATCATTCATTCTTATAAGCAATGTTTTTTTTTATGGTAATTGATTTAAAAAAATACATAAAACTCTCCATTGAGATCCTTTAGAATATTTCTAGACTTGATTTGAATCAACTTATTACCATCAATCACAATCTAATTGGAGCAAATTTCATATATTTTCTTCTTTTTCTTTTTCAATGGACTTTGTATCATATTTTATAATAGCTTCTCCATAATTAGAATTTTACTACTTTTGTTCACAAGTAACAAAAACTAATCAAATATTATATTTTTAATTATTTTTTTTAAAATGGATACACAAGGAGGGGGTAGTTTATTATAGCAATTGATTTATTTGATGAATGTGCTTGTTTGAAATATATATTTTTTATTGTATCTCATGTTGTGTTGTGTATGGACTGATTTGCTCTATACACACACACACTTGAAATATAAAATGAAAGCATAGCAAAGCCTCTATAACTTAATACTTTTATGACCATGAAAAATTATTAGTTAATGGAGATATTAGTTATTCGATAAATCAATAATTTAGTAATTTATACATTAATTAATAAAAAAATTAATTTATTATGTTATTCTTTATTTATTTTTTCCAAAATATTAAAGTCAATGCATATATCATGTATTGATATATGAACACTATCTAATTCCCAAGTTATAAGTTATTTATTGTACCAAAGACAAAAAATTAGTCCTTGTTTGTATTAATATTGTGTCATATCAATACTCCTATCATGACCAGCTTGCAATTAAATTTAGTGACTTGTTTGATTATATAGTTTTGCATATCTTGATTTTTTTATAACATTTGGTGCAAATAACATATTTGTTACCTGCCATGTAAATGTTAGTACTATACAAAAAGTCTTGAAAGCTACTTTAAGAATTCTAGCTTAAAAATTAATTAAATTATCTTATCTCAAAATGGATAGATCCTTATGGATTTCAATTGTCTCATTATGTGGTCCACTAGACTTTAAAAGATTACGTAATACTCACCTAGACGATGTGAAATATCAACATCATTTATTCTCATATGCAATGTTTTTGTTGTAATGTTTTCATGAAAATACATAAAATCTTTATTTAGATCATTTACAATCTTTCAAGAATTGATTTGAATCAACTAATTATCATCAATCTCAAACTAATTGGAGCGAATTTCTTAGATTTTGTTCTCCTTCATCTTCAATGAACTTTGTATCATATTTACAATAGCCTCTCCAAAACCAAAAAAATAAAATTTTGTTGCTCCATGAGCAACTAAAACTAATCAAATCTTTTATTTTAGAATCACTTTTTTCTTACAAGGTATAAATAAGGAGGATAATAACAACCGGTTGATTTTATCATGCTTGTTTGAAATAATGTTTTTTTATTTGTTATGTATGATTTTGATTGAAATGTTATATATATTGTGCTATTATGGAAAATGAAATGAAACTATAATTAAAAATTTCTAAATTAATATGTTTTAAAGATATTATTTAATTGATTAATTCCTAGCACAAAGAAAAAGAAAATGGAAAAAAGAAAGAAAAACAAATTCTTTTTATATGGCAAAAAACTGAATAAAAGTTAGAACTAATATTTATATATATAAAAAAATAATACTTGAACATCAATTTTTAGTTCAACTAAATTGTTCTACAATATCTCATCTCAAATACTTAAAAGTAGAGGAAGAGTTTATCTATACTTTAATATATTAAAATAGAATGAAAGTTAGAACTAATTATATTTATACAATTGCCACAAACTTATTTATATAATTGTCAAATAACTTTTATTGGAATATTTCTAGAAATGTTTTTAAAATAAATATAAGCATCCTTATAACAAAAATAAATGATTTTTGTAAAAAAAATAATTTCTAAATTAAAGGCAAAATCATCAAGATTGTTAATTCAATTTATTTTCACATGTATTCTAAGCAATATAATTAAATTTAATTTTGTGGTTTAATATTTTATTTTGAATATAAAAATTATAATAGGTTATCAATTGAATTCAAATTTGCTTTTGAAATAAATTTAATTCTATATATAATGTGATTCTAAACATGATGGTTTTATTAAAATGTCACACACACACACACACACACACACACACAAACACAAACACACACACACAAATATATATATATATATATATATATATATATATATATATATATATATATATATATATATATATTATGGATGTAGCCATGTAACGTCACCACTGCCGCCATCTGCCTGAAGTATATCCATTTGGAGGGTGACAATTAATCCCTTTGTCTTAATCGATTCGTAGGCAGACGATACCTTTACCTCAGCATCACGTCCTGCAATGTATTTGCAAATAATCGATACATTTTTCATTCAGATTTTAATTAGCTTCTGTGGATATATAATCTAACACATGATCAAAAGTCTAAGTAGAAAGTTTTCTTCAAAACAATTATAGAGAACTACGTAATCAAGAAACTTAGAGAATAATCAAGGCGATGACTGCATTTCGGAAATCGTCACTTTCTGATGAATCCAGTGAATTTATGAGATGAAAAACAAGAGGCGATGACTGCATTTCGGAAACTCCTTACTTTGTAGCATATAAGTTTTGTGTTTTAAAAATGTTCTTAAAAAAATTGAATTATTTTTCTTTACCTCAAATTATTATTTTTATTTAATTTATATTATTTTGATACACTAATATAATTTTTTTAAAAAAATATTAATTAGTATATTTTTAATTAAAAAAAACTAAGTACCAAATTGTCAAAAAATCATTTCAATTCAATAGCTTAAACTGTTAGATAAGATATGATTAATATTATTCTCTAATACATCCTTTTAAGTAAAAGTCATTTACGCTTGAAACTTGCATAGACCCACATTACTTTATATTTAATTTTTTATCAAATAAAAAGAAATGATAAGATTCGAACTCGTGACCACTTGATTATCAAGACTCTGATATTATGTTAAAAAACTATCGGAGCTAAATAATTTAAAATATTAAATAAAATTTTAAAATAAAATTTATATTATTATCTGATATTCGTGTATACTTCCTTGACAACCTTGAAGCTGCGAATAATGTTACGGTTTTCATGACCATAGAAAGTCCCGAAGCGACATGTGGCTGCAGGGAGGAAACCACACAACCATATTCGGCGAAACTGATAAAAACAAACTATACATATTTCACTAATTAATCACAGTTGGGAGCAGGGCAAGAGGAATGGATTAAGATGATAATCAAGTAGTTGATTTAAAAACTATTAGGAAAAATTAATAGAGTGGCAGGGAGTACCGGGAAAGAATGGCTTGCGCGTGAGAATATGCTGAAAAAAATGTATGAAAAAGAAGAATTGTCACACCTTCAAAGATTTTTTTTAATGAATTAACTAGTTTATCAGATTAATTTTTTAATGAATTAACTAGCTTCTAAGTTTCTCATGTGATATTAATTCATTTATGTTAGAAAACAAATTATTTAACCTGTAGCTAGGTGAATCGAATAAACACATTAATACTTTTTTTTTTTTTGTATTTATTAGCATATGTGGTTCTCATTTTATTTAATTAAATACATGATCTTTTAATTTATAATTAAGATTAAAATTATGGCAATGAAACACTAGTGAAATAACTTGTGTATTTGAAATTGTGGTAGTGGTGGTGGTTCAATGTGCTTTTTGCTTAGAATTGCATTAAAATAAAGTTTTTCTATTTTTTAAAAATTATTTTTGATATCAGCACATCAAAACGATCTGAAAATATAAAAAAAATTTCATTTTGTGTCAAAGAACCATCTTGACCCAATAGCTTAAACTGTTAGGTGAGGTCTCAAGATATGATTTATATTATTCTCTAACACATCTCATCAAGTGAAAGCCTTTTGGGCTTGAAACTTGCACAAATCCACACTACCTTATATTTAATTTTTATCAAATAAATAGGGATGATGAGATTCGAACTTATGACCGCTTGGTCATTAAAGCTCTGATACAATGTCAAAGAACCAATTTAATCCAAAAGTTTAAGCTGTTAGGTAAGATCTCAGGAATATGATAAACTTGTACATGCTCATATTACCTTGTGCTTAATTTTTATAAAATAAATAGGAATGATGAGATTCGAACTCGTAACCACTTGATCATCTAAGCTCTAATACCATGTCAAAGAACCATCTCAACCTAATAGCTTAAGCTATTAGATGAAATTCCAAGATATGATTTATATTATTCTTTAATATTTTAAACTATTTATTTAAAATTTTAAAAAATATAATTTACACCACATTCTCAAACACAGCTCAGCTTTACCACATTCTCAAACGCAACTCAGCTTTACTCATCTAATCAATTAAGCAGAGGCTACATAAAAAGAAAAAAAATTTGCCAACTCGGTAAGGTGTTGTGGGAGCACCTTTGTACACGTAGATCTAGAAACTCGAATAAAAACAAACCATGTGTTTGGTTACAGGTAGCTAGCAGCGGCATTATATATACGCGGGAAGCAACGGCTTATGGAAAAGGCATTATAGAAAGACCTCCGGTGTTTATTTCTCCTTCTCTGTCTTCTTCACCTTAACACCTCCAAGGTTAATTTCTCCTCCCTATCTTCTTCACCTTCTAAGATTTCTTCATTCAATATGTTACAATCTATTTGATGTCAATTCAAGTCTTAATTCTTTTAGCTGAATCACCCATTTATGGCCAAATATTCCGTCTCTTCCTTTGTTTATATACCGTGAATAGAAGCTCATTACCTACGCTGAAAAAAGAACAAGAACAATTTCCTTGTTGCAGCATGCTCAATATTAAACTCCAGATGACCTGGCCGGTTCGGAATTAAGTATAATGACATCATAACCATACAAATAAAATTACCCAGTATTCAAATCACTGCGTTTGATTGCAAAACCGTGGATTCTTCATCCAATAATGAATCTTTTGCTCTATTTTCTGTTCGGTATTTCCTTTTGTTTTCTACATGCATGGATATTCCTTGATTAAGCCATATATGCAGAGGTTCCTGTGGAGAGCTCTTAATTCTGGACAGACAGCTCGCTCTTGTGCTATTCGCCTGGGAAAACAACGATCTTCCTTTCCGCAGTTGGGGATTAATTAGAAGAGTCGTCCGGATAGCTCTACCTCCGTTTTCGGTTGTGCCTTCAAAGGTTTGGTCCTGTCACTAAAATCATTTAATATGTTAGTCTTCCTGGTTTGTGTGATATCGACCCCTCGAATTTTTTTCTTACTAGGAGTATACAGGCGGCAATGAAATGGTCTAGTTTTTTTTTTTTTTCTTTAATGTCAATAACACAATTCATTACATGTAGAAACAAATAAATGGGTCCCAAATAACAAAGGCATCCGGGTAAAAGAGCATCAAACAAAATTAGAAGTAATTCCTAGCAATAACAAGGACAAAATTGATCGAAATGGAAAACTTGGGAGACTATGCATTTAATTATCCAATATCGAGGGAATCATCTCCTTAGCTACTTTGCTCTAACAATCCTATTAAATATTTTCAGTATGTTAGTTCTTGATTAAAAATTCTAACACATTTCACAAACAAAAACAGAAACCCTGTACATATTTCACAAAATAAAAATTACAACATATTGTGATGGCTTCTGAATGCCTGGAATTCTGATTGAGAACAAAATTAATTTTGTTGCTATTTCTATCGTGGAGTTCAAATACTTAAAAATAGATTATAGGTTTTTTGTGTTTTTTAAATCGATTTCCTTGTGTAATGACAGACTTTTATTGTCATTTGAGCAGTGAAATTAGACAGATGGGTGACCGTTGTTCAGCAAGCACTTCCAATAATATTGGAAATCTTTGCAAAGTGCTTTTGCATGAAGTTCCAGATAGAACGGAAACTACCTTGGGAAAAGCGATATGTATCTACAATGTTCCGGCAAACATTCCTCAATCAAAACGAGATGCCTATACCCCTCAGGTAATTTGTATAGGCCCAATTCACCACAAGAATGAAAATGAACTGAAACGAAGATATGTCAACCAATTCTTTAACAGACTGCGTGGGGGAAAATGGGAACCATTTCAGGAGGAACTTGCGAACACCGTTAAAAACTGTGTAGATGAAATCAGCAATTACTATGAAGATGGTTCATTAGAGCTTTTCAAGGATCCAAAAAAAAAAACAGAGCTTTTGAAGATGATTGTGTGGGATGCTGCATTCATCTTAGAGCTCTTCTTGAAGACTGAAGAATATAAGAAATATAAAAAATCACCTGAAAAAACTTCTCAAGATGACGACAGATATAAGTACGATTATATAATAGGTAAACCCTGGCTGACAGCTGCTATTCAACGGGACCTGATATTGCTCGAAAACCAGCTGCCGTTCTTTATTCTTGATGACTTATATAAAATTGCCGCCAAATACATTAAACCCGATTGCTCTTGTTCCCAATGCATTCGGTTCCATAAACCCGGTTGTGATTGTTTCCGATGTAATCAGGACCCTAAACCCAATTGCTCTTGTTTCCAATGTATGGGGTTCCATACACCCGGTATTGGGTTCCATAAACCCGATTGCATTTGTTTCCTGGAACTTTCTTGCAAGTACTTTGAGAAGTACAACAAGAAAAAAACCAATCCTCTGAGAATATTACATTTCACTGATTTGGTTAGGTTTTTCTTGTCCTCCAAACACCCAACGGCAATATCTAAGGGCACAATCATCTATTGTGATACAGCAACTAGGCTGGAAGAAGCAGGGATGAAGTTCAAACCATTGGAAGATGAATGCTTACTTAACATAAAAGCATGGAATGGAGACTCGGGACGTAATTCTATCAAGAAAGGTGAGTTACATGTTCCAACCATTGAGATTAACGATCGTACTGAATGTCTGTTACGAAACCTTATGGCGCTGGAGCAATGTCATTTTCCCAAGGAGGCGTACATCTGCCAGTATGTTAAATTCTTGGATTTGCTTGTGGATACTGCCGAAGATGCAGACTTGCTGATTAAAAGTAAAGTTATTAGTAATAGCCTTGGAAAAGGTGCTGCTGTGGCTGAGCTGATTAACGAACTTTGCAGAGGAATCGTAGAAGTTTCTTCATGTAAGAACAATTATTCCCTTCTCGCTGAAAAGTTAAACGATTACTCTAAGAACAGTTATAACAAAAGCAAAGCCTTCCTCAGAAGACAGTATTTCAAGAATGTTTGGATAGGCACCGGAACTGTTGTTGGATTGATCTTCCTGTTCATCTCTTTGCAAGACTTTGTTCGATCTTTTCTTTAGTATTCAATGTTGATTGCTTCAGTGTGTGTAGAATTCCTTTTTTTTCCTTTTCTGTAGCCAATAAATTTTACTTCACTTGTTTGAATGTAAAAATAAAAGAATAATCATTAGTATTGTACTTTGTTGTAATCAACTTTAAGGAATATTATGTAGTGTGTCTATGTTTTTTTGTATCTATCTATCCATCAACTATTAATTGCTTATGTTGTAAGATTCCTATATATATGGCGTTTGAGATCCACCTAGATGGAAAGCCAACGGGGACGATCACTACTAAAAAATATAGTAATTAGCAACGGATTAGCTCGTTTGAAATAATATTAAAATTTATTGTTAAAATAATTTAGTAATGAAATTAGTAACGGCAAATATTGAATACAGATTTATTGTTATTGATTTTTTAGCAACGGATTTATCTGTTGCTGATTTTACAGCAACGAAAATTTTATTGCTTATAATTAGCGACGGATAATCCGATGTTAGCAACCAGCAACGGAATATCCGTTGCAATTTTAGCAACGGAATATCCGTTGCTGAGTATATTATTTTTATTTATTTATTAAAATAACTTTTTGTTTGTTTAATTAATTATTTATGGATATTTTAAAAGTTGTAGAATATATATAACCAACATAAATTAATATTAAAAATAATTGTATAACTAATAAAAAATAAAATAAAAATAATATTTATATTATAAAAATTTAATCAAACTCGCATTAAAACAATTAAGTCAAAATACAATTAAAAAAAATAACAAAAGATAGATGATGCTGGTTGCGAAGATAAATCATATGGATGGATGAAATTTTGCTACACTACACTGTTTGCTGCGCTACGTGTTCTCATAAGAAATGCAGGTTTCAACCAACTCGTTCTATTACTTGTTTCTTCTACTGTATGGATACTGTCGCACGTGAACGACGTCGCGGCGATCGTCCACCCTCAAATGTATGGGGGGATATATATATCTGGTAAATCTGGGGAGACAAGGAATTCTTTGTCTCCTAGCAGTGAAAAATGGTGTGGGAGTCGCCACCTAGTATTTTGGTCACTAGGAACCCTAACTGGTCTCAGAGATCGGGTACGGGGACTGGTTGCGTAAAGGGAAGGTATTAGCACCCCAAATACGCCCTACTTAAGGTAAGCTGCATCGTTTTATTGTCTGATAAAATTTAAGGTGTTTTCGTTGTGTTTCCTAGTTGTTGGTCCGTCCATGGTTCAAGAAAAATCCTCCTCAATAAGGAGGTCCTTATCTTATTGGGTAAAAACCTAACCGTTCTAACGTCTCTGTAAAAATCATATTTTTAACATCAGGAATATATTTTACGTATAAATTTGTAATCCCATATACTAAAAGAGGACAAAAAGATTTTTTAGAATTTTTGAAATATTGGCCTAGTTCTCATGGCTTGAATAAACTGGTTATTAAAGCCAAAATGCATGTTAATACATATATTGTTTTTGAAATTTCCTTTGTTGTGTGAAAATATGATGTTATAATATTTATATATATATGTTGGAGAGACTAAGCCGTATGCATGAAAACAAAACATTTTTTTTTGAAGACTTGACAAAAACCAGGTATTTTAATATCGGATTTGTATCTTTACAGTGTAAAAATACAAACCGATATTGATCAAAATACAGTAATAAATTTAGAGAAAATCACATTTTTTTTTTGAAATAATTTTTAAAGAATTTTTTGTTCGAACGGGCCAGACCCGGCCCGAAAGGAGACTGGGCCGAAATCGGCCCAAAATAAAATGGGTCTACTTTCTACAGGGCTGGACTCAGCCCAGCAGCATGGGCTGGGCTGGGGTTCCAGCCCAAAACAACAGTAAACGGGGTCACTGTACATCAGGGTACTGTACACGCATACGCATAGTAACCGGGGTACTGTACACGCATACGCATAGTAACCGGGGTACTGTACACGCATAGCAACCCGTTAATTAATTAGCTGGTTACTGTGCACATGTACAGTAACGGCTAATTATTTTCTTGCTTGCAGAACGTGCACAGTGCACGTTCCGCATGCAAGAAGATGAACAGTAAAATGAGATAAGGGGCAGAGGGCTGACCTGTGGTGGCTCTGAAGGCGGTGCTGCTGGCG
>Ga0325405_1007362_pt1 | contig 11095 bp, 5 predicted proteins | sample PopdelMetagenome_21_FD_205663 | JGI IMG/M metagenome (GOLD analysis project Ga0325405, IMG submission 205663) | Populus deltoides microbial communities from Bellville, Georgia, United States - Xylem-Control-R2 | ecosystem: Host-associated > Plants > Phyllosphere > Stem > Wood/Secondary xylem...
TCTTTATCTTCAATAAAGTTTCCTTGAAATCTATCATTTTCTGTTTCTTTCTTCTCTGGATTCGTACTGAGCATGTGTAATCTTCAATATAAATTATAATCACTTCAATAAGCACAATTCATGTGTTACTAATTTGTCCAGTAGTCAGGCCTTGGCTCTCTCTTCGAGTCTTGTATAACTGTAGTAGTTTTCTGATAACCTAACCTTTCACCCCATTCAAAGCATAGCTAGGTTGCAGATTTGTATGATTGTGAATACGGTGTATTTTTAAAAATTTTAGTTTTTTTTATTAAAATTTAATATATTTTATATGTTTTAAATTGTTTTAATGTATTGATATTATAAATAATTTTTAAAAAATAAAAAAATATTATTAACATGTATTTCGGTATAAAAAATTATACTAATGGCTAAATTAATTAATCCCTCAGTTTATCTGAGTTTTGTACTTATTAAAAAGAATTAAAATAACATTATTTATATTTTAAAAAAGCTGGTTTACTTTTGTTTTTTTTAATGTTACGTGTTATAAAGTTTGATTGCACAAAGGATGGAAGAATTGTTAAATTACTGAACAACTGTTGGGGCTAATAAAGAGCTAATAAATAGGATTTTAAGTCAATTTTTAACCAAAAAAATAAAGTGAAAAGGTGGCTGACATTATAAATATGTATTTCGATGTCATGAAGTTTTTTAATAGAGGAATGGAAAGATGATGTCTTCGTTTAATAAACCAAATAAAAATCATATGAATGGATAAATAGCAATAAAATTAAGTTGTTAATGCTAATTAAATATTAAATTAAAAAAAAATTAATTTTCATTCTAAGAAGCAAAAAATAAATACCCGCAAAAACTCTATTTTAGTTATTTCCTTCATTTTATTTATGATATAGGGTAGTTTTTGAAATATATTTTTATTTAGGTATTTTACTATTAAAACAATTATTTTTATTAAAACCTAATATTTAAATTTTTTTAAAAAATATATTCCATTTATTTTCTTGTTCTTGTACATTTTCTTATTTTTGTACCTAAACATTTTTTTTATCAGTGGCCTTTTTTTTAATTAAGAGTAATGCCAATTAAAATTATTTTTTTTTGTAAAAATCTCAATAATTTAAAATAAATATGAAAAATATATTTGTTCAACCTAAATAAAATTTCTTTAATAATGCATTTGTTTTTTTAAACAAAAATATGTTATTTTCATAGAGGAATTTTTTTTAAATAAAAAACCTACCGTGATTTGAAGTAAATCTCACTTAAAAAGATATTAAGAATCATTTTTCAATATTTTGTATCCAATTGAAGGGGAATAGAATGATTAATTTGAGAAAGTTTCATAGAAATTTATACTAAAAAATGACAAAATGTTATCACGACCACAAATTTTATTTTTATTAAATATTCAAGCATTTGCATATTAAATTCATATATAATAATTAATGAAATGATTAGTAATAGTATAAAAAAAATACTATAATCTTATTTGAAAACAAATAAAAAATTAATATCTAATTAAATAATATTTTAAAAATAATCTTAACTATTTTTTTTTATAATGACCTTTGAAAGGGTCGATTAAAAAAGGTTAAGAGCTTCACCCGAAATGTTAAGCCTACATATCTTGACATTGTGGTAGATAACATGTTGTTAGATAGTAAAGAACTTGGCCGTTGGAGGTGGCTAGAAAGTCAAGATCTAAGTTTAGTGACACCAAAAACTCATTTTTGAATTATTTTTTCATATTAAAACATTGAAATAAACACCCTAAAAATTTAAATAAAATCAATTACAATATCAATACACCCTTAAATATGTTAAAAAAATGAAAGAATTAAATTAACTAAAAAGATTTCATGAGTATTGATATATTTTTAGAACGAGAGAAAAATTAGAAAACACATCTCTATGAGATCTCTCTCATTAAGAGGAATACAATGACACTAAGATTAGATTTTTTATTGCCAAGTAGCCAACCAATTATTCTCTCTCTTCTTTCCTATTTAGAAGTGATTTTTTCTATTTTCTCTCAAAAATCAAGTACTGTAAAAAAAAAAATAAAGGTTCTAAATGCACTAAAATAAAAGTACTTGGAACAATTATAAAAAAAATTAAATTTTAGAAATCAAATTATAATTTTTCACGCCTTTTGTGTGGAAGGAATCTATATCCTATTGGATGTGTCCTTTGTCATTGTTTTTAGATTTTTTAAAATAAGTTAAAAATCAAGCTCTTAAAATTGAAAAAATGGAAAAAGATTTGAGTGCATCTACCGTCATCATCACTGTTTCATACTCCTCTATTTCTTTATTTTCAATTTCATCACTTCAATGAACACAATTCATGTGTTATTTGTCCAGCAGTCAGGCCGTGGTTCGCTCTTCGAGTTTTGTAATAACTGTAGTAATTGGCTGACAACATCTGCTCAATGAAAAAGACATGATTGAGGGAACTTTACAGGTGGGACTTTAGAGTGTTGCTATGACAACATTCGACAAAGCAAATGACACACGCATTTATAGTCTGCTTGACGGAGCTTTACAGGCGGGGACTCCCTGTGATTCTAAACTTATTAGTACTTTTGCAGAGTTATAGTACTTAACCTAGCCTTCCACACAATCCAAAGCATAGGTTGTTGGTTTAACGAGTAAATTAATTGATAGGTCAGTTGATCTGGGTTTTATACTTTTTATTAAAAATAAATTAAAATGATCGAATAATAAGTAGGTTAACCCGCCTGTACCTTTCGGCCTCTTTTGATCCACGTGCAATGTTTTATTTGGGATAACTACAGACCAGCCCACTATCGATGACTCATTCAACATATCAGTCCTTAAACCTTCAAACCCTTGCTAGATATGGCTTAACCTCTCAATGTTAAAACCAATTGGTCCCAAGAGTTTATTGCTTGTAAGAAGCTGGCAAGCTGCTAAACACCATGTAAAATGTAGATGAGAAACGTTAGTTTATATCTTTTTAGTAAAATTACTAGTTTACAAGTTCATGCCATGCTGCTGCAGAGGTTAGATTATTTTTTTTAATATAACAAAAAATATTTAGGTTATAGAGAACTATTTTGAATTGTTACTAAACTCGGCTTTGCGGGTCAACTTTGAAATCTTTTGATCTGACTATTTGTTTAACCTGAGTTTAAAATTAAACCGTGTGAAAATTATCTCAATGTAACTCAATTGACTCGACCAATCCAAAGACAACCCGACCAATCAGTAAAAAGTCATGATGATAAAATTAAGAAAAAAAAAATAAAATTGACAGGAAAAAAAATTCACTTTCCATGAAGTCAATCTCTTACATATCTTATCCACAATAAGTTTCCACATTTAAATTGAAAAAAATGATAAAATTAAGGAATGTTTGACTATTCATAACCAATAAAGATCTATTTGATAAGTCCTAAATCACACATTTTTAACTACATTCTACTCAGTACTTCAACATCAATATTAAAGAGAGGAGGAGATAAAAAAAAAAAAACATCTTGTCTATATTCTCTCCATAGAAAATTCCTCAGTAGGGGAATAATTCACAAGAAATGAAGCTCTAAAAGTAGAAAGATATTGATGGATCTAGCCCTTTCATCAATCATCAAAACCCATACACCTCATCCAAATAGTCCCATATAATAAAGTCAAAAGCCTTATGAGAATCTAACTTCAAAAAATGCCATTTTTGCTTCTTTCTCCTAAGATGACAATTTCTTGTCCCTGAGTAACCCCTCCCTTCAAACAATTTCTTGCCTTTTATGTAGTTTATAGAGCCTCAACTTTTGTTTTCAAGACTTTGATTTTGTTTTGAATGTTATTAGCCGAGTCCTTATTTCATTCCTGTAAGACATCCTGTAGCACCCTCACAACCACAATAACCTTATTTTCCTCACCCAAAGAACCCATAGCTTTACATCAAAAATCTTAAATTACTAGATGACAATCTGCCCTTATGCACTTGCAATCAAAAAATTAAACTTTATTAATCTTCACATGAATTAACCTATTATTTGAAATGGATTTAGCAAAACCAAATAAAGTAGAGGAAGAAAATATATTTAACCAATCCCTAGACACAAAAGCTTTATCAATATGTCTTATAGAGTTGCCTCTAAACCGGGTAAATTTTTTCCCATTAACAAAAGTTCAATTAAACAATAATCATTAATGCACTCCAAAAAAGCATTCATGTTACCAGATATGAGTAACATACTCTCCTTTACAATAAAAAAGTTGTGTCTTATTGAAATATTCTAATAAGAACCTAGACTTTGAAATTCGTTAAGTGCTTCTATAAGTTCTTTTTCATACAACTATCATTATAAATGTAAATTACTGAAATCATACAATTGACCCTAGACTGAATACTTACCTTCAATATGTATTACTCTACCATTCATATCCACAATTATGTTCATGACATAAAGATAGGAAGAATCCAAACATAAATTATACCTCTTAAAATTCCTATAAAGAGAGTAACAGCCCAGTATCTAGTATTACGATCCCAAATAGAGTTAATTAATTTTTCATTTACCACTACAAGCTTCATTTCAATTACACATAATAAGACAAGATTAAATCTCTTAACTAAAGATCTCAAAGCCATTTTCTTATCCTTAAACCCAACCCTAAAAACATTCACATTCTATGTAATTAAATTACCCATAAGAATATCAGAAAACCCAAACCCGTAGACGAAAGCTTTAGTGAAACTTCCCCTATCATCCCAAATCTCATTTTCCTTCAAAATGAAGCTGGAGGGGGTTGTATCTTGCATGTGAAGTGTATAATCTCATTGTAATTAATATTGCACCTATATTATGTAATTGATATTGCACCTACATTATTAATTTGATTCCATTTCTTAAAGGTAAGAAGAAAACACTTGCAAGAGCAATAAGGTTAATTCAATATGAAGATAAGCACACTAGATATTTGACTCATTCTTCTTTGGAAAAGGTATTATGTTATCTACCAAACTATCATGTTATCTACCAAACTGTATGTGAATGTATGTGAATTGAGAAACATAGAAAAAAAATAATTCATGCTTTAATGAGATTATAATAATTAATTAAAAAAAGTTAACAAATAAGGGAGGAAATATACATCGAGAAGATCATTTAAAAAAATGAAGAAGATTGATAAATATATGGAGAATAGAAAAAATGAAAAAGAAAAAGTCCTTAAATTAACCCTAGACCTTTTTTTTTATTTATATAGCCATAAGGGTTGGCAAGTTGTATAAGGAGAAGAGTAATTCGGTTCAATCCTTTATGTTAAATTGCTTTTGAGACTAATTAGGGGATGAATGTCTTTGATAGTGACAAATTAATATTATGTGGATATGATTATATCATGATAATTATCAGTTAGATTAAAATGTCATCAAATGCCTGCATATATTTAATGAATATATGATCTATCCTTCTAATAAGAGAAAGATAACATTTGCAACTTGTATACAAAACAAAAAACTCTCTCTCCAATGGACTCTTCTCGCCTTATAAAAACTACACTTACCAAAAACCATATCCACCACCTCCTCACTGTTAAACACAAAGCCAACTTCATCACTCTTCAACTCCTAAAAAGTCAAACCTTTTTACCTCTACACTTAAATCACCAAACATCAAACACACAACTTATTGCTATCTACCTTGCCTGAACAACCATTATTTCATATTTTATTTGAGAGATTCCCCTCTTGGTTAGATTATCAAACTCTGAGTAGAGCTTTTAACAAATATGGTGTAGTGATTATTTTATACGTATCACAAAGAAATAGCAGAAGAAATTTTAGGTTTGGATTTGTTACTATGAAAACAAATTCTTCACAATAGGTACTCATTGGAAAGCTTAATGGAATATAGTTTAGGTGATATCATTTATGTGGAAATTTGAAGTGTAATCAACAAGTGTCTACATATTCAACATCTCATTTTCTGCTTAAAAAGCATGTTCCATGTATTATTATCCATTTCAAAGCCCTACATAAACATTCAAAAAAGGAAAGAAAATATATATAAAAAAAAAGTTGGGAAAATTAAAAAAAATACAAGAGTAAGAAGAATATATTAGAACGCCCAGGGAATTTTCAAATATTGGTTTAGGAGGATCAAAATACCTAAAATTAAGAATTTAACAATATCTTTTTTCACTGATGAAGTCCTTATTGACAAGGAAAATTCAAAATTAGATGTCGAAAGACTAAATTGGAAATTTTCAAGTTTTAACTAAATTTATTAAAGGTTTAATTACAAGAAAAATTAATTCTTGAAGTCAATTTAAATTTTAATTAGAAAAAAATAAAGTTTGGGTGTCGAATTGTAATTTTAAAGAGTCAATTTAGTAAAATTAAAGGCTTAATTACATAAATATTAAAGTTTGATGAGCAATTAGGGACTTCATTGTAGGAATTCAAAACCAAGGAGCAAAACAAAAGGGCATATGAATGCACGATATGAAATTGATCAAATAAGGGGTTACATTAAAGAAAATTGAAAGTTTGATGATCAATTGATGGTCAAAATATACTAATCAGAAACCAAGAACTAAGATGAAAAAGACGTTGAACTTTGAGGTTGGTAATTGAGCTTGATAGGAATGAAATTGCATGAAATTAAGAGTTTGAGGGGAAAATATAGGTGCAATTAAAAGTAATTGGAAGAGCATGAACTAAATTGAAGTTTGCTAGATCCCAAATGAAAAAAAAAACCCTAATTTTAAGATTAAACATAGACGACGCGTTTTCCTGCCATTATTTAACACTTCAAGCCTTTTCAATGGGTTCTTATCAAAGGTTGGCTACGTTCCTCTCAAGATCAAAGGGCCATAAATAAGCTCTTTGGTCTCTAAGTTTGGAAAAACCACCAAAATCTCAAAAACCAAGTTTATTGTGAAACAATCATTGTAAAACTAGCATAGGTACATAGCTCACAACTGTAAACATACCAAAAACTCTCTCATTTTGATTTGATGAGACAAGGTAGAGGCGGGAGAAAAAGAGAGAAAAAAGTGAGGAAAAGATTGATAAAAGAACTCTAAGTGTGAAGATTTAAGATCCTAACACAAGGATTTCCTCAACTTGAAAAGAAAAGTAACAAGCTTGGAAAAGAAGGAACCAATAGGCAGCAACTCTCATTTGAGCTTGAGAGGTATAAAACATTCATTTAGTGTAGTAGATGATGTTCATAAGGTACATCTCTATTTTGTTTTACATGTTTAAATATGTTTTTAAACTTGCTTTAGTGTTATGATATCTTTTAGTTTTGATCTTGATTAACATGTAAAAAGATTGTTTTTATTGTTTAAATCTTTCTTTGGGTTGTTTATTGATGTTCCTGAATATTTATGTGATGTTTGTTTGATGAGTTTTGATGAAATGAAGTGATTTTGAAATATGTCAAATGTGACGGCAAGGTTATGATGTTTTTCTATGTTGGATGATGCATGTTTCTAGGTTTTTAAGTTTTGGTTAATTCTTATTAAAGGTTTAAAAAAATATTTTGAATCTAAATTGCATAAATATATAGACTGTTTTAAGTTGGTAGTTTTGAAGTTTGGAATCTATTGCATGATTTTGATGTTTTGATATTATTTATTAGTTCTTTTTATTCAAACATATTTGATTATGGTAGTGTGACTTGTTAGAATGAACAAAGCATGTTTTAGTGGTAAAATATGAAAGGATCAATAATCTAACATCCATTCACTTTTATTATCATTTAAACATCATGATTTTATCGAAATGAGTTTCAATTCAAAATCGAAACCTTAGGGTTAAATTCCATAAAAAAAAACTTATTATTAATGCAAATAAACCCTAGATAATTTACTAATTAAGCATAAAAAAGTATTATGTACAAAGAAATAGACCAAAATTGGTCTAAATCAAGGGTCTAAGACAATATTCTTCCTAATAACACAAAGAACATGCCTAAAAACCCAGCAATAAACTCAGCACTATCAACTTCCCTTTAAAATTGGCATTTTGGACCTATAAAACATGCTTTCTTTATCTCAATAAGTCGCACTACCATAAACAAATATGTTTGAATAAAAAAAAAAAGAAATAACATCAAAACATCAAAATCAAGAAGAGGTTCTAAATCCAAAAACTATCAACTTAAAACAACCTCCATGTCCATGCAATATGGATTCAAAATTGATTTTTTGAACCTATTTTATACATGAACAGACCTAGCAAACCTATGATAAATATTTTTGCTTCAACATGCATTATTTATGTTAAGTTAAAACAACATTATATATCAAAAAACCAACTTAATAACTTTAATATATCAAAAACATCAAAAAAAAGCTTTTTAAAAGAACACAATAAATAAAAATCACAACAACAAAGAGATGAATAAAATATCACTTGCTAAGCGTTCCAAATCTTTTTTCTATGTTTGTAAACATAAACATAAAACAAAAACAAATAAAAAAAACTCAAACAGACCACAAAAGCCTTTTTTTGGATCAGAAAATATACCTAGAACAATTACTCTCTTTTTTCTTTCATTTGAAAAGTTTTGCTTCTTACAAACTAACTATCATTTCAAAGCTTAAGGGATCTTTGTGTTAAGTCCTTGAGCCTTTACACTTAGGTTTATTATTATTATTTTCCTATTTTTTTCTCTTTTTTTCTCCCTTTTCAGCCTCTTCCAACTTTGATCTTAAAGAGCTATTTATAGGGTTTGTTAGGTTTTTGGGAGTTTTTGAATGCATTTATGACCTCTTGATCTTAAGAGAAGTGTTGTAAACCCTTGATAAGAACCCATTGAGGATACTTTGTGTGTGAACATATGAAAATGAGGTTGGTTCTTGCACAATTATGTTCTAGTTATGACCAATTGAGTTGCCCACTTTTGAGGTCTTGTTAGAGCAATTCTGACATCATGGTCACCTGAGACCACTGAAGTTAGTAGAAGGTGTCATAACCCATTTTTGGGTTATTCTTAAAATTCAATTTTTTTCTTTCATAAATAAAAATAAAATAATAAAGTAATAATAATAATAGTAAAAAGACTAGAATTTTGATGAAAGCAAGCTGGGAGGATTTCAAATGTATAAAAAATCAAGCTGCAATTTTGGATGAAATCGAGAACCTAATTGTACCTCATTTTACCCAAAACTGGAGAGACAATGCAGATTCGAAGGTATAATTATAAATTAAGTTACATGATTATTGGACGAATATGAATATAAATTAAGTATAAAGACATAATTAGATTTTTAATAGACCAATTTATTTTAATCATGGGCCAAATTAAAGTTTAATTGTATTTAAGAATTAATTTAGGTCCAATTGAAGAATTTAATTAGTTGTAAGGACTTAATAATACTTTAAATGGGTTAAATTAATTTTATTAGGGGTTTAATTGGTGAAAAATTGAGTTTGGGAGCCCAATTTGAGCTTAATTGAGAAGATTGAAATTTTAGAAGACCAAATTTAATTTTTACAAGTCAATTGATTGAAAATGAAGGTAAAATTATAAGAAAATCAAAGTTTTGGAGTTAATTAAGGGTTAAATTGTAGAAATTCACAACCAAGAAATACTTTACAAAAGACACCGAACTATGAGGACTTAATTTATTGAATTCAGGGGTGAAATTGAAAAAAATTAAAAATTTAATGATTAATTGAGGGTCAAATTGCATAAATTCAAGACCAATGACTAATGTGGAAAAGACACTAACATTCAGAGGTGATATTGGAGTTCGTTAGGGCAAAATTACATAAAATTAAAAGTTTAGGGCCAATAAATGGTGCAATTGAAAGAAATGAAAAATCAGAAAACCAAATTGAATTTTGGCCAAACTCCTAATTTAAAACCCTAAATCCTTAAAATGGCACAGTTTTGTTCAGCTTCTTCTTTTCAAGGCATTTAATGCTTCATTTCTTCATCAAATTTAACAAAACTTGCATGTAAATGATGGCCTAACATCCGAATACATCCTAATATGGTTCTTTCTGGTGATTGACGCCACAACAGCCACGAAGCCGCTCCAAAGTAGCCAACCCAACTAGCCTTCAACTGTCAAAATCTGACAGTCAAAGATAGTCACTTTGACTCAACGGTTGAGATCCTTATGGTTCAAATCAAGGCCAAAATTTGACACCATTAAAGACAAAATATCCATTTTCCACCCTCTATAAATAGAGGTGGATTTCAAGGCCTGATGGAGGAGAATTAGAGGCCAAAGTTGGGAAAAAATCACCTTTCCTTAATTTTTTTCTCCCCCTCTGACAGTCTTTTTGTGCCACCATAATCACCACGTCTTCGCCGCCATTGCTATCACCATCCACGCTTTTGTCTTCCCTGTAACACTAGGAACATCACCGGGTAAGCCTTTCTCCTTGTCTTTTTATTTTTTTTTTACCCCATACCAGCTATTGTATGCAATGGTGGCTTAATTAATTTGCATAATAGGTTGGATCCATTCAAGCCCAACCCATGATAGCTAGGCCGGGTCTAGCCCAAAAAAAAAGAAGATAAGCTTGTTAGGCTGCCAATCCTAAAAGTTTAAAAAGTCTTTTAAAAAAACTTGTGATTTTCTCGCATATTTTTTCAATAATTTTTCATAATATCAGGCTGTATATTTACATTGTATCCAGTACTAAAATACTCGGTTTTCTCCGAAACTTTCCTGACAAAAAAATAAATAAAAAAAATGTTTTAAATTAATTTCCTCTTTCAAAAAAACAAAAACAAAAACATTTTATTTTCATGCATACGAACAAATCCTAAAAGTTTTCTAAGCATGTTTTGATAAAAAAAAAAAATACATGTTTTGAAATGTAAAATGGATATTATAACTAGTTTATGATTAACCATTAGAATTCGACCGAAATATCAAAAACACTTCACTAATTATTTCGTTCATTTTATATCAGGGTTTAGCTATAAAATTTAATATTTAAGGGTGTAAAACTGGACTTTAATACCATGTACTTACTTGATGATTATAGATGTATCGAACCATTTCCCTTTGATGTTCAGGTGAGAGGATTGTGTTCAGGGTTCCTGTAATGTACAGAGCAATAACCTGCATTTCAAACATATCTTTTAACA